>Ga0136644_10003682_pt1 | contig 11446 bp, 21 predicted proteins | sample C_130820_EF_Meta_FD_94780 | JGI IMG/M metagenome (GOLD analysis project Ga0136644, IMG submission 94780) | Freshwater microbial communities from Lake Croche, Canada to study carbon cycling - C_130820_EF_MetaG (v2) (version 2) | ecosystem: Environmental > Aquatic > Freshwater > Lake | place...
AATATTTATTAAAAAAAGAGCGTATATATTGCTATATACGCCCTAATCTCGCGTCACGGTTTACGCAAAAAGAAACTAGCAATCTGCCAAGTCAATTACATCGTATTCGAATTATAATGGTTATAACTATCTAACCTAGTTAAATGTAATCAGCTTACGTACTGTGCTATGTTGTTACATCATAGCGAAGCCTTAAGACTTGTAATACTAGCCAGGGATGTTTACTCTATATGATTTTCGATTTAGCAGACTTACTTCTTATTAATTTCACTTAATAGTTGCTACTATCATATTCCCGTCATTTACAAGTATATCTACTTGTATTCGCCTATGGGTCATGGCGTTGGACTATTCAAGATTTACCTTCGAGGTCCCAACCTCTACTTCTTACAGATTTGCTATCAAAGAACTAATAATGATTATATGTGCTTTTCTAAAGGAAGCAACTAGTTTTTATAAAAATATTTCTTTGCCATATTCAATTTCTAAAAGCATTTCAGTATCAACAGTTCTATTTTTATAACCTTTAGTTAATGTATGACAATTACAACAATAGACTTTTAAATTTTTAAATCTTGAATCGTTTGTAATACCGTTAATATGATGTAAATCACTATGTTTTAAAATTTTAGCTCCAAACCAATCTGATATACCACACTTTGGGTTATTACACTTAAACATATCTAAACCATAATCTTCTAAAAGCCTATCAGCATATCTAACATAATATTTCTTTATATGCCTTGTATGGAGAGGTTTACCATTACTGCGGTATGTAAGTTTATTGTATTTTCTTACTAAATCATAATATGACAAAGGAGGTCTCATTCCTTTAGTATGAATGAAAATATAATAACGTCAATTAAAAAGATCTATTATAAATGATAAAGAGCAAACACCAAGTAACCCCAAAGCTGTTACTGTAATCATGTAATAGTTATTATAGCTTCATTATATATGCAAGAGCGTAGTAGGGAGGTAAATTAGTCTGACTAGTACCTGTAAATGCGTGAGTATGAGAGCCTCCTCCTCCTTTGTTATTAATAGTGATTCCAGTTGTATTTGTTGTTAGTGGGCTATCACCGTAATTTGTTACATCCCCTCCAACTGCCATACTACTTCTAGTTACTCCAGTTCTTCCATACATAAATCCTTTAATTGATTGATGAGTATGTCCGTTATCTGTTATATCGTGATTGTGTGCAGGCATTTGCTCTATTGTTAGTGTAGTATTACCCACAGTTCCAGAAGGTGTTACAGCACTAGAGCCTCCTGTATCATTAGGATTGTATGTTGTACCTGCTCCAACTATAAATCTATCTCTTAAATCTGGTGTACTGTTTGTTCCATCACACAATACCCAGCCTGTTGGAATATTAGCTACAGAACCATACCACAATGATATAAGTCCTTTTGGTAAAATATTACTTAACGAGGCATTATAAGTAGTTCCGCCTTCAGAATAGGGAAATACAGCAGAGCTATTAGGCTGTCTATTTGTTAGACTAGATATGGTAGTATCGGCCATATCTAATATTTAATAGAGCCTTATTTCTTTTTCTTTTTAGTTTTCTTTTTCTTAGCTTTTGGCTTCTTCTCTATAAAATCATCAGCAAAAGTAGGATATTGCTTAAGAACATCATACTTAACGAAATCGACTACATCAAGTACTTTGTTTTTTACAGAGTATACTGCATCTTCTGCTGCAAACTTAACAGTGTCAACCAATGCTACTATTTTGTCAACTAGGTTCATGTATATATTTATTAAATAAAACTAAAAAACACTTGTAAATTTACTATTATTAATTTGACGTTAACCTAAATACTTCCATGATAAATGCTATTAAAACCCATTTTAGCAAATCATATAATATAATGTTTTGGTTATTATTTACACCATCCATGATAATTACACTTTCTGGTGTCTATGAATTATATACAAAATACTTTGATGAGCTTACTAAACAAGATCATATGCAATTCTTTTTACGCTTCTTCTTCCCTATATCTTTAGCTCTATATATTACAGTTTTAGAGCGTAGACAGAGATTACAAAAAGAAGATCTTATTAAACGAGGCAATGATTACTTAAGACGAAAGCGTTCGGCTAAATAAATTACATATAAAACAACAGCTACACTGACTAATATAGAAGAGATACTCATTTTAATACTTATCACAAAATTTAAAACACTCACTCTTGGCTTCATCTAATGTTTTAAACTTACCTACTATTGCACCCGAACACGTTGCTGTAAACGTACCTTTAACATGCTCGGAAATTACAATATAATAACATTTATAGTCTTTGTATACCCATTGATTTTTGAGAGGATTCTCCCGCCATGTAGTTTCATCAAGCATACGCTGACGCTTCTTTCTTGAATAGTATCTAGGCTTAACCGGCTGAAGCTGATATTCTATAACACTCATTTCTGAAAGAATTTATTCCACATAACCTCAAACGTCCAGCCTGCAAAACTAAAGCCAAATTCCCAAAAGCTATTTTCAAACTTTCCATAAAATTTAGGAAAGAAATAAAATCTAAAAGAGTTTAGAATATAAAATCCTAAGCCGTTATTAAAAATAATCTTAAAGAAGGGTCTGCTAATAAACACTCTTGGGTCATCTGCCCAATTACCATACGCATCATTCCTATCTGTACCAAATTTAATTATCATAGTCTATCGTACCACTCCTTTTCAAAAATTATAGAATGCGTACATTCTGCAGTTAATAGATGACGTGTAACAAACCCTACTTTCTTTGCTTCACTATGCGATAAAACAGAATCATTATCATTATCCATAATTTTAGCTTTATCGAATTTCATACCTTTTAGCGACTCTCCATAATGACTTGAAAGCGCTGTCATATGATTGGAAAACATCCTCTCATGGCGTGTCATTATAATTACTTATTAAAAGTCGCAGTTAGGGTTATTATTTAGAATGTCAGGATCTTGAGTAGACTCTGAATTACCACGAGTAGTATGGCTAGTGCAAACGCACTTATGCTCGCCATTACTACTTGTTTTAGTGCCGTTGTATGTTTCATAAAACATTTCATCAAGAATGTCATAACACTCATCAACATTTACATTATGCTTGCGTAATATATTGTATAGATCGGCTTTAAAATTATCGCTCATATTCTTAATATAGCTTCTATTTTAAAATAAATCAATCCCAAAGGTTTCTATAATATATACTAAACAACCTTAAACCTCTTTTTTGACGTGCATCACCTTTTTTAAAATCTTTTTCATCTACGGTACCATCAGGAGAATCTAGATCAATCTGCCATTGAAAAGCAAAAATTATATCGTCCAAAACAGCTCTCCATTCATCTTCAGTAAATGAATTAGGCTCTTCATTCTTATCAGCAAAAACCTCATCATACGAAAGCGCTATGATTTCGCCAAATCTATCTTCTCTATGCCATTTAATACTTGTACCATGAAAATTATTTCTCATTGCTTTGAGTACTGGAATAGATTTTCTAGCTATATACCAAGCAGCATTCCATTTATCTAAATCATCATACCCTCTGAATAAACGCTGTACAAAATATTTACACTTGTAGTAAACACCAGAAGTAAGTTTGTAATACCATCTCCAGAAAAAAAGATAGCTAGCTTCTATGTATTTATTTTTAGAGAATACAGGCTCACTTAACCATCTACCCATAATTCTCTTTACCTGTAATTCTACTTCTTCTTTACTTTTCATTCTTAGTTAATATAAAAGAACCATCCTTTTGCGGTTTCCATTTAATATCATCACCTTCAACCCAACCTACTTTGTTAAGTAACTCTTGAGGAAGAAGTACATAGTATTCGTCTGTGAGCTCATTATGCTCAACTTTTAAAGTATATGTCATATGGTAATTATACGCCTAACCAGCGATAGCTCCAGCGTATTAAAGCGTTACAAGTAGATTGAACTGCTAAACGAGAAAAGAATATAAAAGGATTATATGTTTCTTTTAAAATAGGGTAATACCATTTAGATCTTAATTCTCTACGCTTATTGATTGTTTTATCCATCTGTAGTAAAAATTCGTCGTTATCTTGCTTACGCTTTTGAGCATCTTTTTCAGACTCTAAAGACCACACCAAGAGCTTAGTTGACTTTACTTTACCATCTATTACCTTAACTTCATAATCTAAAGTCAAACTCCTGCCTCCGATATCTTCAACAGCTAACATTGTAAAGGTATTTGTAAATTTTTTTACAATTACAAAAACTGGTTTTGTTTCATCGATTAACTTAATATCTTCTTTTTTATATTCTTTATGTTTATACTTCCAATATACTCTCTCAAGCCAAGCTCTCTCGTCTTTCCACTTTAAAAAGGGTAATTCATAAGGTATTTTCTTGCCTGTAGGTTTTCTTTCTTCTCTATATACATTACCTTTTGCATTTAATTTGTATGTACCTAAAGAATTTTCTAAATCTTTAGTTTGAAATTCAGTAGGAAGCTCTGCATTATTAGCTTTTAGAAAGCTTGTAACTTCTTTTGGAGTTTTGAGCTTTAACCCTTCTACAATAATTGTGTCGAACATTCCCATGTGCTTATTTAATATGTTGCTCCAAAGATTTCAACTGTTCTATTATGATACTTACTTCCATCGGGAGAGTCAAGCATATTGTTATTGGTATTAGGACCCCAGTTAATAGAATCTTCTTGCATTCGTTGACGATAGTAATCTTTAGGTGACTTATATTGCGTAGTAGCGCACCCTGTAAACAATATAGCTATTAAAATATATCTCATAAAATTATATAGCTAAACAAGGGATAGAACCTCGTCTAGCTAAATGCACTTAGGCGTGCTTACCTTTCGCGTTCAAGCGAAGGAGCTCGTCGAGCTGAATAGTAGGCGTAGAAGGAACAAAGCCTTCAACCGTGCCAACCGTAGCGCGAACTTGCTCAAAGCTATTACCCTTACGGAGAAGCTTCAAAGCATCGCGAGAGACGTAGCTATTAATAACTACATCCAGATCCACACCAAGACGAAGCGCTTTGGCCTCGAGGTACTTGATGTTAGAAGTACGATTGCGACCGGTCACCAAGCACTTCAGCTTAGGGAGCGTCTTATTTGTTTTTGTATCAGTATTCACTGTATACCTCATTTTGTTACGAATGTTTGAACAGCTAATGCTTTGGCACTAGAATTACTGTTGTTCGTAACTTTCATTATTCCAATTATATGTGACTTTAAAAATAAGTCAACTAAAAAAGACAAATATTTATAACTTATTGATATACAGGAAACAAAACCTTTTCTATAAACTCTTTAGATGCTTCTTCTCCTATATACTTCGCTAAAGCCTTCTGAGTCTTAGAGTTCTTTCTTTGACCTATAGAATATTTGTTTTGCCCTTCAATATGATCTTTTGTTTCGCCTGCATTTAGATACTGATCATTATAATCAAATGCTTTAGCTAAACCTATATATAAATCAAACAAAGCAACACACGCTTCTTCAGCTTTAATATATTCGTCCTGAGGAGCTATAGCAATAAACTCTGGAGAAAAGAATTCTGTCCACCCTGGTAGTTCGCGTTGAAGGTGAATAAGACTAGCTTTTACAGAAGATATGGTAGCTTGTAAAACCATATCATGATAAGGAGCCGGCGTATAATCACAGAATATACCGGTAACTTTACCGCAGAGACTTATAACATCGAACCCAAAGATAGGAAGTGCTTTAAAATAACTTGGATAAAATACACAATGCACTACTTCAACTTTATCATTAGAGCCTTTAAAATATTCTAAATGCCCGTAGCGTATAGATGGGCTGATAAAAATATGATTAAACCAATCACAATCATTAATTTGATTATGACTTATATCAATACGCTGAAAGTCGTTATCGCTTTTTTCTTTTAATTTAAGATAAAGATCTAAAAGAATGCTATTTGACATAGCGCTCAATAGATTCAACTAGCTTGCGGCTAAACTCGAACGCTTTGTTTGCCTCATGAATAAAGCTATCAACATTTTGCTCTGTTATACTCTGATCTATAAATTCACGAGCTCTTTTAATATTATTCCTTACATTCTTAAATTTATATTTTTCACCAAATCTAACTTTTTTCTTCAAGATTTGACCCCCATACATATCAGCAAGCCATCTTACATAAAAATGAGCCTTAAGGCTAAAGAGAGACTTACCTTCAAGCTGCTTTAACCAAGGTAAATTATAGAAATAACTTTCATCTACCTTAAAATTAAGATACGCTTCATAAGACTCTATATCTTTTAAAATTTTATCTGAACGAACTAAATCTTTATAACCTAATGGAATAAGAAGTTCATTTTCAATATGCTCGTAAACAGGGAGCATATTAAATAGAAAAATTAAATACCTTTTATCATCTAATTCACCACTAATTAATTTTCTATAAAAAGGATGTTGTTCAATACTATCATGTGTAGCTTTAGTCTTTTCTTTGATAAGCTTGGATAGTTTAGTAGGCTTGTAAGCAGTAATAACATTAAAGAGATGAATTAAATTCATAACGTTATTTATCCCTAGGGATATAAAAAGCTATTAGTTTGTCGTGCAGCAAACGAATAATCTATATAATAATAACATTTAAGTCCATCAATATCAAAAGAAGGTTTAGACTTAATAAATTCTAACCATTTATCTGCAAATTGTTTACCATGAAATTCTTTGACATCTTCTATAGATACGTAATTAGTCGATGCATCAGTATTATTAATGCCTTTATATGTATATAATTTTCTTCGACAAAATTTCATACTAGTATATATCTTTCTTCATCGTCTACTTTTAAATCGATTTGACCAATAATTTTATTAGGCATATAAACTTTACTAGCTTTACTCAAGAAGCCTATCCACCAACTAAAAGTACCAAAGCATGTAATAAGCTTATCAAAGCACGAGAAATTTTCTAGCGTTTCATAAGGCGATCCATTGAACAATTCAACGGTTTTAAACTCATTCTGTATTCTCTTAACTGTAGGATGTGAAGGATCATCGCTAGTTAAATAAATTTTTTCATATGTTTCTGCTTTTAAAATATCTATAAAATATTCATCAGGTAAATCATATACCGAGTTAACATAATCACCCTTTCTTATATGCACCCCTATAGCGCCAGGGTAATCAAATTTTTCATTATTAACATAAAACCACGTTTTTAGTTTATCTTTATAATTTTTATAGTAAATATACTTTTGAAAATATCCATTTATCTTGATTCTTCTATCTGATACATCTTCAAGAATACAGTTAAGAAGATTATAATCGAACTCATGTATACCGTTAATGATTTGTACAGGAAAGCTAAATTCTTTTCCTTCTATGACCTTAGGGAGATTAAAGTTTTCAGATAATTCTTTATTATCGAGGTTATGAATAAATTTATAATTAAAATGCTCTGCAATTATTCTCGCAAAAGAATATTCGAATAATTTATTACCTAATCTACCGGTACTACCGACTAGCTCGACCATACTTATATCCGTACATATAATGCATCTCCCCAATTACCTCCGTCACCAGCCCAAACCGTATCTTCTCTTTTAAATCCATGATTCGCTAAATGCTTATCAAGATCATCTATTAATACACAATTTTCATACAACAGTGCACTATTAACTTCTGTATATATCCAGTTAATATTTTTAAGCGTATTTTCTGCACCTTTTAAAACTTCTAACTCATATCCCTGTACGTCAATAGAAAGATAATTATAACCTACAAGATTGAATGAATCGAGTGTCTTAATTTTAATTTTTTCTACACTATTAAAAGTAATACCTGGATATTTATTAACATGTAATTTAGGCTTAAGAACAGAGCTACTTTGACCGTTTGATGCGACAAAGAAATCTACCTCTTTTTCTTCTGATCCTATACCAAACGGATAAGCATCAACAGATACTATATGAGAAGGTTTTTGCGTTGAATCAATATTTCTCTTAAGAACTTCGAAAGTGGAAGGACTAGCTTCAAAAAATACAATATTCCTTACATCAGTATCGTCAAAATAAGTATTGAGCTCTTCTCCATAATGAGCTCCTACATGTATAATACCTTCAGGTTTAATGTTCCATTTTGCTTTAAGAGAAGAATAATCAGCTACCATACAATTAATTTAGAGGAAACGTATTATAAATCAAGATTATTATTAAGGCGTAAGAGGTGACCACAACTTCATATCGTTTAATTGGGTATAAGGCATAATGGTAACATGACCATCTAAGAATGCGACAACTGCATTGCCATTATACCGAGCAGAAACATAGCCAGTAACTTTTGGATTACTCAAATCGTCATATTTTGTTGCCCATTTACCCGGATAGGTCGGAGCATCAGCATAATAAAAACCTCTATATCTTTTACCCACTGCTTCACTTCTGGTTGTAACAAACGCAACAGTGTTACCTGGCTTAGGTACTTGTACTAATCTTGTAGCTACTAATCCTTTCCTATTAAGAGTAGAAAAAGATGTATAGTCATTACCTCCAATAAAGTTTGCGTTGAGACCAATAGAAGGCAATACACTTACGAGATATGTTTGTGTGATACCGCCTTGACTTATAATGAAAGATTTTGATTCATTAACATGTGTACCGCCTAGAAAGCCGTAGTTAAAGTAAGGAGCAAGTCTCCAGGGCCAACGATGCGCTTCATGCGAATCTTCACCTTCCATAAGATGTCCATTTGCATCATATGCAGTTCCATTTGTATCGTACCCCTTCATGAGCTCACCTTCATTATCAGCTGAATGAGCTAGATAAGCGGTAATAGCAGTTTTGCATGCAGCAACATCTGCAGCTTTTTTACCCGCAGCAGAGGCTTGTTGATAAGCCGGTAATCCAAATCCAGCTAGTATGCCTATAATACCTATAACAACTAAGAGCTCTACGAGAGTAAATGCTTTCACTTAGCAAACTGTCTTATAATTAAAGCAACAACAAGAGCTGAAATAAGATACTTAAAAATATTAGGCTCAGGAATAATATTAACATAAGGGCTAAAAGCTGATTCAGTAGAATAAAATTGGGCTGTAATGCCTGTCGTACTAGAATAGGTACCAATTAATCCAAGGCCATTATTAGAAAGCGATCCTACCTTCCATTGTTCGAATGCATTTGTTACATCAATCGCTTTCCATCCTGCTTCAGTAAAATTAACAGAAGCTATTGTGGGTTGGTTAAGTAAATTGTTATTATACCAATCAAGAGGGCTAGATGCATATTGAATGTTATCAAATGCATCAGTTAGTGCTACCACCTTGAGAGTGAATGTTACGCCAGATGTAAGGTACGAGTATGAAGGTGGTCCTTGATACCCCGGAACAACTACACCAGGTACTCTAAAGCGCTGTAAATCTAGATATAGTAATGCTGTGTTACCAGATTGAAAGTTAGAGATATCCGACATCTCAATACCTGCTACGTTGAAGTGATACTGGTACGGGCTTCCTGCTGTAATGTCATTTACTCCAACATAGAACGGGGTACGAGTATCGCTATATGTTCCATAATACATATAGTAGTCAGCATCACTTGTAATACCGACGGTTGCTGCTTTAGCAATAGATAAACTAGCTAATAAAGCTATTAGAATTTTTTTCATACTTTTATTTATTCCTAAGCTTTTTAATGCCAAAGAAACTTATTAAACTTGTGACTATTATGGTTATAACAAATGAGCACATATTATAATTCCGCATCTGCGTAAAAACCGGGTACACCTGTAGGACCGCTTGTCCCGAAATTGGTAGAAGTTTTGTAAAACCCTACATTATCTAAAGATGGATATATAGTTGGAACTAGAGAAGAAGCCCAAGCTGTTCCAGATACTAAGCCAACAATTGGTTGCGCTCTTTTTGTAACCTTAAAGAACCACCTAGACCTATTAATATTTGTTAAATGAAAGTATGAGGCAATACAAATTCCCTCTGTGTCATTTGTTAGTGTCTCGTAATACCTCTGACACAACGCCAATTCAGTTCCAATGGGTCTAAATTCAAAAGGAGTAGCGGTTGATCCTCTTTCAAGCTGTACACCAGTTATATAAACAGAATCATCTCCTCCTGCAACACCTGTTGGTGTCCACGTAAAATATGATCCTAGTTCAGTAGCCGCGCTTCCTACATTAGCAGTAAAACTATACCTAGCCCAAGTTGTGTTAGGCGAAATTGCAGTGTTTAAAATATTTGCTTGATTTGTGTATTGATATATACGCTGATCTATTCCGGTACCTGTATACAGAGCTACTGTAATTGCTCCTCCACTGAAATTAGCTCCAACTTTAAGCCAGAAAGAAAGAGCTATAGACCCTCCAGCAAGATCATATGTATTAGAAGATTCATTGGAGTTCCATAAGCCTATAGCTTGTGTGCTTGAAGACCCCACATTTCTTTGTAATGCCATACAATATTGAAAACCAGGTAACCCTGTAGCTGCTACTCTACCTACTGATAAATCTGCTGCATAATCCCCATTTCTATTAACACCCCATCTATCAGCAGTGTAAAAATTGGATGTTGTAGGATTATTTATCACGGTACCTCTTTGCCATATGCGCATGTCACCATTGATGATACGATTCCTGAAACCAAATAGACTATCTGTTCCTAATTTTGTAGTAGTTGTTCCATCAGAAACGGGTATAAAGTTATTAGCCGATAAAGCATTTATCGTATTCAATTGAGATATTGTTACGTCAGCCATATTAATATATAGGGTATCGTACAATTACGATACCTGATCCTCCTGCTCCTCCTCCTGCAGGGCGCGCGGGACTATCATAATATGATCCGCCGCCTCCACCTCCGCCTAAACCATCGGTACCTGCAACGCCAACTAATTCGTTACTATTGTACCACGATCCTCCTCTCCCTCCTCCACCTGAACCCCCTAGAGCTGAAGGTACATCTGTATTTCTATATCTACATCCGCCTCCTCCTCCTGCATATATGGTTAACACACCTGAAATATCACAAGCAATTCCCGAGCCTCCTTGGCCTCCTATATAATAAGCATTACCATCACTACCATTACTCCCGGCCCCTCCTCCTCCCCCGCCTGTATAAGCAGTGCTAGTTGCATTACCGCCTGCTCCACCGTTGCTTCCCACTACCCCGTTCAAACCTCTTAATCCTTGACCTCCTGGAAATAATCTAGTATCACCCGCTCCAGCACCCCCGCCGCTTCCTCCGTTACCTCCAGTTGTATTTGTAGCGTCGCCATTCCAATATGTGCCTCCTCTCCCTCCGCCTGTTACAGAATATATATCAAATTGTGATGCATTACCCGCGCCCCCTAGAGTATTAACTGTACGAGTAGTTCCTCCCCCACTTCCGCCTGCTCCTACTATTACTGTTTTATTTCCGGTAGTAACTGAAACACTTTTACTGAAGTAGACGCCTCCGCCCCCCCCTCCTCC
>Ga0136644_10003683_pt1 | contig 11445 bp, 7 predicted proteins | sample C_130820_EF_Meta_FD_94780 | JGI IMG/M metagenome (GOLD analysis project Ga0136644, IMG submission 94780) | Freshwater microbial communities from Lake Croche, Canada to study carbon cycling - C_130820_EF_MetaG (v2) (version 2) | ecosystem: Environmental > Aquatic > Freshwater > Lake | place: Lake...
AAGGGCTTTTTGCTGCCACGAATGACCAATGCACAGATGAGGGCCATTCCAAGTCCTGCACAGGGGCTACTTACCTTTTGTACGGATTGTGGCACTAATGGTGATTACTATTTTTACAAAGGTGCGGATTGGGTTGCTCTAGGTTCTACGACAGTTTCAGTCTCCACTACTGTGGGGTCTGTTGGTTTGAGTGCTAATGAAAGCGGTGCAACCATTACTAATGGGGTATTAAATTTGGCACCAGCCGATGCAACTAATCCGGGAATCGTTACTAAAACAGCCCAAACATTTGGTGGGGTAAAAACTTTTAATAGTGGTATTATAGGGAATGTGACTGGAAATGTGACTGGAAATGCAGCTACCGTTACCACTAATGCAAATTTAACAGGCGTAGTAACAAGTATTGGTAATGCAACCTCAATTTCCAATGGAATCATTAGTAATGCCATGTTAGCGAATGGGGCAGTTGCCAATTTATCAGGCACCAATACTGGAGATAATGCCGTGAATAGTTTATATAGCGGATTAGTAACTAACGCAACGCATACAGGCGATGTAACTGGATCGACCGCCTTAACCATTACAGATAATGCAGTTACCACCGCAAAAATTGCCGCTGGTGCCATTACAGATTCGAAAGTTACAGACGTAGCGGCTTCAAAAATCACAGGAATCTTACCTTTGGCAAATGGGGGTACAGGTACATCGAATGGTTCAATTACTGGAACAGGGGCTTTAACTTTTGCTGCGGGTGGTAGTAATCAAAATATTTCCATTACACCAAGTGGAACTGGAAGTGTGGGAATAGGAACCAACACTCCTGATCCATCAGCTAAATTAGACCTAAGTTCTACCTCTCAAGGATTATTAATTCCAAGATTGACAACTGATCAAATAAATGCAATTTCAAATCCTGCTGGTGGGTTACTTATTTACAACAAAACAATCGGAAAAGTTCAAGTATATACTCAAAATTCGAGTTCGGTTTCACAATTGTCTTCAAGTTTTGGTTTTAATTTCTGGCCCCCACAAAATTTAGGTCAAACTTTTACAATTCCAAGTTCTACCTCCTTAGCTTCAATTGCTGTTGGTTTTGAAAATTATCATAAAACAAATGTCAATATTACTGTATCAATTTACAGCGGAAGTCCTACATTCCCATTGCCAACACCCATTGGATCTGCCACTACTCTCATGCCAAGTACATTTAGTGCTGGATTGGTAAATTTCAATTTTAGTTCACCTTTAAATCTACCTCCGGGTAATTACTATTTTTTAGCTGCACCATCAACAGCTACATTAGTAAATATTAAGGTCGGTTTGAATTATACCGATTTTGATTCGAATGGTAATCAAGTTTCAGAAAATGCCTTGGAATTAAACGATGGAATTAGAACCTTACCTTATTATGGCCCTGCTTCACTTCAATTCAGTTTAAATTTTATTTCTGCTTCTTGGACAACAGGATTAGTTGGAGCAACTGGAGCACAAGGTCCACAAGGAGTTGCTGGTCCAAGTGGTGCAGCTGGTTCAATTGGAGCAACTGGTGCACAAGGAGCTGCTGGTCCAACTGGTCCTCAAGGTCCACAAGGAGTTGCTGGTCCAAGTGGTGCAGCTGGTTTAATTGGACCAGCAGGACCTGCAGGCAGTGATGCCTCAATATTAATGGGATCTATAACTGGTACTTCTAATATTAATGGAGCAACATTAACATCAGGTATTTTAAATCTTACACCAGCTGATTTAACGAATGGAGGGGTTGTAACTAGTGGTTCTCAAACATTTGGAGGAGTTAAAACTTTTAATGGAAATATTTTAGGAAATGCTCAATTGGGTTTAGGAACATTGAGTCCAAACAACACAGCGGCCTTGGAAATAGCATCAACCACACAAGGCTTTTTACCCCCGAGAATGACCTTTGCTCAACGACAAGGTATTTTATCGCCGGCAACTGGCTTAATGGTTTATTGTACAAATTGCGGCGAAACGGGTGGAGAGCCACAATTTTATAATGGTTCCTCTTGGGTTAATATGATTGGAGGAGCTGGTTTGCTTGCAAAACCAACCGTTACAACCAATACAGAAGTTTTCTTTAGTTCAGCGATATCTGCGGTAACTGGTGGGAATGTTACAAGTGATGGAGGAAGTCCTATTACAGCTAGAGGGATATGCTGGAGTACAAATCAAAATCCTACGATTAATAATTCTATAATTCCTGCTGACGGTACTACAGGTTCATTTTCTAGTAGCATTACTGGTCTAGCAATAGGAGTTACTTATTATGTAAGAGCTTATGCAACGAATGCATTAGGAACCACATATGGAACACAACAAAGTTTTTTTAAACCGATAAATTACACACTAACAATCGGATCTAATTTTCAAGGAGGTATAGTGTTTTATTTAGATGGTTCAGGTCAACATGGTTTAATTGCGGCAGCTACTGATCAAACTAAAAGTTATCAACCTGATCCATCTGGTTATGGTTGGAAGCCCAGTGCAAATGGTACTGCAAGTGCCTATTCAACAAACGTAGATGGTGTTGTGTATGGAAATTGGTATCTACCATCATTAGATGAATTAAATTTAATGTATAGAAATATTGGAGGAGCAGCAGCATCGCCATTAACAAATATTGGCAGTTTTCAGAGTGAAAGCTATTATAGTTCTACGATTTATGAAGTAGGACTAGGAGGAGGTATCTATTTCACGACCAATTTCGCAAATGGAACTAACCCTGTTGCTTCTTATCAACTTTTAAATGTTCGTGCTATTCGGGCGTTTTAACAATTTTCCATACCTCAGGGTCTTCAGCACGAGACCTTGAGGGTATTGGAATAGCAAACTTTAGCATCTTGGTGGCAAGCTGATTCAGGACGAGACAGAGATTAATCACTTAAACTTTAAAACCAATAAATAATAAAAAAACCGCTGTTATGAAAAAAAAGCTTATATAATTTAGGACTAGACATTCGATTGTCAGGCTAGTTGCATGTTTTGTTTTTTCTACAAGAATTTTTAATTTTGGTCTAAATCAAATAGACTCAAAATGAACGCATCATTTAACAAGTTCCTTTACATTGGTTTTTTTCTATTAGGACTATTCCAAGCATTTTTTTCTAAAGATTATATGCAAGCAGCAGCTTCTCTCGGGATTGGAATGGCATTTGACCCATTCAATCCAGAAAAAAAATGGAATGACAGACCTACTTGGCAAAAGGCAGTACTAATAATTCACCTGGCACTTGTCGCAGCAATGTTTGGATGTGGCATGGGGTTAATAGACTTCCTGTAAAATTGCACAAACTTATACTTCCATCATTACTTCGACAGAAACTTTCATCTTGATAATAATCTTTTGCAATCATCCCAATTTGAGTATCTCCAAATGAGAGTGGATGAATTAGTTTGTTTTCCTGCAATAATAGATACTGATATAATTTTGCTCGTCCAATGAGTGTAGCAAACTCATGTTCACTTAGATTATAATGAAGTAAGTTTTGAAGAGCATATAGTTGTTTCTCTGCTTTGTAAGCTGCAATCAAATCGTAGATACCTTTCATTAATTGAGCTGTATTCTTTACTTTGAGATTACCTGCATAACCATCTGTCCAAACACATAGATTACAGCATACCTTATTTTGGAAACCAATAAAAACTTTGAAATGCTCATCTGTACCTTTTCGATTATATAGATTATCTAAACTGTAAATTTTAACTCCTCCAATTGTCAAGGATAACTCATTACCATTGATAGTATCTCTTATTGTTGGAATTTCTACTACAAATGCCATTCTTTCATAATAGATAGTTTTCTCATGCTCCAATAAATCTTTAGCAGGTTTATCCTTTGCATCTGGTGTTCTACCTTTAATTGGATGACTAACTCTAATACTTGGTTGTAATATCCTTTCATTTCTATATAATTGATGTACTATTTCTTGAGTACAACTAATGAAATCTTGATGTGAAATCACTGGTTCGTTATCTTTTACATACACAGGTATTAAATGCTTATCAGCTAATTCTAGCTGTTGAATAGCTACTGTATTAGCTTGCATAAACGGTATATCGGTTGATTCGACCATGGATTCTGTAAGAATGATTGGAGGTTTAGATACGATTTGTAGTTCCATTTTGATTGAAATTTTGAGAGGTTAATGAATTTGAAATGGGTACTTGAAGCAAATACTTTTTTTGATTGAATTGATTTCTATACTTCGATTGAATCTCTTCGGTTGAATTCAAGTATAAATCCCTCAATTCATCAACTGTCTCACAAGCATCAATAAATGGTTGATAATTAGGTTCTATCAAAATTCCTTTCTTACACCATTCTGATATTTCTTTCCCAGTTTCAGCACTGATTTTAAATTCTGTTTTATCAGAAAATAATTCAGTTCTATCTTTGGTTGCAACTGCATTGTGTTTAATATCAATTTCAAAGACGATGGTTAGTTCATAATCCAAACCATCCCTTTGAATAGATTTCAGTCCAACTTTTTCTGGAACAAACTTTCCATTTTTCTCATTGAGTACATAATCTTGTTTGGCTCTCAAGGTACAAATCACATGTGCATTTGCTTGTAAAATTGATTGTACAAATGAATGATGTCTAGGAGTAAACTTTGACCAATTGGTATAGGAATTTCCTGCTAATTGTGAATGTTGCTCCAAAATATAATCCCATTCCATGCTGATAGAATCAATGATGATTACCTCCATTTGAGCTTTTTTGCAAACCTCAATTGCTTCTTTGTAGCGTTCTGGTGAAAAAGGTGGTTCAAGATTTAATACATTGTATGCACCTAGATGACTGTACAGTTCTGCTGAATGATTTTCAGTATCAATGATTGCTATTTTAGACCAATCATTAGTTAAACCATAAGCTAATAGCAATGCTGACATAGTTTTCCCGCTTCCAGAACTACCTTGCAAACCAAGTTTGATTTTAACATTTTTCCTCTCTGCTCTATTTAATTGCATAATTGAAAATTGATTTAAGATGAAATAAAAAAAAAGAGTAAAGCCATTAGACCTTACTCTTCCTTGAATTTTGATAGAATGTTTTATGCGAATACAGGTTCTTTGGATTGTAATATAACCTCTTCCATAGAACCTTGCTCAGTTGGAGAATAATCATAACGATGTTGTCTTGTGATTACCTCTCCAGTTTCAGGAATAGTGAATTCATAAGGTTGACATTCAACCTTTGCAATTGAACCCACCATAGATTTTCCAATCATTTTTTGACACATAGCTTCATTAAAGGTGGAAGAAATCCAGCATTTTCTAGCTGTTACATAATGCCTACCAGTTGTTTGAGAAATGATAAACTCCAAATCATCCGATTGAAGTTCAAGTGCAAAATAAGGTTTTCCTTCTGTTGAAGAACGTTGTTGAAAATTGGTTACAGTTACCATGATTTTGAAAAGTTTTAAAAATTATATAATGATTTATTAGGCTGAACTTTTGCTATATTCTTAAGTAAAATGGAAACAAAAAATACCTCATCACATTCTAATCTTAATTAGGACATATTGAGGTACAATATTATTTGATTGATACTTTGAAAACAGCTGGGGTTTATTCGGCCTATTCAGCAAGTATGGCGCACAGAAACTAACCTGTGCAAGGACTGTACATCTATTAAATGAAATGGAGGGGGGATAATTTATTTGTTTTCGTTGTGAGAGGGAATTTTTTAAACAATGAAGTTAAAAAAACAAAAATTTGAGTATTTGTAAACTCCAGTTTTGAAAAATATTTGCACGATTTTAATACCAAAATCAAAAATGCCCTATAATAATTATAACGGGGTAGTCTGAATCCACATTTGAGTACTAAAACACAAAAATTAAATACAAAATATGACATAAGTAATTAATTATCAATGTTTTAATAAACATATTTCTCTCTACTATTTTCTTCCTAGTACTTTATATCTTAATATTAAAAATGTGTGAAAGTACATTATAACGGTTATAATGTACTTTTTGTAGGAATTATTTTTGCAACAACATACATTTAGCAGAATATTCAAACAGTACGGTTGGCTAGTGATTGAAAGTGCTTCATTTACGTTGCAGTTCTCTATCAGTAGCTATTTCAGCTAATTATTTTGGCCTAAACCTCTAATGAAAAAATATGTGCCTTACGAACAAAATATCATTTCTTTTATTGCAGAAGGTAATTATACAAACATAAACCCATTGAATGGAAGTGTTTCTATTTATGCCAAAACACTTAAAAAATTTGAATTAGAACTCTCAGAGCAAAAGCAATTTGTAAGGGTAAATAAATCGGTCATTGTGAATTTGTTATTCGTCAATAAAATAAACGAAGATGTTATCGAATTATGCAACGGAACAATTGTGAGGATTTCCAGAAGAAGAAAAAAAATGTTTGAACTTTTATATTATCATCAAATACCATGAAATTTTACTTTATTTTAGTCTTATATTTTTTACCTAATTTAGGTTTGTTTGGTCAAATTTCAACACTAAACAGTACTGATGGTTCAATTCTAATTACTCCAAGAGGTTTGAAAGGGAAAACCAATAATGGTGTCTCTTTAGGTGAAAATGCCTTGTTTTCTAATACAACAGGGACAAATAATGTGGCTATAGGTAACTTTAGCCTTAATTCAAATACAACTGGATCCTCTAATACCGCTAATGGCTATTATGCACTTCGTTCTAATTCAACTGGATATGAAAATACTGCAAATGGTTATTTAGCACTTTCTTCAAATCTATCAGGGAATAACAATACTGCAATGGGGGTTGCAGCTTTAAATACAAATACTTTAGGTAGTGGAAATAATGCATTTGGTAGTTTATCTTTGTATTCTAATACTACAGGTTATTACAATAGTGCTTTTGGTAGTTTATCTTTGGTTCTAAATACTACAGGTTATTACAATAATGCTTTTGGTAGTTATAGTCTATTATCAAATACAACTGGAAATTACAATACCGCAAATGGTCCTTACTCTCTCCATTTAAATAGCACAGGTGATTACAATACTGCCAGTGGATTTTACGCACTGCAAGGAAATACAACAGGTAGTTCTAATACAGCAATGGGCAGTGTTTCACTACGAGCTAATACAACTGGCAATTATAATACTGCAACTGGATTTAATTCTCTTAATTCAAATACAACAGGGAGTGAAAATACTGCCAACGGGTATGATGCTCTTTATTCAAATACATTCGGTTCACGAAATACTGCCAATGGATCTAAAGCTCTTCAATCAAATACCACAGGGAATGAAAATACTGCATTTGGTTCAGATGCTGGAGGTGGAATTGTAAATGGAAGTAATAATGTATTTTTAGGTTTTTCTTCAAGAGCGTCTTCTGACATGAGTAATGCAATTGCCATTGGATCTGGAGCAATTGTCACACAATCAAATGCCATTCAATTAGGAAATTCCTCGATAACAAACGTAAAAACAAGTGGCACTATTACTGCCGGAGCTATCACTTATCCAAATACAACAGGTACAAATGGATATTACTTAAAAACAGATGGATCTGGAACAGCCAGTTGGGCAGCGGTTAGTGGTGCTGGAGTGCCTTACTCCGGTGCAACAAATGCGGTTAATTTAGGTGCATATGACCTAACAGTAAATGACTTAACAATAGGTAAGGGAGCAGGAGGTATAAGCAGAAATACGGCTATTGGTCAATTTGCATTATATAATAATACAACTGGTACTCAAAATACTGCTATTGGAAATAATGCATTAGTTAGTAATTCAACAGGTGGATTTAATACTGCATGTGGATATGGGTCTCTTGCTTCAAATGCCACTGGTAGTGATAACAACGCATTTGGTAGTTCTGCTTTGAATTCAAATACCACGGGTATATATAATAATGCATTCGGTAGCTCTGCTTTATTTTCTAATTCTACTGGTAACAGAAACAATGCATTTGGTAGTTCTGCTTTAAATTCAAATACCACTGGTTATAATAACAATTCATTCGGTAATGATGCTTTAAAATCTAATACTACTGGAAATGCTAATAATGCATTTGGTAATGCTTCTTTAAGTTCAAATACTGTAGGTAGTTACAATACCGCATTTGGAAACAATGCTTTAAATTTAAATACTACAGGTTGGGGCAATAATGCATTTGGTAATGGTGCTTTGAAATCTAATACCATTGCCGGAGGTAACAATGCATTTGGAAATAATGCTTTAAATTCAAATACTACAGGTTATGAAAATAATGCATTCGGTACTGGTGCTTTATATTCTAATACTCAAGGTAATTACAATAGTGCATTCGGTTATCTTGCTTTATATAATAATACTGGTAGTAGCAATAGTGCATTCGGTCACAGTGCTTTAGTTTCCAATACTACTGGTTTATCTAACAGTGCATTTGGCAATAGTGCTTTAAGTAGTAATAGAACAGGGTCATCTAATACTGCTATTGGGGAAGGTGCCCTTTATTCAAATATTACTGGGGCAGAAAATATTGCAATAGGATATTTTGCTTTGTTTTCGAATGTTGGTAATTCTCAATCAGTTGCTATTGGAAACAGAGCAATGCAGAATGCTGATAACAGAATTACAGGAATTTCAACAGGAAATATAGCAATTGGAAATGAAGCTTTAAGAGGTAGTTTTACTCCAGTAAATAACACGGGAATCAATAATACCGTAGTAGGATATCAAAGTATGCTGAATAATACAACGGGAAATTCAAACTCAGCTATTGGTTATAATGCCCTACTTTCAAATACAACAGGTAATGGTAATACTGCAAATGGTTTTCGTACACTTAATTCAAATACAACAGGGTATAATAATACAGCGAATGGAATCGAGAGTTTGTACATGAATTCAACTGGTCAAAACAATACAGCCAACGGAAGTAAATCCTTATATTCCAATGTAGACGGTCAGAATAATACTGCTGATGGGTTAGAAAGCTTGTATAAAAACAAATCAGGCAATAATAATACAGCAGAAGGAAGTGCGGCTTTAAACCAAAATACCAGTGGTAGTAATAATACCGCCACTGGTTTTCTTTCATTATATAGTAATATTTCTGGCAATAGTAATACATCAATCGGTTTTTTTACAGGAGGAAATATCCAATTTGGTAACCAAAACACATTTATAGGTGCGGAGGCAACAAGTACAGGAGATTGGAGTAATTCAATGGCTATTGGTAGTTTAGCAAGTGTTGATGCAAGTAATAAAATAAGATTAGGTAATTCAAGCGTAACAGTAATTGAAGGTCAAGTTTCTTGGAGTAATCCATCTGATAGAAGATTAAAAGAGAATATCATTTATACTAATCGTTTGGGCTTGGATTTTATAAAAAAACTTCAAACTGTTAGCTACAATTACATCGCTGATAATACCAAAACCAGATATGATGGGTTTATTGCTCAAGATATTGAAAAGGTCATGAATGATTTAGGAGTTCCTTTCAGTGCATTAAAGAAAAGTGATGATGGAACATTATCCTTAGCATATTCTGATTTTGTGATGCCACTAGTAAATGCTGTTAAAGAACAACAGCAACAAATTACAGATTTAAAAAAACATATAGATGAACTTAAAACACTTTTTGTGCAATTCCAAAAAGATAAATAATTCATTAGGTTTCAAAAAATATTCCGTTTGAGAGATACCGAAATTTCGTTAAAAAATCTGAGGGTTACCAAATAGATAGTTTTTTTTAAAACCATATTTTTACTTAATTCATAATGTTCCACTTAAAATCAATTTCACTTTTTTTGATATTTAGCATTATTGCAATTAAAACTAATGCTCAAAATACAAGCATTTTACCAAATAAATTAGATTTTGCACAACGGTCTTATTCTCAAATATTAGCAATACCTTCTCCACAAAAGGGAAATTCATGTTATGATACTGATTCAAACTGTCTCAGAATTTATAATGGATCAAGTTGGCAATGTGTCGATAATATCTCTTCTAATGATGCTTATGGTAACTGTTCTGCAGTAGCTTCTGTTACAACCAGTGGAGGTAATGTAGGATCATCCCCCGTATTTGTTGAAAGTACTTCATACAATTCCAACTTCTTTGAAGTAGGTTACTGTTATGGTATTGGTCCACAAGGTCTTGGATTAGGATACAATTTTGGAAACGGAGGTATTTCAGGAACTCCAAATGCCTTTACTGTTGGCTTTATTTCTGGTTATGATATTAATGGCAATAACTTGTGGGTACGAAGTTTCTATCCAACAGGACCAAGTCCTTCTGCTAACAAAACTGAAATTGTATCCGTGAAAGCAGATGAAACTGGTATTTATGTAATTGGAAATTTTACTAATTCTCTAAACTTTCTTACATCATCAACTACGAGTGGAATAATAAATAGTGTGGGAGGTTATGATATTTTTGTTGCTAAATTAAATGACTTAGGGTATGTACAATGGATTAAACAATTTGGAGGAGAACGCGATGACTATGGCATTGATTTAACTTATGATGAGAATGCTTACAATAGTTACATCTATATTACCGGTACTGAACAAGGCATGACCAATGGTTACTGTATTCCTTACACTGGAAGTTCAGATATATTTGTAGGTAAACTTGATAAAAGTACTGGAAATACCAGTACCCAAGCGGGTATAATTTATGACACAAACAATAATGAAAAAGTTAAGAATATACTTTACTATGATAACAAAGTTTTACTTGTTGGGTCATTTAAGGGAATTCTCAACTATACAAATATTAATTCTACTTGTGGTATTATAAGTCCAACATCTCAACTACAAGGCACTAATGGTAATGAAATATTCATTATAGCTTTCAGCACTTCATTAGCTGCAAATGATACATATAAATTGAAATTGGGAGGAGATGATGCAAATGACAATTTAAATCCGCTTAAGGCAACAATGGAACAAGGGTTTTATCATGAGGGTAAGTACATCAGGATGCTTAAAATTACAGGAAATGCTACGGGAACCTTTACCCTAAATGACCGAATAATTAATTCCAGTTCTTATTTGATTACCCTACTATTGAATAAAAATATTTTGCCTGTCACTCAAAAAACTATAGAAATTCAAGGTATATCGATAACTGGATTTGGTGATGGATATGTAACTGGAAAAAAGACTTCCATAGCAAGTATTGTGAATAGTTCGATTAGCTTTGGAGGACAAATTGGAGATAATTTTATAATTTCATCATCAAGACTTGGTAATTTTAATTGGGTTATAACATCTACTTTTACTCCAATTGAAGGATGGGGTCACACGTCAAAGACCGTAAGTAAGATTGGAAATAATGTATATGTTATGGGGTCAATTGAGATGGTGCAGTAAATCGTTACACATTTTTGCATAAACAAAGCAAAATGGCAACAGAACAAAAAACACGTCAGCATTATGCGACAGATTTCAAGGAAGAAATTATCAGAATGCTAAATT
>Ga0136644_10003684_pt1 | contig 11445 bp, 6 predicted proteins | sample C_130820_EF_Meta_FD_94780 | JGI IMG/M metagenome (GOLD analysis project Ga0136644, IMG submission 94780) | Freshwater microbial communities from Lake Croche, Canada to study carbon cycling - C_130820_EF_MetaG (v2) (version 2) | ecosystem: Environmental > Aquatic > Freshwater > Lake | place: Lake...
CGGCGTGCCGCTCACGGGTGGCCTCGCCGTGCGATCGGGCGTCGGAACGTTCACGCTCACCTCCTCGGTGGCTGGCCAGAACGTCGGAACGATCCAGCTGGGCGACAACAGCTCGACACCGGGGGCCGGCACGACGCTCAGGCTCGGCTCCAATCTCGGCCTGATCGCCAACGCCGCCTTCCCCACCGTCCATACGCTGAATTTCGCCCCGGAGGCGGGAGGTCGGATCGATCTCGGCATCGACACCAGCGGATACACGTTTGATCTCACCGGCAACGCAGGCCAGTGGCAGCCCACGACGACCGGCACGCTGCAGACATACTGGCAATTGTCGAGCACGTCCGGCACCGGCCGGTTCGTCGCCAACGGCTTCAACTTCACACTTTCGACCGGCTCATCGGCGGCCCGCACGAACGTCGGCCCGAACCTGATCCTCGAATCCCGGGCCGGCAACGGCGTGGCCAACAACCTCGGATCCGGCACGTTCAGCAGTTCCTCGGTCTTCAGATACACCGGCTCGGCCGCGGCCGCCACGCCCTCGACGCTTGTATCGGCCACGTCGATCGGCGACCTCGAAGTGGCCGGCAGCGGCGCGCTGAAGCTGACGTCGATCGCCGGCACGGTCGGCAGTGTCAGGGTCTCGAGCGGTCGGCTGATGCTCGGCGGAACGTCGATTCCGTCGTTTCCGTCCGTCGCCGTGACCGGCGGCACGGTCGATCTCAACGGCTACGGGATGACGATCACCGACCTGACCGGCTCCGCCGGCGGCACGATCACGAGCAGTTCCAGCACCACGGTCAGGCTGACGGTCGGCGGCTCGCGGTCCACACAGTTTGACGGCACGATCGCCAACGCGGCCGGCTCGCTCAGCCTCACCAAGACTGGCGCCGGCAGGCTCACGCTCGCCGGTGCCAGCACCTACACCGGACTCACGACCGTCTCGGACGGCTCGCTCGTCGTGAACGGTTCGCTTGCGGGCGGGGTTTCGATCGCCGCGGCCGGCTCGCTCGGCGGTTCCGGGAGCGTCGGCGCGATCGGCGGTGCCGGCCTGATCGGCCCCGGCAACTCGCCGGGCATCCTCACGGCGACGAGCATCGACCCCACGGCCGGCCTCGACTTCAGTTTCGAGTTCACCCAGGCGACGCCCAACTATGCGATCCCGACGGGCAGCGGCAACGACCTCCTCTGGCTGACGGGCGGCACCCCCTTTGCCTCGTCGCTCTCGGCCGCCAACTCGGTGAACGTCTACTTCACCCGGACGGCGCTCGACCTCGGCACGCTGACCGGCGGCTTTTCCACCGCGAACAGGGGCGATTTCATCGCCAGCATCTCGGGGGGCAGTTTCCAGTACTTCGTCCAGGATGCCGCCGGCTCGGTCATCTACAACGGCCTTTCCTACAAGACGCTCTCCAACTACGACGCGGCCCTCAGGGTGCTGATCTCCACGGTGGACGGAAACGGCGGCCGGGTGATGCAACTGGCTGTCGTGCCCGAACCCGGCTCGCTGGCCCTCGCCGGCATCGGCGCAGCGATCGCCGCCTGGACCGTCGCCCGCCGCCGCAGATCCTGATCCCGCCCGATGTGGGACAGGCTTCAGCCTGTCGTAGAGGAAGTAACGGCGTCTTGGGTGGGTCGGGGTTGACCACGCCCCGCGAGCCGGACGTTCCCTGCGGCCATCCTGGCCTTCGCTCTCTCGGAGGCGTCTGCGCTCCGCCATCCTGGCTGCGCTTGCCGCCTACGCCGGCTCTCGGGGCATGGGCAACCCCTCCTGAATGCCTTGGTGATGAAGCGGGGGCGCGGCGATGCAGGAAATGCACGTTCAGCGTGAGCGCAGCCACGGCAGTCTCGCCAGATGACGTTCCCTGCTTTGCTGAGTGTGCATTCAGGAGGGGTTGCCCGTGTCCTCGAGCGGGCTATGGGAGCAAGCGAAGCCAGGATGGCGAAGCGCAGCGGACATGCAGTGAACGGAGGCCTGGAGGGTTGACGTGAACGTCCGGCGAGAGGATACGGGCAACCCCGACCCACGCGAGACACTATTGCTCAAAGGCACGACAGGCTGAAGCCTGTCCCACACCGGGCAGGGGCAGAGCCATAGGTTGGTGAGGCCAATCAGCCCGCCACCGGTTCCAGCCCCGGCATCGTCCCCGTCGACGTGCCGAACGACTCCGTTTCCAGTCCCGTCTGCCTGAGCACCGAGAGATAGAGGTTCGGCAGGGGATGGTTCTTCTGCTGGTCGAACGCCAGATGGCCGCCGTGCTGGAAGCCGCCGCCGGCGAGCAGCACCGGCATGTTGCGGTTGTCGTGGCTGGAGGCGTTGCCGAGGTTGCTCGTCAGCAGCACCGAGGTCCGGTCGAGCACGGAGCCGTCTCCCTCGTCGGCCTTCGACATGGCCCGGAGGAAATCCCCCCAGGCCCGCACGATCTCCTGCTCGACGAGGGCCAACTGGGTGAGCTTCTCCTCGTCGCGGCCGTGGTGCGAGAGCGTGTGATAGCCCTCCTCGACGCCCTCGATCGGGATCACGCCGCCACTGCCACCGAGGTGGAAGCTGATGAACCGGGTGGAGTCGGTGACCAGGGCCAGCCGGATCATGTCGCTCATCAGCCGCTGGCGGCCCACGAAGTCGTTGGGGTTGCCGATGTCGACGGGCTTGGTGATGTCGACCTTGGGCTTGGGCTTGTTCACCCAGGCCTCGCTTTCCAGCAGCCGCTTCTCCAATTCGCGGACGCTCGTGAAGTAGGCGTCGAGCCGGCTCTTGTCGCCGGCCCCGAGTTCGCGTTCGAGGGCCCGGGTGTCGTCGGCGACGAGATCCATGATGCTCCGGCCCTGCCGGGCCCGCTCGGCCTGCTTCTCCCGTTCCTTTGCCGAGTCGGCCACGAACAGCCTCGTGAACAGCCGGGCGGGCGAATCCTCGGCCGGAATCATCGAGCCGTTTTCGGTGTAGGAGGGGCTGTTGCTGCCGGCGAGGCCGAGCACCAGCGAGTGAAACCGGGTCTTGCCGCCGAGGTGCTTGGCCAGCAACTGGTCGAGCGAGACCGTGTTTCGGGACTGAGCGGAGGCGGTCATCGGCGCGGCCGTGAGCAGGCTGGCCTCGGCCCTGTGGCCCCCGGAGACGCCCGGGTGGGAGGCCCCCGAGACGACCGTGAAGCGATCTCGGAGATCCTCGAGGGCCTTGAGGTAGCGGGAGGGCGTGTAGTCGCGGCCGGCCTTCTCTGGGTTGAGGTTCTCGCCGACGAGCCCGAGGCCGAGCGTCATCGCCACGAATCTCCGCGGGGGCTCCGGCGCCGCCGTCTCGCCAAACGCGGCCTGCATCGCCGAGAGCCAGGGCACGGCCAACGCCACCCCGGAGCCCTTGAGCAGGGTTCGGCGGGGCAGGGCACGCTGAAAGTCGAAGCAGACGCTCTGGCTGAGGGGTCTCATGGGCTGGTGCCTTCCGTCGGGGCTGGGCCTAGGGGCGGATCGCCCGTCCATTCGAGTCTACTTGCTGAGGAATGTCGGGTGGGTGACGACGGCATGGACGATCGACCGCATGCCGTGGCCGTCGCGGACGGCTGCCGCGATCTCGGCCACCGCCTTGCGATCGGCGTAGGAGATCGTGCCTCCCGTGCCGTAGACGAGCATCTGGCCGGCCACGGCCCGGGCGAGCAGATCCCCCTCGCCGGCGGCGAGCGTCTTGAAGTCGTCGATGCTGGCAAACTTCCGGCCGTTGGCGAGCACGTCGCCGGAATCGATCTTCTGCCCCTTGGCCTGCTTGCCGTCGACGATCGCGATGTATTGCGTTCGCCACTTGCCCGAGGGGTCGTAGTTTTCGAGCGCGAAGCCGATCGGATCGAAGAGCCTGTGGCAGGAGGCACAGGAGGCGTCGGAGCGGTGCTGGGCGAGTTGCTCGCGGATCGTCTTGGCGCCGCGGATGTCGGGCTCGATGGCCGGCACGCCCGAGGGGGGCGGGTGCATCGGCAGTCCGAGCAGCCGCTCGGAGATCCAGGCGCCGCGGATCACCGGCGAGGTCGTGTTGCCGTTGGCCGTGACCTTCAGGATCGCCCCCTGGGTGAGCAGGCCGCCGCGGTGGGTTCCCGGCGGAAGCGTCAGGCGACGGAGTTCGTCCCCGGAGACGTCCGGAATGCCGTAGAACCTGGCCAGCCGGCTGTTGAGGTAGGCGACGTTTGCCGAGGCCAGCCAGGAGACCGGACGGTTCTCCCGGAGCATCTCCCCGAGAAAGGCGTGCGTCTCGGCAAGCATCGAGTTTTGAACGATCGGGTCGAAGTCGCGAAACAGCTTGCGGTCGGGCTCGGTGAAGTTGATCTGGTCGAGATCGAGCCATTCGGCGGCGAAGTCCTCGATAAAACGCCCGGCCGCATCCCGATCGTCGCCCGGACTGGCCAGCCCGAGCAGCCGGTCGGCCTCCGCCTTGATCGTGGCTGGAGTTCGCAGCTTTCCCGACTCGGCGAGGCCGTCGAGCCTTTCATCGGGCGGGCCACCGGTGAGGAAATAGGAGAGCCGCGAGGCGATCGCGTGGTCGTCGAGCCGTCCGGGCGACTCCATCAGATAGACGAACCGCGGCGAGCAGAGGATCGCGCGGTAGCCGGCCCGCAACGCCGCATCGAACGGGCCTCCGGAAGCCTGCACGCTCTTCGCCAGCGAGACGACCGGATCGATGTCGGCGGCTTCGACCGGGCGGCGGAAGGCCCGGCGGGCGAAATCCCGCACCAGCCGGTCGATGTCGGCCTCCGCGGCCCCGGGCTTCGGCCGGAACCCGCCCTTGCCGTCCTTCTCGACCGGCAGGTCGCCGAAGAGCCGCGACCGCACGCCCTCGTCGTCGGCTCCGGCATGGAACCTCGTCATCGTGAGCCGCTCGATCCCGATGCCGGGCACTTTCTGCGGCTCGCCCTCGCCGGTCCCGACCTGACCGCCCTCGAACCGGGCCTGCTTGAGCGTGACGTCGCCGGGGCGGATTTCGAGCATCTGACGCCGGGGCAGCCAGGCCTCGAACGCGATCTCGCGGGTCTGCGGCTGGGCCTCGAACGCCGTCACATACTCGAGCAATGGAGCGCCCGAGACGCAGGGGCCCGTGTGCACCGTGGTCCAGACACCGCCGGTCTCGGGCGGGTTGAGGGCCGACACCCGCAGCCGAAACCGATACCAGCCGTCGGCAGGGGCCGTCGTGGCCGGAATGCGTCCGTAGTAGGTCGTGCCGTTGGACCAGACGACGGCCCGGCCGTCGAGCATCTCCGGCTCCCGGCAGCGGATTGTGGGGTCGGTGCGGGACACGCCGGCGGCGTCGAAATCCCTGTCGTAGGCGTCGGTCGGCCCCATGGCCCGGCGGAAGGCCTCGTCGAGCGCCGCATCGACCACGGCGAGGTGCCGCTCCAGCTGATGGTGCGACATCGTCTGCCTCTCGGCCACGGTCGTAAACCCGCCGGGGCGACCCTCCACGGGGATCAGGTTGGCCAGCGGAATGTCGATTCCCAGCAGGGAGTGAAGTGATCGCTCCACCTCCCGGGGCGAGAGCCGGCGGGCCCTCACCCTGCCAAACGTCTCGTCGCGGTCGCGGATCGCCTGCCGCAGCCAGTTTCCAGCCGCCTTCACGAACGACTTCCGGGTGGCCTCGGCGATCTTCGCATCCTCGGGGGGCGGCATCTCCCCCGACTCGACCCGGTCGATGATCCGGGCCCAGCGTTCGTCGCTCGTCTGATCCTCGGGATCGAAGGAGAGCGTGGCCAGGTCGAGGCCGCCCTCCGACGTGGCACCCTCGTGGCAGTCGAGGCAGCGGGTGCGGAGGAACGTCTGCACGGCCTGCGGAGGCGATCCGCCCTTGCCTGCCGGGGCCGCCGGGGCCGCGATCACCGCCGTCGGCCAGAGGCAGGCGATCGAGAGGGCCAGCGATACGAGACGGCGGGCAGCCGGCATGGCGATGCTCCAGATCGGTGACAACGTCCCCCCAGGGGAACGAACGCAGTCCTCCGACCTTTCCATGATATGCCCAATCCCAGGCAGGGGAAAGGCAGACATCGGCCCGCTCCCGGGGCCTACCAAAAGACCTGGATCGCCAGATCACTGGGGCGATCCATTCGCGGAATGGGGAGTGTACTATGCCCCGCTCAGGGCCGCTTTTTTCGGGGTTTCGTCAGCCATGCTCACGATGTCGATGCCTGCCGCGGCCGTCATCCTGCTCCTGGCTCTGGCGATCGGCAGTTGTTTGGGCTGGTGGTGGTGGCGTCGGCTTGAAGCCGCGATGGCGATCCTCGAGCGTCGGGCCAGCACCGACGAGCTGACCAATCTGCTCAACCGGAAAAAGGCGCTCGAGCAGGTTGGAACCCTCAACAGGCGAGGAGGCCGGGGTTTCGCCGCGCTGTGGTGCGACATCGACAGGTTCAAACTGGTCAACGACACCTACGGCCACGCCGCCGGCGATGCGGTGCTCAAGGCCCTGGCCGAGCGGATCCGGGGATGCCTGCGGTCCACCGACGACGTCGGGGCCAGGATCGGAGGGGACGAACTGCTGATCCTGCTGAATGGCGTCCGCGGAATCGAGGAGGCGATGAACGTCGCCGAGATGCTCCGGAGCCGTGCTGCGGAGCCGATTCCGACCGCGGCCGGGCCGATCGCGATCACCCTCAGCATCGGGGTGACCATCGCCAACCCCGACGAGAGCACCGACGCCCTCCTGGCCCGGGCCGACGACGCGATGTATCAGGCCAAGAACCGCGGGCGAAACCAGGTCGTGGCCATCCCGGCGACCACCGGCACGATTCGCTGAGCGATCGCGAATGCCGGACATGCGGGCCGTGCCGGTTCTGATGGCCAGGATCGGGCCCGGCCTCGACCTGCGGCTGCCTCTGGTCGATTCGGACCGGCAGCGGTCGTTTGCCCGGTCCAAAAACGGGAGGTAGGCTCGCTTTGACGCTTGGGCAAAATGCGCGGTGTGCGCCGCCCGCAGTGTTCTGTGTCGCCCCAACATGGGCGTGTCGATCCCGGCCCAATTCCCGCCTGCGGCGATTCCCTTCATGAATACCAACACCTCGGCCACCCCGCGTCGAATCGGCATCGGTTTTCTCACCATCGTCCTGCTCTCGATCCTCCTCGGCCTGTGGGCGATCTGGCAGGTGCTCTCCATCAATCGCAACGTCTTCAACCTCGCGACCAACTCCGTTCCGTCCGTGGTCATGCTCAACAGGGTCATCCAGTTGAACAACGGCCTGGCCAAGTCGCTGCGGCAGATCGTGGAGCAGGCCGACAACGAGCGGGTCACCGTCGCCGCCACCGCGGCCTTCGATGCCCAGCGGAAGGAGGGGGATACGCTCTGCGTCGAGTACCAGAAACTGTTTTCAGACGCCGAGGACCAACGGCTCTTCACCGCGGCGAACGCCTCGCGGCAGGCCTTCATCGATGCGGCCGAGAAGGCAATCGCGCTGTCCAGAGGCCAGAAACCGGCCGAGGGTGTGGTCTTCATGCGGAACGAGGTCGAGCCTCTCCTCGACCGCACGGGTGAAGGCTTCAACAAGGACATCGACCACAACATCATGCTCGCCAGCAGGGAGGCGGAGACGGCCGGAAAGAAGGTGGCCAACAGCCTCTGGACGATCGTGCCCGGGCTCGCCCTCGCCACACTGCTCGGCAGCCTGATCGGCTGGAGCACGGTCCGATCGACCCAGACCGCACTCGAGTCGATCAACGACGCCATCAAGGCCGGCGTCGAGAAGACGAACGACGCGCTGCGGTCGATCTCCGAATCGCTGCAGCAGGGGGCCGACCAGACCGCCTCCAGCTCCCAGCAACTCTCGGCGGCAAGCCGCTCGCTGGCGACCGGCTGCAGCGAGCAGGGTGCATCGGTCACCGAGACGAGCGCCTCGCTCGAGCAGATCTCGGCGATGATCAAGGCGACGGCCGACAACGCATTCAAGGCGAAGGAGTTCGCCAGTCAGGCCAGCCAGATGGCCCGGACCGGCCAGCAGACCATGCAGGAAATGAACGTCGCCATGCGGTCGATCGAGACATCGAGCCTCGATGTCTCGAAGATCGTGAAAAACATCGACGAGATCGCCTTCCAAACCAACATCCTCGCACTCAACGCCGCGGTCGAGGCGGCCCGGGCCGGCGAGGCGGGGGCGGGATTCGCCGTCGTCGCCGACGAGGTCAGGTCGCTGGCCCAAAGGAGCGCCGCCGCCGCCAAGGAGACCGCCGAGAAGATCGAGGCCGCCATCGCCTCGACCCAGCGTGGCTCACTCAGCTGTGGCAAGGTTGGGGAATCTCTGGAGGAGATCGTCACCAAGGTGGCCGAGGCCGACACCCTGGTGGCCGAGATCGCCGCGGCCGCCAAGGAGCAGGCCCAGGGGATCAAGCAGGTCGGGGCCGCGATGACCATGATGGACAAGGTGACCCAGGGCAACGCCTCGAACGCCGAACAGACCTCGGCGGCCGCCCAAGAGCTGAGCAGCCAGGCCGGACTCCTGCAGGAGAACGTCGAACACCTCCGGTCGCTGATCGCCAGCACGTCGGGCGGCGAGGAGAACGCGGCCGCGGCCGGCATGCCCCGTCCGACTCCCCGCCGCGACACGCTGGCCGCCGTGGCGAGCGGCACCCGCCCCGTGGGCCGGGTGACCGAGGTCCGTCGGCCCGTGCCGCAGATCGTGATGCCCGGCGATCGTGCCGCCGACGGCGACGACGCCAGCTTCGCAAACTTCTGACCGGCCGGCCGAGGATCATCGGCCGCAGGGCCGCGGGGCGGTCAGGCCGGCTTCCTGGCGACCGCCTCCAGAATCGTTTCGGCGACGAGCGGCAGCGGCACGACCAGGTCGACCACGCCGAGCTGGATCGCGGCCCGTGGCATGCCGTAGACGATGCAGGTCCGTTCGTGCTCGGCGATCGTGACCCCGCCCGCCTTTCGGATCGCCTGCATTCCGACCGCCCCGTCGCTTCCCATGCCGGTCAGGAGCGCGGCCACGACCCTGCGGCCCCCCGCCTCCGCCGCCGAGTTGAAGAGCACGTCCACCGACGGCCGGCAGTGATGAACGGCCGGGCCCTGGCCCAGCTGCGCCCGATAGCCCTCGCCGTCCCAGCGTACGGTGAGATGATGGTCTCCCGGAGCGATCAGGCAGGTTCCGCGAGCCAGGGCCATGCCGTCCTCCGCCTCGCGAACCGAAAATGGGCAGATGGCATCGAGCCGCTCGGCGACGACCTTGGAGAAGTAGGGCGAGATGTGCTGGACGACCGCGATCGGCGGCATTCCCTCCGGCAGCCGCGGCAGCACCGTGCGGAGCGCCTCGATGCCTCCGGTCGAGGATCCGATCACGATCAGTTGGCGGGAATCGACCCGACCCGCAAGCCGGGGAGCCTCCACGGCCGGCGGCGGAACGGTCTGGGCCTTGGCAGCTGCGAGCGGCTCCCGTTGCCGCCGCGAGCGAAACCGGGTCGATGCGGCCGCAGCCTTGACATGAAAGGCCAGCCGACCGGCGAGATCGCCCACCGATGTGCTGCCCGGCTTGCCAAGCACATCCACGGCACCGGCGTCGAGCGCCTCCATCGCCACCCGGGAACCCGCCTGCGTCAGCGAACTCACGACCACCACCGGCAGTGGATGGTGCTGCATCAGGATCCTGAGGAACGTGAGCCCGTCCATCCGGGGCATCTCCAGGTCGAGCGTGAGCACGTCGGGGTCGAGGGCCACGATCTTCTCGCGGGCCACATAGGGGTCGCAGGCCGAGCCCACGACCTCGATCTCCGGGTCCTGGGACAGGGCATCGCTGATCGCCTTGCGAACGAGCGCCGAGTCGTCGACGACGAGGACCCGGACCCGCCTCTTTTCAACGTTGCTCACGAGTTTTCCTTCCCATTAGTCCTGCCGCATGTAGACGCTCGGCCATACCGCCCGGAGCCGGTGCCGAATGCCGATCAGGCTCTCCGAGTGGCCGACGAACAGATACCCTCCCGGCGCGAGGTAGTCCGTCAGCCGGTTCACCAGCCACTCCCGCGACTCGACGTCGAAGTAGATCATCACGTTGCGGCAGAAGATCACATCCTGGCCCCGCTGGATGTTGTAGGTCGGCTGGAAGAGATTGATCCGCTGGACCGTGATCCGGTCCCGCAGATCCGCCTTCGCCCGATACAGGCCCTCCCGTTCGGCAAACCCCCGCTGGAAGTACCGCGGCAGCAGATCGGCGGATGGAAGGTTGACCCGGCCGGCAGGATAGATTCCGCGCCGGCAGCGATCGAGCATCTGCGTGGAGATGTCGGAGGCGTCGATCTGCCACTGGAAGGCGGGCCGCAGCCGGGTGAACTCGGCGAGCACGATCGCCAGGGAATAGACCTCCTCGCCCGACGACGCCGCCGCCGACCAGACCCGAAAGGGCCGCGGCGTCAGGGCCAGCCGGGCCGCGGCTGCTGGAAGGAGATGACGGGAAAGGATCTCGAAGTGGGCCGGTTCCCTGAAGAACTCGGTGTGGTTGGTGGAGATCAGGTCGATCAGCGAGTCGATCTCCGCCTCGCCGTCGGGCGACTGAAGCAGCCGGCAGTAGGCGTCGTAGTCGGCGATCCCCAGCGACCTCAATCGCTGGCCGAGCCGGCCCGCCATGAGCGCGTGCTTGTCGGGCCCGAGCCGGATCCGGCTCCGCTCGTGGATCAGATTCGCCAGAAACTCGTAGGCCTCGGGCGTCAGCGGGGCTTCGGATGGGAACTGCATCGGGCTCGCCGGTCCTGTGGTCCGTCCGTGGCAGTCAGGATGCCGCCGGCCCCCTGGCCGACACGACGCACCGACTAGAAGTTGGCGAAGTTGCGGTCATCCTGATCCGCCAGCTTGTCATCGGGCATCGGGATCTGGGACTGGCTCGACCGCCGCGGCGGAGATGCGACCTCGATCCGCGGCATTGGAGCGGTGGCGATCCTACCAGCCGAGGGGCGGGGGCGTCCGCCCTTCGGGCCGTTGCCGGAAGCGATCTCCCGCCCCCGACTCGCCACGGCACTCACCAGTGCCCGGAGCGACTGGACCGACTCCTGCATCGAGCGGGCCTGGGCGCTGAGTTCCTCGGCGGCGGATGCGCTCTCCTCGGCATTCGCGGCGTTGCTCTGCGTGACCTTGTCCATCTGGGTCATCGTCGAGCCGACCTGCTGGATGCCCTGGGCCTGCTCCTTGGCGGCGGTGGCGATCTCGGCGACGATCGCGTCGGCCGACGCCACCTTCGACACGATCTCGTCGAGCGACTCCCCGACCTTGCCGCAGCTCGTCGAGCCACGCCGGCTGTTGGCGATGGCCGCCTCGATCTTCTCGGCCGTTTCCTTGGCAGCCGCGGCGCTCCTTTGGGCCAGCGACCGGACCTCGTCGGCGACCACGGCGAATCCCGCCCCCGCCTCGCCGGCCCGGGCCGCCTCGACCGCGGCGTTGAGTGCGAGGATGTTGGTCTGGAAGGCGATCTCGTCGATGTTCTTCACGATCTTCGCCACCTCGACGCTGGAGGC
>Ga0136644_10003685_pt1 | contig 11442 bp, 9 predicted proteins | sample C_130820_EF_Meta_FD_94780 | JGI IMG/M metagenome (GOLD analysis project Ga0136644, IMG submission 94780) | Freshwater microbial communities from Lake Croche, Canada to study carbon cycling - C_130820_EF_MetaG (v2) (version 2) | ecosystem: Environmental > Aquatic > Freshwater > Lake | place: Lake...
GACGTGGCCGAGTGGTCGAAGGCACTCCCCTGCTAAGGGAGCATCTGGCTAAACCCTGGATCGGAAGTTCGAATCTTCTCGTCTCCGCCAAGTCAATAGGTATTACAAGGGTTTGTAGAGATACAGCACCCTTGTTACCATAAGCGTTACCAAAGCCATCCTACGGGGTGGCTTTTCTTTTTTTCCAATAGTTTTTTCTAGTCAGAAGCCATAGTTAGGCGCTAATTATGAAAACAGAGTTAAGTTGATTAAGTTTGGGACTCATATCCTACAAATCTAGGCTTAAGGAACCTAATAGGCTTTAATTAGAAAACTGAGCTATAGAAACTTGCATCAGGTCTTTGTTTATTTGGTTTATGAACTGAGATAGTACCGATAGTGATGAAGCAGAGGGGCTGCTCTTTATCCTCTAGTAAAAACAACTCCCTCATTTTTTGGCTATATAGAGCCTTTCCGCTGGATAGGCCTGAGCCAAATCCTAGAGCGTTTGCCATCAGCAATACATTCTGAATTGCACATCCAGCTGAGATAAGTTTTTCTTGCTCAGGAATATTGTCTAGTTCATTATTTAGTCTGGCAGTCACTAATAGAAGTAAGGGGCCGCGAAAGGCTTTCTGTTTTGCTTCATCAACTTGAGTTGGCGTTGCACTAGGGTCCCTTGATATGAGGGCATCTGCAAATAGTTCCCCAAGTAAATTGCGACTTTTTTCACTGACTTCATAAAAGTGCCAAGGCGTTACTTTTCCATGATCGGGAGCGGCACCAGCTGCATTCAAGATTTGTAATTGCTGAGATGAGTTTGGGCCAGGTGCCATTAGCCGTTTAGGCGATACATGCTGGCGACTATGAATAAGCGCATTTGCAAAGCCTTCAAGCTGATCTGAGTTACTAGAAGCCAAAATCGCTAAGTCCGGGATGATCATCTGGCCTCCTACCGAGCGGCCAGAAGAATTTTCGATCAGATTCTTTAATGGGTAAATCATTAATGCTGGCGAAACGTCTCATCATGAAACCATTTTCATTGAACTCCCAATTCTCATTACCAAAGCTGCGACTCCAGTTGCCAGAGTCATCACGACATTCGTAAGCAAAACGAACTGCAATACGATTATCTGTAAATGCCCATAATTCTTTAATTAAGCGGTAGTCAAGTTCCTTAGCCCATTTGCGCTGAAGGAATTCTTTTACTTGCTCTCTGCCTTTTGGAAACTCAGAACGATTTCTCCAAATCGTATCTTCCGTGTAAACCAAAGAGACTTTTTCTGGATCTCGAGTATTCCAAGCATCTTCAGCCATCCGAATCTTCTGGATAGCGGTTTCTTTGGTAAATGGGGGTAAGGGTAGTTTTTGTTCCATGTTTTGCTCTAAATGTGGTTATATAGCTTCAAGGTTACACAAAAGCCTTTATACAATATAGATCAATATGTCCGTTTTGGTGCGTACACTCAATAAATAGATTGGAATGTTTTCTGAAAGAATTGTTAAAAAAATTGATTAGAGATTTCAACAAGATCGCTCCTCCGCAGGACCAATATTCTTGGGCTGATAGGCTAAGAGTATCGCTTGGGGTTGGATTCACTATTTTTGTGATTGCCCTTATGAATCATCTATGGGGCGATATGACGCAAGATGAGAATATGGTTACGGCTGTATTTGGAGTAAGTGCACTATGCATATTTTTATTTCCCGAAAGTAAATTCTTCACTCCACTAGTTGTAATAGAGGCAAATCTATTGGCTTCATGTATTGCTTTTATTTGTGCTTATCTTTTTTCATCAGTTTCTATAGGCATCCCCTTTGCCATTATTGGCACTATGGTTGGGATGTACTTGCTGGGGTGTATTCATCCACCAGCAGTTTTCCTAAGTATTTTTATTGTGATGGCTGGAACGAATAGCTATCACTTTGCTCTGCATCCTGTTTTAGCTGACTCTATAGTTTTAGCCTTAGCAAGCCTTCTAAACCAAGTTTTAATGAAGCGTTTGGCTGGCTGATTCCAGCTAACCCCAAACGCTCCAGTCTCTCGATGGCGGTGATGGTTCATTCCATTTCATGGGATAGTGAAGGGCCTTACCGGGGGTTAGGCGACTCCAGATAGCTGCAATAACGGCGAGAATCGTAACGCCTACCAAAACAACTGCTATGAGATGGCCAAAGCCAGCATGTGCCTGGATCATGATGAGTGGATTAGCGCCAGCTGGTGGGTGCACAGTTTGAGTGAGCAATAAGACTGCCAAAGTAATTACTTCTGCGAGCAAGTAAACCCACAAAGCATCATCAAAGAGTTGGTAACAAATAATGCCAATGAATGCGCTGATGAGGTGTCCGCCAAATAAAGCTCTTGGCTGGGCTGCGGGGGCGCCAGTTAAGCCAAATAAAAATATCGTCGAACCACCTAGTGATGCAAGCAGTAATGGTGATGTCGGTGGTTTAGTTACTAAAAGGGCCAACCCCAATGCAACTATTGCACCCAATGAAACCCATATCAAACGTTTAACGGTTCTAAGCATGTCTTAGTGTAAGCCAGCCATTGTAGATATTTGATTGGCTTGTCTTAGGATAGAGCCTGGACACCTAACTTGCCCAGAGAGAATCTGCTGTGTAACAGATGCAGTTGATCTGGCATCAATTTCAGAGAATGGATTAGATTCTTCAAAGCGCTCTTCTGGACTAGAACTTTCTTGTTTGCTAGAAAATAAAAAATGCATTTCAGGTAATCGTTGTAGGGAGGCAGTTGGCTCACCTTCGCTCCCTCTCATTAAAATTGCATTTGCCGAACGTAGTTGAAAAAACTCTCGCAATTTTTCGGGATACTCTGGATGGGTATAGTTAGAAACCTGCCAAGGGTTCTGAAGGGTTGGATTGATGAGTTTTGCCAGAACATGACCAGTATTGCGTAAGCCAATTTGCTCTCGGATATCTAGCAATCTCTGCAGTGCTGGAGAAATAACATTCAGAGGGCAAAAAATAGGCTGATTAGAGCTTAGGAGGGTGCCAAATTCATTCTTAGAGTTGAGAATTGGCCAGTCAAGTGATTTAAAGATTTCATGACTTGTTACCCTGGTCGAATCTTTCTCTACCCCCTGAACAAGAACGGTAAAGCCATAACTAGCAAGCAAGCCTGCAAGAAGCGGTGTGAGGTTTGCCTGTTTTCTAGCTCCGTTATAACTTGGGAGAATGATGGTTGGACGCGACCCTAGATTGAGTAAATTCAGATGCGGCTCTACAGCATCCATAAAGCCCATTAACTCAGATGTGGACTCACTCTTAATACGCATGGCAATACAAAATGCACCGAGCTCAAGATCGCCGACCTTGCCATCTAGAATTTGAGTGAAGACTTCTTTTGCCTGATTGCGATCAAGATCACCGGCTCCCTTGCTACCACGGCCAATGACCTTTAAGAATGATGTAATGCTCATTACAGGATTATGCAGCTACTTCCATTTTTGTGAGGAAGCCGGCAATAATTTGCTTGACCTCGGGCTTGCAAGAGCCACAATTTGTTCCGCATTGTGTTTCAGTTTGGAGTGCGTTCATGGCATCAACGGAGGATATTCCTACCGGCATTTTGCTTAGGTATAGGGTCATTGTGTCAGCGGATACATTAAAGCAGTTGCAAATTGCCTTACCTTTAGGCTTAATTTCTACTGGAGGCTTACTGACGGGCATCAATAGAGATCGACCAAGCGTTTTTGCATCTAAGCCGCTTTCTAGGTACTCCCTAAGCCAGGCAGTACTTGCTAGACTGTCGATAGAACCAGTAAGCATTGCAGATAGAACCTTTTCATGAGCACGCACAAGTCGTACGACGCCTCTGCGCTTATCGCTATAACGCATCACAGGCTCGCCAGATGCCTCATCTAATTTAAATTTCTGCATCACTTGCTTTAAAGCTTGGGCGGCAAGAGATTCAGATTCTTCTAGAGGGTCTTCATGGTGGGCAGCTTTGAATGAAACTCCAATTAGGTCGCCATCCTGCTCTCTACCAAATAAGACGCATTGGGCCGAGTCGAAGTGAGGCAAGATCCTGCGCAAGCTATTTTGCACGGAAAATACTTCCTCTTTCGGGAATAGACCGAATGCAACGAGTTGCCAAGGTAGATTTGCCGGCAAAATCTTGACGGCTGAATGTTTTAATTCTGGCTGACCTGATATCGGGTCAATCATGTTGCAGGTTAGTCCATTGACTCCGCGGCCCGGTGTTTTACCAGCAGCCCCTGAAATAAACTCAGAACCCCAGTGCATGGCAATAAAGGCTTGCGAGGAGGCAATATCCTCCGAGACTTTGATTGGAAAGATCTCACTGCCTCTGCGGCTAGTGACGTGAACTAAATCGCCATTTTCCAGATTCATCCTGCCAGCATCTTTGGGTGACATCTCCACGCAAGGCTCTGGTGAGTGACCATAGAGCGTTCCAATGGTTCCAGTTCTGCTCATGCCATGCCATTGATCTCTGAGGCGTCCGGTGTTTAAGGCAAAAGGGTAGCGAGCATCTACGGACTCTGCAGTTGCTTTATAAAGTGCTGCTATAAAGTGGGCTTTTTTATCATTGGTTGGGAAGGCACCATTTTCATAAAGCCGCTTTTTGCCAAAGAAATCCCCTTTGGGCATAGGCCATTGCTGTGGTCCACGCTCTTCGAGAATTTGATAGCTCAGACCAGTGATATCAAGGTCACGACCCGCAGTACTTTCGCGATGTTCATTCCAAATATCTTCCGGACCATCATAAGGAAATAGAGTGGATGTCTCTTCCTTTCTATTGCCTGGCAATAGCGCTTCAAGAGCTAGACCAATTTCAAGAGCAATCTGCCAATCATGTTTAGCAGATTCATAGGGGTCAATTGCAGGATTGACTTTAGAAATTCTTCGCTCTGAATTGGTAACGGTCCCCACCTTTTCTGCCCAGGTAGTAGCGGGCAATAAAACATCTGCATACAGGGTGGTTGCTGTATGTGCATAGGCTTCCTGCACGACAACAAACTCCGCTTTGCTTAGTCCTTCATGCACCGCATTGAGATCGGGCATTGATTGAGCAGGGTTTGTGCAAACGATCCAAATCGCCTTAAGCTTTTCAGTGCGCAATGCCTCAAACATAGGAATAGCGCTAAGCCCTGGTTTTTCAGGAACTGAATGCACTCCCCATAGGTTGGCGACTTCTGCACGATGCTCTGGGTTAGCAAGATCACGGTGTGCTGTTAGTAGATTGGCCAAGCCTCCAACCTCTCGGCCGCCCATTGCATTGGGTTGTCCGGTTAAAGAGAATGGACCTGCACCAGCTTTACCAATTTGACCAGTGGCTAAATGTAGATTTACTAAAGCAGCATTCTTGGCGGTACCTGACGCAGACTGATTAAGTCCTTGGCAGTACATGGAGAGCGTAGCAGGAGAGGTGGCAAACCATTTTGCTGCTTGGAATAAGTCTTTTTCGTTAATGCCACAAATCTGGCTCACTGCCTTAGGGGTGAAGTCTCTTACCAGGTCACGCAGGGCATCAAAACCTACCGTATAGGAATTGATATAAGACTCATCAATCCATTTCTCCCAAAGCATGATGTAAAGCATCCCGTGATAAAGGGCAACATCAGTGCCTGGCTGTATCTGTAAATAGAGATCAGCTTCTTTGGCGGTATCTGTTTTTCTGGGATCAACAACAATAACCTTCAGGTCGGGGTTATTTTTACGGGCATCTTCAAGACGTCTATACAAAATTGGATGGGCAAAAGCGGTATTCGATCCTGTAATGAAGATCGTGGATGCTGAATCAATGTCTTCATAACAGCAGGGTGGAGCATCCATTCCTAAGGTTTGCTTATAGCCAGCTACTGCGCTAGACATACACAGGCGTGAATTGGTATCAATATTATTTGAGCCAATTAAGCCCTTCATTAACTTATTGAAGATGTAATAGTCTTCAGTAAGTAGCTGACCAGAGACATAAATACCAACGGATTCTGGGCCATGTTCTTTAATAATGTCAGCAAATTTCTGGGCAACGGTTTGTATTGCTTCAGGCCAAGAAACATCTCTCGGCTCTTCGCCTCTTGCATTTCGGATTGCCGGTGAACCCAGTCGAGCTTGTATCTGCAGACTTGGATTTGCAGTGAGATGAAGGGTCGAGCCCTTGCTACAAAGTCGGCCGAAGTTTGCGGGGTGATCAGGGTCACCACGAACCCCAGTTACTTCTAGCTTTCCATTGCTATTGGGTGTAGTTTCAATGATGACGCCACAGCCAACACCACAATAGCAACAGGTGCTTTTAACTTCAGCCATGAGTAGCTTGCAATTCCTCGCGACTTAACCAAACCACACCAGACTCCACTTTGACTGCAAAGGATTTAGCGCAGCCCTCATCCGGGGCAACCGCACAGCCGGTGGAAAGATCAATATTCCAGGAATGCAATGGACAGGTTACAGATTTACCATGAACAATACCTTGTGAAAGGGGGCCTCCTTTATGCGGGCACTTATCCAATACGGCAAATACTTCATCTTCTGAGTTTCTGAAAATCGCTATTTGACCGACAGGTGCTGCAATCACTCGAGCCCCTAAAACGGGGATATCTTCAACCGTGGTAATTTTTTGCCATTGATCAAGTTGGGCGGTATTAGACATTTCCAACCTCGACAATAGGAATAGTTTTAAATTGACGGACATCTACACCAGCACGTTCGAAGTCCTTCCAGGGGTCTGGGGCATCTTTCAGATCAAAGAGTAGTCTTTCATAGAGAGCTTTACGACTTTCAGCATCGTCGACCACCTTTTGCTTGATGTATTCCATGCCAACCCGGGCTAAGTAATGAACTGTGCGATCGAGATACCAAGCTTCCTCGCGATAGAGCTGTAAGAATGCACCTGAATACTCACGCACTTCTTCATCCGTTTTCACTTTACAGAGAAATTCAGCTACTTCAGTTTTAATGCCGCCGTTACCACCAATATAGAGCTCCCAGCCAGATTCAACGCCAATAATGCCAACGTCTTTAATGCCCGCCTCAGCACAGTTCCGTGGACATCCTGACACCGCTAGCTTCACTTTATGTGGGGCGTACATACCAAAGAGCATGCGCTCAAGCTCAACCCCCATCTTCATGGATGATTGAGTGCCAAAACGACAGTGCTCATCACCAACGCAAGTCTTTACTGTACGGATAGATTTTCCGTAGGCATGACCTGATGGCATATCTAACTCTTTCCAAACTGCTGGAAGATCATCCTTCTTGATGCCAAGTAGGTCAATACGTTGACCACCGGTAACTTTAACTGTTGGTACTTGGTATTTCTCAGCAACGTCAGCAATTCTACGGAGCTCAGAGGGGGTAGTTAACCCACCAAACATGCGTGGAATTACAGAGTAAGTTCCATCCTTCTGAATATTGGCATGAGCACGTTCATTAATGAAGCGGGATTGTGGATCATCTTTTGCTTCATGTGGCCAAGTAGAAATCAGATAGTAGTTCAGGGCTGGGCGACAAGTCGCGCAACCATTAGGCGTTCTCCAGTTAAGTTCAGTACGAACTTGCTCTTGAGAAATTAAGTGACCTGAGCGTATGGCTTGTCGAATTTCATCATGTGAAAGATCAGAGCATCCGCAAATGGATTTCTTTCTAGGGGTAGCTGAGTAGTCTGTACCAAGCACATTCATCAACACTTGCTCAACAAGGCCTGTACACGAACCACAGGAGCTACTGGCTTTAGTGCATTTCTTTACTTCGTCTAATGTGAAGAGGCCCTGTTCACGAATAGCCTTAACAATGGTGCCTTTGGTAACCCCGTTGCATCCGCAGATTTCATCTGCATCAGTCATGCCAGCAGCTTTATTGTGACCTTGATGGCCAACATCGCCAATATTGGATTCACCAAACATTAACGTGTCACGAATTTCAGCAACACTTTGTGCGTCACGCATCAGTTTGAAATACCAAGTGCTGTCTGCGGTATCGCCAAACATGCAAGCGCCAATCAAGCGATCATCTTTCAGAACTAATTTTTTATAAACGCCGCCAATGGGGTCGGATAGGGTAATTTCTTCGGTACCTTCGCCGCCCATAAAGTTTCCAGCAGAGAAAAGATCAACCCCAGTAACCTTCAGCTTTGTTGAGGTTACAGAGCCTTCATAACGGCCGATGCCGTATTCAGCTAGATGATTTGCGCAAACTTTTGCTTGCTCAAATAAGGGGGCAACTAAACCATAGGCTGTACCGCGGTGGCTTGCACACTCACCAACGGCATAAACTCTTGGGTCAAAAGTTTGCAGAGTGTCGTTAACCACAATACCTCTGCTGCAATGTAAGCCTGCAGATTCTGCTAAAGCTGTATTGGGTTTAATGCCTGCAGCCATGACGACTAAATCCGCAGGAATCTCAAGACCACCTTTAAAGCGAATAGAGCCTACGCGATCACCTGCTGCGTTAGGGGTAATTGCTTCAGTAGAGGTTTTGAGTAAAAACTTGAGACCTTTTTCTTCCAAGGATTTTTGTAGAAGGTCAGCAGCCGTTTTATCTAATTGCCTTTCCATCAACCATTCGGCAAGATGGACCACGGTCACACTCATACCCCTGAGGGCTAGACCATTTGCAGCTTCTAGGCCAAGTAGGCCGCCACCAATCACAACAGCATTTTTGTAGCACGTCGCCACATCAATCATCTCGTTGGTATCTTTAATATCGCGATAGGCAATGACGCCAGGCAAATCATTGCCTGGGACAGGGAGAATAAATGGTAGTGAGCCGGTTGCCAGCAACAAGCGATCGTAGCTTACAACGGTACCATCATCGGCAATAACAGTGCGCTCTTTGCGATCTATCTTGGTAATTGTTTTGCCAAGATGAAGATGAATACCATTACTCTTGTACCAATCTAGGTCATTGAGAACAATTTGCTCAAGAGTCTGTTCGCCTGCTAATACTGGAGAGAGCAAAATACGGTTGTAGTTGGGATGAGGTTCAGCACCAAAGATAGTGATGTCATAAAGCTCTGGGTCGAGCTTTAAAAGTTCCTCGATGGTCCGAACGCCGGCCATCCCATTGCCAATCATGACGAGTTTTTGTTTTTTCATGCTTTGATCATGAAACTATCTGCGTAAGCTGCGGGGTTAGAGCCGTTCCATACAACGCCATCAAATAATTTGCTGGAGCGCATATCGCTTTTTGGTAATGGCGTTTTTGAGGCTGTAGCCGCATCTTTATAGATAGCAATGTTATTAACCTTCTTTGCCACTGCCGAGTAGTCTGGATGTTCTTTGAGCAATCCCCAGCGCTTATGTTGAGTCATAAACCACATACCATCAGAGAGGTAAGGGAAGGTCGCTAAACCGTCGTTATAAAACTTCATTGCATGTGGGTCATCCCAAGTCTTGCCAATACCATTGTTGTAGCGACCCATCATGCGATCTTGAATTACAGCGACGTCAGTGTTCACAAATGAAGGTGCAGATACAACTTCCGCAGTTGCATGCTTGTTCGAGGTTGATGCATCAATATATTTTCCGGCCTCTAAAATTGCTGCAGTAACTGCGCGACAGGTATTTGGATACTTCTTAGCAAAGTCGGAGGTTGTGCCCAAGGCTTTTTCTGGATGATCTTGCCATATTGCCTGAGTGGTAGTAGCTGTAAATCCAATGCCATCAATGATTGCGCGGGCATTCCAAGGCTCACCTACGCAATAGCCATCCATATTGCCGCTACGCATATTGGCCACCATTTGTGGAGGTGGAACAGTAATGATCTTTGCATCTTTAAATGGATTAATGCCGTAATTTGCTAGCCAGTAGTACAGCCACATAGCATGTGTACCAGTTGGGAAAGTTTGCGCAAAAGTGTAATCACGCTTTTCTTTATCCATTACCACTTTTAAACTTGCGCCATCAGTAACACCCTTTTGGTAGAGCGCTTTTGATAAGGTGATTGCCTGACCATTGTTATTGAGCGACATGAGGATAGACATATCTTTTTGTTGGCCACCAATACCCATTTGTAAGCCATAAACTAAGCCATACAAAATGTGAGACATGTCATTCTCACCATTTACGAGCTTGTCACGAATCGCAGCCCACGAGGCTTCTTTAGTTGGAATGATCTTCACGCCGTACTTTTTATCAAGACCAAGATGGTTAGCCATAACCACTGATGAGCAGTCGGTCAGTGCTATGAAGCTTACCTTGACATCAGTTTTCTCAGGGGCATCTGAGCCTGCAGCCCATGCTCCAGCTTTTATCATTGGGTCAATTAAGGACAGAATGCTAGCTGAGCCAATGCTCTGAATGAGTTTTCGTCGCGTAGGATTTGTATCGGCAACAGTGGGGATGGTGGCTTCTGGTAAGCCGCTAACGTTCGCTTTGTCTTTCATGCTGAGCTCCTTTATCGATAACTAACAATAAAGAAGTTGTATTAGCTGTAGATAGAGTAATGGCTCAGTTTTGGTGCACTTAAGAAATGCATGAACCATTTTGGTTCGCGCAGAGAATTTAGCGCTATTGCCGACTGTTACAAATGATGCATGGAACAAATTGCACCAATAACAGTCAAACGCCCAAAATCAAATGGGGTGTTGCCTGGCGTCTACCTCATTGGCGGAGGGCCTGGAGCCGCTGATCTCATTACTGTCCGTGGTTCAAGAATTTTGGCTCAGGCAGACATTGTTTTTTATGATGCCCTCATAGATATTTCTATGTTGGATTGGTGTCCTGGCACTAGGTTGGTGCAGGTGGGGAAAAGATGTGGTTCACATTCGAGCTCACAGCACTTTATTAATAAGCAATTAGTGGATGCCGCTAGTAAACATTTAGTAGTTGTGCGCTTAAAAGGTGGGGATCCAATGATCTTTGGCCGTGCTCAAGAGGAAATTGATGCACTTGAGAAAGCAAACGTGCGTTACGAGATTGTTCCAGGCATCACTACTGCCTTAGCGGCCTCGGCAGAATTAAAGCAGCCCCCAACTACTAGGGAATTAAGCAGAACCCTGACGCTGACCACTCTGCCTGGCCGTTGCGCACATGAAGACCATAAAACAGCAATCTACTATATGGCGCGCGACCAATTATCTGAGGTTGGGACAACATTAATTGCTCAAGGCTATTCAGTTGATACCCCGGTTTGCTTAATGGAGTCAGTAAGTCTTTCAACGCAGCGAAGTTATGCATGCACCTTAGGTCAATTACGTTTTGGCGATGTTCATCATCACTTTTTAGATAGGCAACCAGTAGTGGTCATGGTGGGAGAGGTTTACAGAAAGAAGCTTCAGACCATAACCCCGTTCATCGAATCAACAACTCATTTCAATGTATTGCAAAAAGCATCTTAATTATTTACTAGGAGATACACATGAATTCATATCGCCCATTTGATCCAGATAGACCCCTATTTAGCAATCGCTGTAGTTGTGGACAACACGCTTCCGAGTTGGACCATGCAAATTCTCTTTCAGCAAAAATGGATGTCGAA
>Ga0136644_10003686_pt1 | contig 11441 bp, 13 predicted proteins | sample C_130820_EF_Meta_FD_94780 | JGI IMG/M metagenome (GOLD analysis project Ga0136644, IMG submission 94780) | Freshwater microbial communities from Lake Croche, Canada to study carbon cycling - C_130820_EF_MetaG (v2) (version 2) | ecosystem: Environmental > Aquatic > Freshwater > Lake | place...
CGGCTTCCATGGACGGGGAGGGACCGTCGGTTGTTCCGTCCCCGGTAACTCCGCTCCCAAGAGTCGCCGCGCCGTGAGACAGCGGTGGGATGGCCGGGATGGAGGAAAAAAGGTCGCCCTGCGCCATGGGAGGTCCTGTTCAAATCGAACGGGTCAGGCCGAACTGGTTCAGCCGAATCATCCAAAAAAAGATCCCCGCCATGGCCGTGAAAGACAGGCCCCATCTACCGATGGAACCAAGTGGGGACCGCGGGCACCGCTCGCCTTCCTATAAGGAGGCATGGCGTTAATTGCTTAACCGCTTACGTCCCCGTATTGCTTGTAAGGTCGAAGGGCGTTGTCTTGATGCACGCACCTGGCAGGGAAAATCAAAAAAGGAACGACCAGCCGAAACCTGCTGGCTACGGACGAAGGATAGCCTCCAACCGACGGTTCACAAGCGACAATGTCAGCATCCGGAGGGTCGTTACAGACTCACCTGATCCAGGGGGCTCAAGCGTTCCTGGCGGGTGGACAGTTGCTTAATCCGGGCGCGCAGGCCCTCGGGGGTGGACTCCAGGCGGACGGTGAACCGGGCACCCAATTCCTGGGCACGCTTGAATTGCTTGTCGCCTTTCTGGGGAACCAGGGAATAGTCGACCGCGTGTCCCGCCTCCCGCAGGCGTTGCACCACGGCCAGGGATTCGGAACGCAGGGCTTCGTCTTCAATCAAAACCACGGCATCCACACCCGGAGTGAATGCAGGGACCCTGCCCCGGGCTTTCAGGAGTTCCGCCAGGACCACATCGCCCATGCCGAACCCCAGCGCTGGCAGGTCCAGCTTGCCGCCGGACACCTGGCGAACCAACCCGTCGTATCGGCCGCCCCCGGCGATGGCTCGGAATTCGCCCTTGCGATCAAAGGCTTCAAACACGATGCCGGTGTAGTAGGCCAGTCCACGGATGATGCCGTAATCAATTCGGACAAAATCACCGAGCCCGCGGGCCCGCAGGTTGTCCAAAACCGAAGCCAGTTCGGCCGTGGGCAAGCCTTCGCGGAGGAATTGCTGCACGGCTTCGGGCTGAATTCCCAAGGACTGCAGTTTCGGGCTGGAGACCTCGGGTGACTCGCGATCCAGTTTGTCGACAATCTGATAGAAATCGTAAGCCTGCGCGGGGTTTCCACCGGCCCGCTCAAAGAATTGCTGCCAGGCCGTCCGACTACTCAGTCGAATTACGAAATCCTCCGGGGTCAGTCCAAATCCGCGAAGCACATCGATCAGCAGGGCGACGATTTCTGCGTCGGCGCCAGTGCTGACTTCACCAAAGATATCGCAATTGAGCTGAAAATGCTCCCGAAGGCGTCCCTTCTGTTGCTTCTCGTAACGAAACAACTGGGGCATGGAAAACCACTTGATCGGCTTCTTGTAAGCCCGCTCAGCGACGGCCACCATCCGGGCAACGGTGGGCGTCATTTCCGGACGAAGAGAGACTTCCCGATCTCCCTTGTCGGTAAAATTGAACAACTGGCTGACAATTTCGGCTCCGGACTTCTGGGTGTAGAGCTCCAACGGCTCCAACGGAGGACCATCGTACTCCCTGAAGCCATAGCGCCGGGCGGTCTGCCGCCATACATCGAAAATGTGCTGCCTCAGGTCAGCACTCCAGGCATCCGGCGTGGGCAGGGGTTCAGGGTAAAAATCACGGAAACCCGGGAGACGTTCCAAAGCGGTCACGGCTTCTTCTTGGGGGCCGCAGGCGACAACTTGATGACCGCATCCCGCATCTCCTTGCCGGGCTTGAACTTGACCACCGACCGGGGCGGGATGGGCACATCCCGCTCGGGTTCATTGGGATTGCGTCCGATTCGGGCCTTTCGAACCTTGACCTCAAACACTCCAAAGTTGCGCAACTCGACGGTTTCACCCCGTGCGACCGCTTCGGAAATGCAATCCAACGTTTTTTGGACCACCACCAGGACCTGCTCCTGGGTCAGATCGGAATCTTCAGCGATGCGAACGACCAAGTCGCGTTTTGTCATAATTGGGATGGGTTGGCGTGGTCAGGGCTATCAGGGTCAAAACTGCTTAATCTCTTGATAGACAGAGTTCCTACAGAGGTCAAGCGGGGACCCAAAAGATCCGGAAATCTCGGGGGGAAATCAAAAAAACGAGGAGAACCCCTAGGATTCCATGGCGCTCAACTCCACCGGTTCAACACTGACACCGAGTTTCTTCAGCCACTTCATCCCGGCCTCCACTTCCTCGGGAGCCCCTTCCAGTTCGAGGCAAACAATTCCGATTTCATCGGTAACGCTGGCCTGCCGGACGTTGGTAACCAGGTTGAACTTGTGGGTCAATTCCCAGATCACCGGCTTCTGGATCAGTTTGGGAGGGTACATCAGCCACAGCCGGGTGGTCTGCGGTTTTGCAAACCGGGCACGGGTTGATTTCTTGGGTGTGGCCATGGGAACGACGAAGTTTCCGATTCAGTGGTCTGGGGCAGATCCGACCGGTTCAACCCCCGGCAATGGCCGGCTGGATATTGACCACATCGCCGGATTTGAGGGGCGTTTCCTTGTTTTGCAGGAACCGAATATCCTCATCGTTGACGTAGACCAGGACAAAACCGCGAACCTGTCCCTGAGCGTCAAGGAGTCGTTCCTGAATCCCCGGAAAACGCTTTTCCAATTGGGTGAACGCAGAGCTGACGGTTCCCGGTTCAACCTCGACCGATGCCTGTTCGGACGTCAGTTTGCGAAGCGGGGTGGGGATTTGGATGGTGACAGACATGACCAGAGAATTTCGTGGCCGTGAGTTTGGCGCAGAGGAGGTTCGATGCAAGCCGCAATCCAACGGCAGCCGGACCTGGATTTCGGTTTGCATTCAGCATGGCCCGGGTCAACGTAGCTCTTTGGATGTCGACCACTCACAAACTACTGACCTCCTCCCAGCTTCCTGCCTGGCGCGAGGCCCTTCGCCAGTCGGGAAAACGCCTTGTCGTCACCAACGGCTGCTTTGACCTGCTCCATGTCGGGCACGTTCACTACCTCGAACAAGCCCGGGCTCTGGGGGATGCCCTGCTGATCGGGGTCAACGCGGATGCCAGCGTCCGACAATTGAAAGGGCCGGAGCGTCCTCTCAATACGGAAACCGACCGGGCGCGGGTGCTGGCGGCGCTGGAGTGTGTCGACGGCGTCCTGGTCTTCCCGGAGATGCGTGCCGATCGGTTTCTGGCCGAATCCAAACCCGACATCTATGTGAAAGGTGGGGATTACACCCTCGAAACCATCAATCCGGACGAACGCCGGGCGGTGGAGGGGGCGGGTGGAAAAATCGCCTTCATCCCGTTTGTTGAGGGGAAGTCGACCCCCGGACTGATCTCCAAAATCCAACGCCTTTGAATTCTTCTCCCACCCCTGCCGCATCGCCGACTCCCCGTCCTCCTGCGGACGCCATTTCCCCTTCTCTGGCTCCGCTCAGCCGTCGGGAAATTGCCGACTTGAAGGCTCGATCCCAGCATCTAAACCCCGTGCTGAAGCTCGGCAAAGCAGGATTGACCCCGGCCTTTGTCACCTCGTTGGGCCAGGCCCTTCGCGACCACGGGCTGCTGAAGGTGAAATTCCTCGATTTCAAGGACGAACGGCATGAACTGGCGGCCCGACTGGCCACGGAAGCCGGGTGTCACCTGGTGGCCGTCATCGGTCATGTGGCTATTTTCTACCGTCCTCCGTCCCCTCCCGCATCGAACGACGCATCGAGCGGCAGCTAACCCACGACTGGCCTGACGGCGGCCAAACAATTATTCCCGCTTGCCAGATGACGGCGGGCTCCGGATCGTCGCGCATGGCAGCCCCCTACTCGCCAGCCGAACTGGACCATCTGTTTTACCAGTCGGCCGACGCCTTTTTTCTTAAGCATCACGCGGTCGCCCTGACCTACGACGACATCACGCTGGCCACGAGGTTCTCGGAGGTCCTTCCGCGGGATACACAACTTCAAACCACCCTGGCCGAGGGACTGGACCTTCAGATACCGGTCCTTTCCGCCGACATGGACACGGTCACGGAATCCCGGATGGCCATCGCGATGGCGCTCAACGGGGGACTGGGTCTCATCCATTATAATCTGACCGAGAAGGAGCAACTGTCTGAGGTCAGCCGGGTGAAGAACCACGTTCACGGACTGATCCAGGAGCCCATCAAGGTCAACCCGGAACAGGAGATTGGAGAAATCGTGGAACTGGTGGAGCGCAAGCGATTCGCCTTCTCGACCTTTCCGGTCGTGGACAGCGGCGGCAGGCTGTTGGGATTGCTTCCCGGGCACGTGGTGAAGCCACGGTATGCCAAACGCAAAGTCGGTGAGGCGCTGACGCCCCGGAACCAGGTCTTCACCCTCGACGTCCGGGAATTGGGGGCGGACCCCATTGCCAGGGCGGACCGTTTTTTCACCGATCACCCAGGCATTCACAAACTCCTGGTGGTGGATGCCCAGGACCAATTAAGGGGCCTGTTCACCCTGAGCGACATCGAACGCATCACGATGGAACGGGCCGCCCAGCTCAAACCGGCGCGCGACAGTCAATTCCGCCTGCTCTGTGGCGCTGCTCTGGCCACATTTCGAAAGGCGGATGGCAGCCCGGATCACGAACGAATGCTGAACCACGTGGGCGCCCTCGTGGATCGAGGGATGGACACGGTGGCTATTTCAACCGCGCACGGCCACAGTCGGGGCGTGGGGGAAACCGTCCGGGCTGTGAGGGACGCATTCCCTCGATTACCCATCATCGCCGGAAACGTCACCAGTGCGGCCGGCGTTGAATATCTGGCCCACTGCGGTGCCAACTCCATCAAGGTGGGCCAGGGTCCCGGATCGATTTGCACCACCCGGGTGGTCGCAGGGGTTGGGATTCCCCAAATGACCGCACTTTACGTCGCCTCCCGGGCGGCGTCCGATTTGGGGGTCACCATCCTTGCGGACGGCGGAATCACAAAATCAGGCGATGTGGTGAAGGCGCTGACCCTGGGGCACGGGGTCATTTGCGGCGGGCTGCTGGCCGGCTGCCCGGAGGCCCCCGGCCAGATTATGGAGATTAACGGAAAGCTCTATAAGCAATACCGGGGGATGGGAAGCCTGCCCGCCATGAAAGCAGGCTCCGCCGCCCGCTATGGACATTCTGCCAGTGATAGCAGCCGCAAGGTTGCCGCGGAAGGGGTGGAGGCCCTGAAGGAAGTCTCCGGTTCGATCGACCTCGTGCTCAACCAATTGATCGGCGGCATTCAGGCCGGAATGGGCTATCTGGGAGCACCGGACCTCCCTTCGCTCCGTTCAAAGGCGCGCTATATCCGCGTCAGTCCCGCTGGCCAGCGCGAAGCGGGACCCCATGACGTGGTGGAGATCAAGGCCAGCACCAAATAGCCGTGGAAACCGCCCGCCTCCGACCGGCGGGCGGAGTTCCGGAGCTCCAAAGATAACGGGGAAAACACGACACTCGTGTCTTGCTTCCAAAATTGCTCGCGGCAAAATATAAGCGATTTAACATCTGCGACACTAGGCGTAGAGCGAGAGGAACTGGCGACGGTAGGCCGCTTCGTCGGACGGCAACCGCGAACGGAGGTCCGGACGTGGCATGGCACCGTGTTGAAATCGTCGCTTCTCAAAGACCGGCATGTCGATGCCGGTCCATGCCCGGACGCCGCGGCGGACCACCTCCCCCTTGAGGGAATAAAGGCGCGAGACATCGTAGCCGGTGAGATCGATGAAGGGTATCCCCTCGCTGACCGACACCACGGAAGGCCGCATCAAGGGGCTGAATCCGATGAATCCATACCGGCGGGCGGGGGCATACGTCCGGACATACGCCCGGCTCAATCCCCCACTGTAGGTGAGGCTGTGTTTGATCCGGCCCACCCCCCATCCCTCGTGATAGAGCATCAAATTGTGCACCACGCTGCGGATGGTCAGTTCGGGATTCTCTTCTATGGGATAATCCTTAAGATTTTCGTCCCCTCCGTCACCATCCAGCAGATGGCGCCAGTCGGGATACCGCCTGCGAATGGCCCGGCAGAGGGCAAGTCCCATGGCCCCGCATTCAACGTCCAGTGGCTTGTAGTCCTCCAGAACCCGGATCGTCTCACCGGCATCGATGTCCCCTGCATCCACATGGATCGGCTCATGGAATAATCCCAGGCCGACGGAATCCAGAAAGGCCCGGGCCTGATGCAGGTCCGGTCCATCCCCGACCGACAGGGTGAAGGCCTTGAGGCGTGCCGGATTCATCCCCAGTTCGCGCAGGACATGGTAGGTCACCAGGAATACCGCCCCGGAGTCGACTCCGCCGCTGAAGGCAACGCCGAGGGGTTCGGACTCGGGGATCTGCCGCAGGTACTTGGCAATTTCAGAGGCCAGGGCGCCGATGTATTGCCGCCCAATCGTCTCGAGGTCCGAGGGCAATGCATTCCGTTCCGGGGTAAAGTAGCGGGTGTAGACCGGGTCTGGGTCCGGGCAGCCCACCAGTTGGATTTCGACCAGATAATGCGCCGGCACCATGCGGGTGTAGCTCGGATGAAACTGATCCTGAAGTCCCTCGCGAACCAGTTGTTCCCGCAGGCTGTCGATGCGGTCGGCCACGATCAGGGCCGGACCCTCGGCCCTTTTGGCGAGAAAATACCTCATGGGACGGTCGAGAGACCGCGCCATGCGCACGGTCTTTCCGTCGCGGGCCAGTAAGGCAAAGGAACCATCAATCCGGGCAACTTCGTCCGCCCGACCGGAGCCGACACAGGCGCGGGCCTCTTCGATGGACATGCCATTCAGCCGATTGGTCGCAGGATCCAGCAGGTCCACGACCCGTTCAATGTATTCAACGGGAAGACTCATTCGACGATTCATACGCCCGGGGAAACGTCGATGCAAGCGTCCGGAGGCCGACGACGGAGACCCATCACCGGATTGGTCAGTTATTACAATTTTTATGCTGGTATGGAACTGCCCAGTTACGGCATGGTTACAAAAATTAGGTCGGCGTCCAGCGGATGCGCGACCCAACCAAACCAGCCAAAAACATCATGTCCAAACCCAAAGCCGCCGCCAAAGTACCGGCAAAGCCCGTCGCCAAAACCGCCACCAAAACACCGGCGAAAGCCGTCGTCAAGCCGGCGGCTCCGGCGAAGCCAGTCAAGAAGGCGGCTGTTCCCACCGCTGCAAAAGTTTCGCCCAAGGTCAAATCCAAAGCACCCGTCAAGGCTCTGCCCGCCAAGAAGGTTGCCGTGGTTGAAAAGGCTCCTGCGAAGGCTTCCGCCAAGCCTGCTGTCAAAGCTTCTCCCAAGTCCAAGGCGCCGGCCATTGATACGACAAACCTGATTATTGGCGCACCGGAACCGGCTGCCAAAAGCGAGCCGAAGCCCGCCGCCAAACCCGCTGCGGCCACCAAGGCAAAGAAAAAGTAATCCCAAGGGCGACCGCGAGCATCCGCCCGCCCACGCGGCACCTTCCGCCAGACTTGAATTCAGGTTTCGGCGGGCGGCTCGTTCCCAAACCGGGATTCACCCTCACCGTCCTGCACGATCGATGTCTGGACCGGCTCGCGAGACTCCGATTCCTCCAATTCATCGACCTCGCCGACATCACCGGACTTCGCCACCTCCGGTCGTTGGCTGGAAAGGGGACGGGTTTCGGGGGGCAGCGGGACCAGCAACTCGCGCTGCCACGGCATCAGCTGTTCCCATTCCTGCGACCCCGTCCGGGCGAGGGCAAACAGAGTTCCGCGGGAGGCAATGATGGTGGGGTCGATACCCAACTCCGCGGCACGATGGTCCCGTCGAATTTTCAGTTCGTCGGCATGGTCGATTTCCTGACGCGACAAGCGGCGACTCCGAACCACGATCGGGCGCGGACGCTCATCCGGCGGCACGGCCAGTCCCCGTTCAATGGCTTCGAGGATTCCCTCCCGGCGCCGGGAAGTCAGGAAATGGGGCATCCGGACCGCTCGTGCTCCCTCTTCGCTCGCCTGGGCCGAAGTTTCGCTCAGTGCCTCATGACGAAGGATAAAGAACGGAGGGCGGTTGGTCCGTCGGGCATCCTTTTCCCGCCACTGCCAAATCTCCCGGAGGACGGCCAGTCCCGTGGGGCTCAGGCGTTCATGGCCCTTCACCCGCCACAGGGTATTGGGGTCGGAGCGGGCCGGGACCGCACATTCCCGGATCAATCGTTCGCAGACCTGTCGATGCCATTCGAGTCGTCCCAAGGCGACCAACTTTTCACGCAGGAGCTGCACCAAATCGTTCAGGTAGCGGACGTCGTTGAGGGCGTAATCGATCATCTTTGGAGTCAACGGACGACGACCCCAATCCGCCTTCTGGGAGCCCTTTTCCAATCTCAGCCCTAGATAACGAGTCAGGACATCGTTCAGCCCAAACTTGGGTTCTCCCAACAACCGGGCGGCCCACATGGTGTCGAAGATGCGGGTGGGTCGGAAGTTGTGACCATTAAAGAGGAGGTGGAGGTCATAATCCGCCGCATGGAATATCAGTTCATGCCGGTCGAACGCCTCCCAGAGCGGTTCCAGATGCAGGTCCGCCAACGGGTCCACCAGTTGAACCTCCCCTGGAATGGCGAGCTGCAAAAGACACAGTTTTTCAGGATAGGAATGGAGACTATCCGCTTCCGTATCGATGCCGACCCAGGGAGCGGCGGCAACGCGGTCCGCGAGTTCGCGGAGTTGAGAGCCAGTTTCAATCACCGGCGGAAGGATGGCGCAACCTCGGCGACAAGCCAAGCCGGGAACACTCAAGCACCACCCAGATAGGCATCCCGAATTTGGGGATTGGCCTTCACCTCGGCAGCGGGGCCGGACAACAAGATGCGCCCGCATTCGATGACGTAGGCCCGATGGGAGATGGAGAGGGCCAGGTTGGCATTTTGCTCGACCAAAAGGATGGTCAGACCCCGCACGCGGTTTAATTCGGCAATCTTCTCGAAGATGGCCTGGGTCAGGAGTGGGGCAATTCCGAGGGACGGCTCATCGAGGAGGAGGCAGCGGGGCTGGCTCATCAGGGCGCGCCCGATGGCCAGCATCTGTTGTTCCCCACCACTCAGCGTCCCGGCCAATTGCGCCTGACGCTCCTGCAAACGGGGAAAAAGGGTGAGAACAAACTCCAGTTCCTTCTGGATCACCCGCTTGTCCCGCTGGAGGTAGGCTCCCATGTGGAGATTTTCGAGGACCGTCAGGTTGGCAAAGACCATGCGGCCTTCCGGGCAGTGGGCCAAACCCCTGCCCACCAGCTTGTGAACAGCCCGTCCGGTGATGTCGGTCCCCTCGTACCAGACGGACCCTGACCGGGGACGGAGCAGTCCGGAAATCGTCCGGAGCGTGGTCGTCTTGCCCGCGCCGTTGCCGCCGATCAGGGTGACAATTTCCCCGCGGTCCAGGCGCAGAGAAACATCCTGCAACGCGGTGATGGCACCGTATTGAACAACCAGATTTTTAAGTTCCAACATGGAGGGAAAAGGATGGTCAACCTGCCAGCCCTATCGGGCCGGCTCATTTCCGGGTTCATAACCCAGATAGGCGGCAATCACCGCCGGATTTTCCCGCACCTCCGCCGGGGTTCCCTCGGCGATCTTTCGCCCGTATTCGAGGACATGAATCCGCTGACAGATGCCCATGACTACCTTCATGTCGTGTTCGACCAAAAGAATGGCCAGCTTGTAGCGGTCCTGGATGAACTGGATGAGCTTCATCAATTCCACTTTCTCGGCAGGGTTCATTCCAGCCGCCGGTTCATCCAGCAGGAGTAACTCTGGCTGTGTGGCCAACGCTCGGACGATTTCTAACCGCCGCTGGTCCCCATACGGCAGGCTTCGGGCGGGCTCATTCCGGACCCGGTCGAGCTTGAAGATATCCAACAACTCCCGGGTTCGTTCCGCCAGGTCGTGCTCCTCGCGATGGAAGGCCGGACTCCGGAACAGCGATTGTCCCGGACCCTGCCGGAGGTGCAGGTGGAACGCCACCCGGACATTGTCAAACACGGAGAGACTTCCAAAGAGACGGATGTTTTGAAAGGTGCGGGCGATTCCCCGGGCGGTGATTTCGAAGGGTCGGAGCCCGGTGACGGCCCGTCCGCCGAATTCAATGGTTCCCTCGGTCGGGGTGTAAACCCCGGTGATCAGGTTGAAAACGGTGGTTTTTCCGGCACCATTGGGACCGATCAACCCGGCCAATTCGCCGGGAGGCACGGTTGCCGAGACTTCGCTCACGGCGGTCAACCCACCAAAACGAATGGTCACCTTGTTGAGATGAAGTCCGGAGGCGCTCATGGGTTCGGGTGGCGGGCCGACGTTCCAAATGGCCAGCGTGACTTGAGGGATGCCCACCACGTATTGCCCAACGGCCAGATAAACAAGCCCTGGGGCCGTGTCAGCATCAGCACGATGAGCAGGAGCGAATAGATGACCATGCGGTAGTCGCCAAACCGACGAAGCAGTTCGGTGAGGACGGTCAACAGGATGGCAGCCAGGACGACTCCGGTATGGCGTCCCATTCCTCCCAGGATGACCATCACAACAATCTCGATGCTCTTGTTGAAATCGAAGCCGGAGGGGTTGATGGAATTGTTCAGATGGGCAAACAACCCGCCGGCGACACCGGCGAAGAAAGCCCCGACCACAAAGGCCACCATTTTGTAGCGGGTGGTGTTCAGTCCCATCGCCTCGGCAGAAATCTCATCATCCGCCACGGCGAGAAATCCGCGGCCATAGGTCGAGTTCAGTAAGGCCCAAACGGTATAAACCGTGATGCTGGTGGTACCGAACACCCAGAAAAGGTCGGAATAATCGGGAATGGCGTTCAGTCCCTTGGCTCCTCCCACATAGTCCACATTCTGGAAGATCACCTTGATAATCTCCCCGAAGCCCAGGGTGACTATCGCCAGGTAGTCGCCCTTGAGTCGGAGGGACGGCGCCCCGACCAGTCCGCCGGCAATCGCTGCAACCAGGCCTCCGACCACCAAGGCGAAGGGGAACAGCAGATGGACTTGTCCTCCGAAAAGCGGGTTGAGTTGGGAGGCCAGTTTCCCGGTCAGGACGGCGGAGGTATATGCCCCGACCGCCATGAATCCGGCGTGCCCGAGGGAAAACTGCCCTGTGAAGCCGTTGATCAGATTCAGGCTCGAAGCGAGGATGATATTGATGCCGACTCCCATGGCGACACTGAGCACGTAAGAGTCCAGGTGGTTGGAAAAAAACTGGGCCAATCCGGCGGCAAGCAGGGCTGCCACCAGGACCAATTGAGAGCGATTCAGCCAGGAGGGCATGGGATGAGGCAATTAGACTTTTTCGATTCGGTTGCGCCCCAGCAATCCCGCGGGTCGGAAGAGTAAAATGCCGATGAGAATGGCAAAGGCAACGGCATCACGGTAAGTGGACCAGCGGGTGCCAGAGACGCCGGTTTCCACGAAACCCAGGA
>Ga0136644_10003690_pt1 | contig 11436 bp, 13 predicted proteins | sample C_130820_EF_Meta_FD_94780 | JGI IMG/M metagenome (GOLD analysis project Ga0136644, IMG submission 94780) | Freshwater microbial communities from Lake Croche, Canada to study carbon cycling - C_130820_EF_MetaG (v2) (version 2) | ecosystem: Environmental > Aquatic > Freshwater > Lake | place...
AAATAAACATTTCAAGGATAATTACTTCTCTGGAATTGATCTAGACTTGAGTAGAGCGACGCTCGTGTTTAGCTACAATCATCGAGACAAAGTCAATCCAATCCTTGGCGATCGAATGAACATCATCAAGACGACGGGTTACACCACTGCACAGAAAAATGTCATTGCTACGCGTTATTTAAGTAAACATATTCGTGAGAACATTTCATTCAAGGAAGAAGATCTCATTATCCCAGATACAACGTTAAATCATATCATTGAAACGTATACAGGGCAAGAGAAGGGTGTTCGTAATTTGAAACGTTGTCTCGAAACGATTTACTCGAAACTGAATCTCTTCCGATTAATGAAACCGGGTACAAACATGTTTGGTGAAGATTTAGCCATTAAAGTGGAGTTTCCTTTCACCTTGACGGTTGACACTGTTCGTAAATTGTTAAAATTAGATCAAGAAAAATCTGAACATATGATGTATATGTAATTAATTATGTTGTGAACATATATGAACCATCTTTTTTCCCGACAAAATCGGAAAAGAAGAACACGATATTTGTATGATATGTTTACACCTGATACTTGTAGAAAAGTGAATAAAAATAAATGTACGTCTTCAATCTATTTGGAAACGTGTAAATGGGTTTCGAAAACACGAAAGTATTGTCGGAAACGTAGAAACACAAGGCGATGAATTACGCACGACGGGTTTTGTTACGCTTGACATAACCAAATTTACCCTTTTGGGTGAAATATCCTGCCTTTTCTAGGCGCTTTTCCTTCTTCGCACTTTTATGTTTTTTTAATGATCTCCATCGCCCATCTTTGGTTTGGATGAGGTCACTTTTGGTTAACTTACCTGATGTTTTATACGCAGTTCCATGACCAACACACTGTCTAGAGCCAATCAACATTTTATACGATCTACCATTTACGTGATAACGACCATCTTTACCTTTCCGAATTCGATGAGGCATATTCTAACTAGATAAAAAAATCCCTTAAACACCGCTTTTTAAAATATCTTTGTATACTAATGAAAATTCTGTTATGGTTCTTTCTTCTCTGCATTCTATTATTTTTTAGTTTAGGGAATACCATTCCACTGATCCCGATGCCATCGCCCGTAGTTTCTAAATACAAATCTCCACCTGATTATTATTCCGATACAATTGCAATACAGGGTGTTTTCTCAAAAACAATTGAGCCAATGTCAATTGCCCCTAAACTAAATGGCTCTAGATTATCCAACATAACTACCAATGGAAATATGGGACGATCGGCCGATTTGAACCAATTGAAAACAAATCAAACAAATGTAATGGGTCGTTTGGCAGATTTGAAGACAAACCAGACAAATGGAACGGGTCGTTTGGCAGATTTCAAGACAAATCAAACAAATGGAATGGGTCGTTTGGCAGATTTCAAGACAAATCAGACAAATGGGACGGGTCGTTTAGACTTAACCCAACTAAAAACAAATGAAACAAAGAATTCCATTTCAACCAAGCTACAAGAACATAGACAAGCTGAACCAGAACCAGTACATCTTCGATCCTTTCAGTCTACTTCGGCAAGCACAAATGCAAGTGATTATCCGATTGGTAAACGAGGTATATTGAACCCAATTGGATCTAGCTGTACGGGAACTCGGTATGGTTGCTGTGATGACGGCGTCACCACCAAAAATGAAGATGGAACCAGTTGTCCTGTACCCATTGGGTCTAATTGCACGGGAAGCCAGTACGGTTGCTGTGACGATGGGGTCACTGCAAAAAATGCAGATGGTTCCAGTTGTCCTTCTTCTTCATCATTTTCAGTACCCGTTGGTGGCTGCGCAGGAACTCAGTACGGTTGTTGCCCAGATGGCGTGACTGCAAAATATGCAGATGGATCTAATTGTCCTTCAAGTACACCCGTTGGTGGCTGCGCAGGAACTCAATATGGTTGTTGCCCAGATGGTGTGACTGCAAAGAATGCAGATGGATCGAATTGTCCCAAACCCAATGTAACTAGCTGTACAGGAAGTCAGTATGGTTGTTGTACAGATGGCGTGACTGCAAAGAATGCAGACGGAAGTAACTGTGCTTCTTATCCTCCGAGTGGTCCCTCTGTATATATTTTACCCATCCAACCTCCACCTCAACCCAACCCTTATCCTCCTCCTTATCCTCCATATCCTACACAACCGAATGATCCATATTCCCATTCTGAACAACCTTTAGATACCGTCTATTTATCGCCTCCGATGGGTAAACCAACTGTACCCACATGTCCTAAACCTCAACCGTGTCCTCCGTGCGGTAGATGCCCTGAACCCTCCTTTGATTGTAAGAAAGTTCCAAATTATTCCAGTACATCAAATGTATTACCTATACCTGTATTAACCGACTTTTCACAATTTGGTATGTAAAAAATTGATAGAGTTTATCTTATCATAGTGGTTGTATCAAAATGCTTACTCTTACTCTCGGTTGTATGTATGCGGGAAAAACAAGTGCATTGGTGAAAAATATTCCTAGCGAGAATTACATTGTCATCGATTATGCAAGATGCGACACACCTTATGAATCAACGTTATCGACACACGATAATGTTCAAGTACCGTGCACTAAGACGCAATATCTTCTATCGATCGATGTGTCGCCTTACACAACTATTTTAATCAACGAGGCCCAGTTTTTCAACGATTTGATCCCATTTGTAGAACAGATGAAATCAAAACACGTGCATATCTATGGATTAGATGGTGATTTTAAACAAGAACGATTTGGAGATATTCTCTCCTTGATTCCAAAATGTGATTCGTATGTAAAATTATATGCTACGTGTAAATGCGGAGAGAAGGCTCCCTTCTCAAAACGTCTTTCCGCGAATCTGGAACAATTTTCACCCGATGATGTGTACAGACCTTCTTGTCGAAACTGTCTTACTTCCGACGAGTAAAATTGTCCCCTCCCTTCTTGGATCGTTTCGTCTTACATTTATCTTGATCTGGTTTCACTAAACAATCGATCAGGTCTTCCTTCTTTAGACCTGTTTTTGGAACATTCTTATATTTTTCATCTTTTAACAACTCTTTTAAATCTGGTATTTTCATTTTTTCTAAATCTGCTTTTGTATAGCCAGAATCTGGAAGTGGTTCTGGTTCATCTTTCTTTTCTGGAACAGGTTCATCTTTCTTTTCTGGAACCGATTTGACTTTTGATTCGTCATCTGATTCGACTTTTGCGGGTGGTTCTGATTTATCTTTGTCTGAATCTGGTTTGGCTTTTGCTTTCGTTGGTTTATCTGCTTTGGCCTTACCAGTCTTTCCCACATTTTGATCTCTGTATTCTTGTAAAATAGTATCAATGCTATCTACTAATTTCCGGACTTCACCAGGTAACGTACTCTGAGTGAATACACTAATCTGTGGATTGATTTGCACAAGTAAGCTGAAATGGCTCATATCCGTGTAGTCGGACAGAATAAACTTGGTGTCTTCTTTTATTTTGAATTCATTGAAAATGGTCCATTTTGCAAACTTAAAATGACGATCATCCACTTGTCCCTTGTCATACTTTAATTTAGAATGGTCCATGAAAAGCATCTTTGTATTCTCCATTTTTTGGTAATTGGTCACAATGTATTCGTTGGCATAGACTCCAGGAGTATTGATTTTTTTCAGAAACATTTGTTTGATTTCATCGCCTTTTAAGTTTTTTTGTCCATCAAAATAATCTTGTAATTCAGTTGCAAGCAATCCGTCTAGATCAGGTGTAGGTTCATACTTCTTAAAATCTTCTATATTTAAATCAGCCAGTGGAATTTTCTTTTGATCACGTACTTTGGCGATATCTTCTTCAATATCTTCCATAGTCATTCCACCGTCTGTTAATTCCTGGTAGTAGTCTGCATACAAGTCCTCTTTGAAAAAGGCGTTATATCTATCGATGACGTCATTATCTCTCGTAATGTACTCACCCAATTTTTTACGTAAACTAGCAACTTCTTCCTCGGTGGTTTTGTATGGAAAACCGGCCGTTGCACGAGTAACTGTTTCGTAAAAACAATTACCAGATGTTGTACTGGTAGTTTCGATATTTTTGAAGTTTCCACTTGATTTGACTTGTGGCGGCGGTTCCTCTTCTTCCACATCTTTGGTTTTACCCGTTTTCAGGAAATGGGGTTCCCCGAACCGTGCCACATCAAAGTCGTCTGAAGTAGCATCGTTTACTTTAGTACCTGCCTCTACCTCATAGTATCCTAGAACCCCTCCGACCGTATCGTTCACAACCCTGTATACATTGTATCGGTCACGTCCGTTTTCGTCGTACTTTTTACCAATACAAATTTGGGTTTTTCCGATCGTTTTGGATGTAATGCTAAACACTCGGGTTTCATATCCTTTATCTGATTCGCGAATGTCTGCCATAGTATTCATGCTTTTTTTATTTTTATATTCTTTAGTCAAAGTTCTGTAAAAAATGAACTGGTGTAATATATGGCAGGCACTCGAAACAAACAGACTCAACTCAACTTTAAGACGTATCAATTGGATCTTGAGAAACAAACCGCTTGGAATTCTCCTGAAATCATTCAGTCTCCAGCCTATCCTTGTTCAGGCATCAATGTTCAGAGAATTCCTGCAATGGATTTAGCCACGAACGCTGTGGACATCGAAACTTATTTGTATGGGATTGGTGCGAATAATTATTTATTCCCAACCTCAACTCCACCTCTGGATACTAAACGCCTTCCTGTCGTATCCTTTACACCTACTCCAAATCTTTATCTACCTATACTTCCTCCTCTATTACAAAACCAACGCCCTTAACTGAAATATCGAACAGATACCCATAGTATCCACATTCCAAAAGGTATCAGAAAATACCATTGTTGTTTAGATTCCGTTGGATCATATCCCAACTCAGTATACACATTTAAGCTTAAGGGAAGACTCGTGATTATTTTGATAAGATAAGATAGGCCAAATACAATCACTAGCAATACGAAAATAGATCCAGCAATAATGGGTTCTCCGAGTTGTTCTCTACGTATATACATCATAACCGTAATATATGAAAGAATAAAGATGTTACATATAATGATACGCGTACCTAATGTGGTTTGAACCTGTTCCATAAAATAAGATTTTCGATAGGTTGTCTCTACTTCCGACATTCGAATTTTATCCAGTAAGGTTCGTATATGGGACAAGATGGTAATCTGGACTTCTGAAATGTTCCGAAGGTATACACGTACAGAATCATAATAAGACAAGGATTCGTTGACTTCTTCCAATTGCGATTTGTGTTGTGCTAACATCTGGTTACGTAATTCACGACCATCTTTTGCATATCTTTGTAACAGATGTTCTTTGTATCCATTCGCACCATCACGTACCCTATAATATTTTTCTTCGGCTGCCTTTACACGGAAGGGAGCATTTTCAGCGGTAGATTTTGCATCGAGTACATCTGCATATAATTTTGATAAATTTTCAGATCTATGTTCGGATGGTGTCATTTCTAACAGAGCTTGTTTTCGTTCTTGAATAGAATCTAATTTTGCTTGAAGATCCATGAACTACAATACACCAAGAATAAAACCTAACTATTCGTATCCTTTACTGTAGTATCTACAACACATCCAGAAGCATCTGTCCATATTGTTCCCACATTACAACAAGAAGATGCTGCGCATACAAATGGAATTTCAACGCCACTAATGTCAATCAAAGATTTGCTATCGTTCGCAGTAAGTAATTGCGTATCGTTCGTAGGTGCCGTAGGCCATATAAATTCATCGTAATTGTCTGTACGTCTTAGAAGCATATAAACGATACGTCTAAAAATGAAAAACCCACCCACGATACAAATAAGAATCACGAGTGGTGTCGTGACAACACTTAATGGTTCATATATTGTCTCTAACCCAATCGCTATCAATATGCATACACCGACAATGGCAATCATCCTCATCAGTCTACGATGAGCATCATATTGTTTGCTATAATAGGTTGTAATCTCAATCATTTTTAATTGATTCGTTTTTTCATCTTGCATTGCGGCCATTTTCTTCTTAGACTTGTTCAGCTCTTGTTCTAAGAGTTGTAGTGTTTGAGTTTGTTGTTCCAATGCCTGTTGTGCATTATTTTCGTTCAATGCTTCACTCTTATAGGTTTCTGATAAAGTATTGTATAAATTCACACGTGCCGCTGACAAAGAATTGATTTGGGTAGTAATGTCTTGGATTTCAGTATCGGAGAACGTATTGGGTTTTCCTAAAGCAACATTTTCAGCGTTCTGCGTGAGTGCTTTGTAAAGCTGTTCTTCCGTCCCCTGTAACTGTCTAATTTTATCAAGCGTATCTTGTAACTCCATAGTGTTTGCTAATATTTTATACTGAAAAGATGAACATAATAAAAAAAATTGATACCGTACCGTAAGTCATAGACCATAGTATCAAAATGGACGCACCCTTCTTCTCGTTAAATGGAACTTCAACCTCGGCCACCATTGTAAAAGTGTATGACGGTGATACCGTTCATGCAATCTTTGACTTTATGGGAAAACCATTCAAGTGGAAATGTCGTATTGCACACGTAGATACACCAGAATTGCGAACGAAGAACGAAGAAGAGAAAAAAAAAGGATACGCAGTTCGGGATCAATTATCGGAATTGATATTGAACAAGGTAGTTCAGCTGGAATGTCAAGAATTTGATAAATATGGACGATTGTTGGTAGAAATCATAATCCCAGAAACAAACGTGCGTATACATGAATGGCTCATCGAAAATGGACACGCCAAGGCATATGAAGGGGGTACAAAATCCTCGTGGTAAACAATTAACACCATTAACTTCTAACATTAATTTTTTATATCATGACGTGTTTTTCAAAATAAGGTTTGGTCACGGTTTTTCGATGATGCAAATATGCATATTCTAAATAAAAGGCATACATATCCTCCATATTACAGGAATAATCAACGTGATGTTTATACACTTCCATTGCCGTATCGATTTCAAATTCTTTATCCCACAGTACGCATTTGATACTTGGAATCACATGATCTGTTATTTGGGGATATTCCACACTTAAAAAGGCCTTCATTGTACTGAGTTGAATGGGTACTCTTTCATATTGGTTGTACAAGTCGACCATTTCTTGAATGTCATAGGAGGTATCTTCATCAAACACGACATATTTTTCCCAAAAATGTTTAATGTTGAGCAAAGGTATCTGTGCCATGGTGATATTCATACATAAAGGTTGTGTAATGGATGATTTGAATTTATTTTGCGTCACTACAAAGGGTAGATAATTCTCACGCAAAAATGTTTTCCATAAAAAGTACAAGTCTTTGTATGAAATGGGTGTTCCAATGGGTGCGGTATACAAAGCCAAAAAATGTTGGATCAATGTGTCCGGTGTATGACGCTCTAACATCATGACGTTATCCACAATGTCGCTATTTCTAACAAATGCATCCGAGGATCCGTATTTCGTCGATAAATTAATGGCTGCTACAACAACTCGAAGTGGATCGGGAGTCTCGTGTACCGTGCACGTACCTGAAATGACGCGGCACATCTCATATTGATGCTCATGATACTTATGCTTGAATACATCTCCAATGGATTTATGAAGTAACAAACAAATGGATCGATTCAACTGCTTCAAAAAAGACTTGTACGATACATCGATATAGTAGACAAATGCATTTCTTTTGTTCAACAAAATATCTCCTAAAATAGTAAGAAAATAAATGGCATACGATTTCGAAAAAGGTAAAGACTGAATCACCAGCTTTAACATATACGCATCCATCGGAGCTTTAAAAATGTTAAATTCTTTGTATACCTTTAAAATACTCTGAGTGATTTTAAATTTGGATCCCATCAACTGTTTGTCCATATTGGACCCGATTATATGAAGGATGTGATCCTCTGGTACAACCGTAAAGCGGTCATGATCTAAATACAACTCGGTTTGTGGGATATAAAAATAAGGATGAGATTGTGTAAAATTCGTGACAAATAAATCACGTGCAGTTCGCATCGCAACGCGCTTGGTTTCTCTTTCTTGTTGGGTCTCCTCAATCGTTTTCATGAGAACAGGTAAATGATTGAGGTACTGTTCTAGTTTTTGGGTCATATATTCATCTGTCGCATACTTAGTACGTAACGATGAGATGATATCCATTAAATGTATTATCCATTTATTTTTTTAAATCCTATTATGAAATACGTTTTGTAGGTATACTTGCGCATACACAATACAAGGAGTTCTCCGTCATGACAATATACTCGGTATCCACCTTGAACACTTTAGAAATTGGACTCGTATACTCTTCTTCGTTTTTCACCAACAATTTTTCACCGCTTTCACGTACACCGATGACCACCTCTTTTGAAATAGATTTTGCCCAGTAATCCAATACGATGGGTTTATCGTGTTCTAATGCTAATTTTACCAAATGTTTCATGACTAAATCACCAGGAGTACGGTCGGTCATATATAACTACGTGATATACTGCTTTAAATCGTTTATTAAAATATTCCTCTTTATTTTACGAATATGAGGATCTTTCTTACTGTGTACACAATTGTGATCCACTACATTAGAGTATTCTTCTGACAAAATCATCGTCAAATAATTATAAATATCACAAATCACTTCTTGTGTACACTTACCTACAATCAAAATACTTCCTGTGCGAAAGATCATGAACGATACTGTAATGTCTTCTACCGTGGTCTTGACACCATCCTTGTAGTATATTTTACATTGAATCCCTGGATAGGAACATGGATCGTACACGGCTGAAATATGATACTTGTATTTCAACAATTGATAGAGTTCAGTACGATTAATAAAATAACCACAGTTAAAATTAGAGTTGATCAACACCGTTTCTTCACACGATTTATTGTAAAGTAGATTGGGATGATACGTTCGCAACACAGATAAGAGTAAATCAATAATGTAGGTAAGATGGGTGTAACACTGTATTCCTGGTATCTCGATTTTTCCTGTATTGAATATTTTTACGTGAAATTCTTTATAGACCCCGTCGATTTGAACACGCAGAATCATCACAAAGCAATTGTAGAAAGCTCCTTTGGGTTTAATACGATAAGATACAATGTCCTTTTTTGAAATGCCTATGGTGACTTTACGAACGTCTTTGTATTTGATGATTCCTTTGGGATTGTCAATATGCTGAATGATATTACAATAACCATAATCATATTTTGATACATTCGTTTCTATATCAGATACTTCCTGTGGTAAAAGACTATTGAACTTCATCTGTTTTTTTATGACGCCAACGGATTGAGTATTGTATGGAATGACAGGAATTTGCCAAAAGATCGTTTTTAAATCAATCGGTTGATTTAAAAACGAAATGATCGTATTTGTAGACACATAGAGAGGAGATGAGATAGGTGTTCCACCCTCTGATATCTCAATGGGTTTATCTTTATCCACCTGACCAACATCTCGTAGGAAGAGTTCCCACGCATCGTTTAAATCCATCTTGTTACTATTCCTCTAAGTTACTATTTAAATCAATTTAAAGTTAATAATACGTGTCGGAGCATATGATTTGGGTTAATATTACTATGATGAAAAGCATTGTCTAATTGTGTAATCGGGATGGTTGGTTTATAATGAACCCATACGTGGTAAACAAAATCTTTTAAGATGTGTTTAATGTCCATATTATATTGGCGGCTGATCTTATACATCTCGTCCGAGAGACTATCTATAGATTCACCTGACTGTATTAATTTGTACATTTCATCCCATACTTCTGTATGAATAATGTCCATAGCAGGATTGTCTTGGTTTAGTTGTAGACAGTTGATCATACTACGTATGTCGGATTCATACAAGGATTGTATGTATTCCAACTGCTCACGCGTATAGGTCAACTTTTCGGATCGTACAATGGTTTCCAATACATTTAAAATCATTTCTTTGGGCAATTTATTGAATTTGATTTTAATGAACATGGTTTGAAGAGAGTCGTCAATTTTACTAATGTAATTGCAAATCAAACAAAAACATACATTTAATTTAGAATGAAGCATATAACTTAATGCCTGTTGTGCATTTTTTGTCATGGAATCGACTTCATCCAATACAACAAATTTGGTACCTGTTTTAAAAAGGGGTTTGGAATGCACAAAAGAAGAGATTTGGGATCGAATGGTATCCACTCCTCTCTCATCCGATGCATTCAAATGGATAAGGAATCCATTGTTTGTTTCACCGTGCTTTTCTTGATACACTCGTATTAGATTTAAAATGGTGGTTGTTTTACCAGTACCTGGCGGACCGTAAAAAATCATATTTGGAATATAATCCGCTTCCATAATTTTTGAAAAAAATAACCGGTTGCAGTCATCTAACACAATGTCTTGGAATATTTTTGGACGGTATTGTTCAACCCACGGAGAACCCATTTCCTCATGATTGGAGGATAGTTGTTAAATGATTTCATTCATTAATAATTTTGTAACCTATTCACAGGACATAACAAGAATACCTTGATAAACGAGTTCTCGTCTATAATTACTCAGCGTTCGTCTGCTAATTTGATTGTAACGGGCTTGATGTTCATGAAATGTACCATTCCCGAGTAAGTAAATTGCGGTAGGAATTTCACCTTCAGGATCATGTTTCCCCTTCCAGTGAAAGTAATCTCTTACCACTCCCCTCGGACGTCCCGAGCCTGGATGCGTTCCTTGTTTTATCTGACAAATGATGATACGTCTTTGTTCTGGCGATACGGCTACATAGACATTGTTATCAGGGATTTTCGACATTTTTCTAAAGTTATCGTTTTAACGTTATCGTTTTAACGATAACGTTTCATTTTTATGGGATACATTGCCCGTAAAATGCAAATTAATAAAAAGATAAAATTGAATTCAATCATATACAGAAGAACTATTATTGAGATCTTGTAAGATGAAGTGTGAAATTTGTGCCAAAAAGACAGTCATTGTGTTCACGTGTGCTTGCTGCACTAAGAAGACATGTATCAAACATCGTTTACCCGAGACGCACCAGTGTGTGTATAAACCTGAATTGTTTCAACTCGAAAAGGTTGTGTTCAAAGATAAGAAATTAACCACAATTTAATCTTTAATCTGTGCATTGACCATCACACTTAACCACATTCCATTTTTTTAATTAACATATCCTCTTTCTTTCAAAGGCAAGTAAATAATAAATATGTTATTAAATATATAGAGAACAAATTTCTATAGACAATATAATCTTTATCTAATATATGTCTAGCCGTTCAAGAATGATGGGAGCCGGATTTGCAAGTTCAAGTATTTTTTTAGTTAACCCCAATATGAATACTGCTGGCGGAGATAAGAAACAGGGAATCGTTTCAAGGGTTGGATTGAATCCATGGTCAGATCGTAC
>Ga0136644_10003692_pt1 | contig 11434 bp, 10 predicted proteins | sample C_130820_EF_Meta_FD_94780 | JGI IMG/M metagenome (GOLD analysis project Ga0136644, IMG submission 94780) | Freshwater microbial communities from Lake Croche, Canada to study carbon cycling - C_130820_EF_MetaG (v2) (version 2) | ecosystem: Environmental > Aquatic > Freshwater > Lake | place...
ACTCAATGTCCTTATTCTTGATCGTCCGCGCCATGCGGGTCTTATCGAAGCCGTTCGCAGCACTGGCGCTTCTGTCCGTTTAATCACGGATGGTGATGTGGCAGGCGTCATCTTCACCGCGATGCAATCCTTCACCGGAATTGATCTCTATCTCGGCAGCGGTGGTGCACCGGAAGGCGTGCTGGCAGCAGCCGCATTGCGCTGCGTCGGCGGGCAAATGCAGGGCCGTTTGGTGCTCGACACACAAGCTAAAATCGACCGCGCGCGCGGCATGGGCGTCACCGATCCAAAACGCAAATACGATATGGAAGAACTAGCCTCCGATGACGTGATCGTCTCAGCTACAGGTGTTACGGATGGCGCACTTATGCACGGCGTAAGATTTCACGGCGAGGTGATTGAGACGGAAACCATCGTCTATCGCTCCATCACCGGAACAGTAAGACGCATCCACGGCGAGCATCGCGAATTGGCGAAGTTTCGGTTGGATTGAAGGGCGCAATTTACCGTCATTGCGAGCGAACGCGAAGCAAACCAGTTGATGCTTCAAGAAGGAACACAATCAAAGTGGTGCACCTTCTTGACAATGTTTAGCTAGATCGCTTCGCTCTTGGCTCGCAATGACGGATTAATTAGGCAACCCCCAACATCAACTTCAAATTCTGCACCGCAGCCCCCGACGCACCTTTACCAAGATTATCGAGTTTAGCGACAAGCACCGCTTGCCGCGCGCTTTCATTGTCATAAACGCGCAATTCCAGCATATCCGTATTGTTAAGCGATTCAGCTTCCAACCGCCCCGCTTTCACGCTCGCATCATCCATCGGAACCACGCGCACCAACTCGCAGCCCTCATAGCGATCCACCAATGCAGCATGTAAATCAGCCGCTTTCGGCCTACCGTCGAGAGCATCCAAATGAAGTGGAACGCTCACCAACATCCCCTGTCTGAAATTACCAACAGAAGGCACAAATATGGGGCGTTGATTAAGGTTGGAATAATTCTGCAATTCCGGCACATGCTTATGCGCCAATCCCAATCCATAAAGCTCGAAATGCGGCGCGGTACCTGCCTCATAGGCCTCGATCATCGATTTACCGCCACCCGAATAACCCGACACTGCATTCACCGTGATCGGATAATCAACGAGAATAAATCCTGCATCCACCAATGGCCTAATCAACGCAATGCCACCTGTCGGATAGCATCCGGGATTGGCGACAAAATGGGCACCTTCAATCATATCACGCTGGGTCGGATGCAATTCAGCAAAGCCATACACCCAACCCGGTGCAATCCGATGCGCGGTAGACGCATCGAGAATACGCGGCGCATTTGCCCCCAATTCTTTTGCCAGCGCCACAGCCTCAATAGCTGCATCATCCGGCAAACACAGGACAACCGCATCGACTTCCGCCATCAAGGCCTGCCGTGCCTTTGGATCTTTCCGCTTCGCAGGATCAATGCTGCGTACTTCAATGCCATCAACATGAGCAAGGCGTTCGGCAATGCCTAAGCCCGTTGTGCCTGCCTCGCCGTCAATAAAGACCGTCGCCTTGCTCATGATTTTGTTCCTTCAAAAATACGATCAATTATAGCCAATTAGACATTTGGTTTCGAGATAATCATGCAAGCCAAATGCGCCATATTCGCGACCATTACCGGATTGCTTATATCCACCAAACGCTGAGTATGGGTCGAAAGCCGGATAATTGATTTGCACTGCCCCCACCCGCAAGCGCCGCGCTATCTTCCGCGCCCGTTCGATATCGGAGGATTGCACATATCCGGCGAGTCCGTATTCCGTATCATTGGCTATGCGAACCGCCTCATCCTCATCGCCATAGCCGATAATCATCATCGTCATGCCAAAGATTTCTAGATTGGCAATCCGCATTGCGGGTGTAACATGGCCGAAAATCGTTGGCCGCGCGAAATAGCCGCGATTAAGCCCTTCAGGCCGCCCTAACCCGCCCGTTACCAAAGTGGCGCCATCTTCAATGCCCATTTTGATGAGGCCTTGCACCTTTTCCCAATGCGCCTTCGAGATCAAAGGCCCAAGCGTCGTTTTAGGGTCATTCGGATCGCCAACGACGTAGGATTCAGCAGCCTTCCTCGCAATCGCAATGGCTTCTTCCATACGCGAATGCGGCACGAGCATCCGTTGCGGACTATCGCAGCTTTCGCCAGAATTGAGATAGCATCCGGCCACTCCATTTGTAACTGCGGATTCAAAATCGGCATCATCGAGCAAAATATTAGCCGAGTTTCCACCAAGCTCTTGCGCCACACGCTTCACCGTATCGGCTGCGGCTTTCGCGACCGCAATGCCGCCGCGCGTTGAACCCGTAAAGGAGACCATATCAATCCCTGGATGCGCAGCAATCGCAGCGCCTACCGTTGGCCCGTCCCCTTGCACGAGATTGAACACGCCCTTCGGCACGCCGGCCTCATGCATAATCTCGGCCCATACGACGCCAGAAAGTGGCGCAATTTCAGAAGGCTTTAACACCATCGTGCAGCCAGCCGCCAAAGCAGGCGCTACTTTGCAGACGATTTGATTGATCGGCCAGTTCCATGGCGTGATCATGCCAACAACGCCAATCGCCTCATGCACCACCATGGTCGTGCCTTGTAACCGCTCGAATTCGTAATTTTTAAGCACTTCAATCGTGGATTCGAGATGTGCTGTGCCGGAGCCTGCCTGCCAAGCAAGCGCGAACTCCTTAGGCGCGCCCATTTCCAAGGTCATCGCATCAGCGACTTCCTGCTCGCGGCGTTTATAAACCTCTAAAACGCGCGACAGCAATGCCAAGCGTTCCTCACGGGTCGTCTGGGAAAAGCTCACAAATGCCTTGCGCGCGGCCGCAACAGCCCGGTCAACATCGGCGACAGAACCCAGCGAGATGCGCCCGCACACGTCCTCATTCGAAGGATTAATGACATCGAACGGCTGCAGGGTGACGGGATCCGTCCAAGTGCCATCGATATAGAATTTAAAATGGTCGGTCATGGGCGTTTCTCCTCGCTAGATAAGCTTTTCTGGAACTGATTCATGAAAATGATCATAATTTAATTGAGTATCCCCGTCCGGACCCGACTCTAAAATGTCGGCATAACGATGATCCCATTTTATGTCATGCACATTATACCAATACCGGGCCCGCACCTCCTGAGCCATATTCTCATCATATCCGGCAATCGTAAGGATCAACGAAGAAACGGAGGCTTCTTTGCCCTCCGTCAGCGCATGGAGCGGGGAATGTTCATCAATGATGTGAAAAATTGTCCAAGACAAAATAAACACCGGATTTTCGACGCGCTCTAATTTCAGCTCCACAAACCGTCTGAAACTCTGCCCTTCGGCCGACCGTCCATCCTTTAAAATCCGGAGCCGTGCAGAGGCATCGCTCACTGTATTATGCCGCTCATTCGCCACACGGATCATTAAAGTCGGCTTACCATTAAAAGTAGTAACGACCGGATGGCGCGCAAACATAAAGCGCGCCTGCGCCCGCGCAAAACGGGTAAACATGACGCCTGTTGTGACAGCAACAAACAACAACCCAAAAAAGTTTTCGATGCTGGCAACAACATGCCCGTAATAAGTCATTGGATGCATATCACCAAAACCAACGGTCGATAGGGCTTCGACGCTAAAGAAGAACAGCATCGGAAGACTGCCGCCTTGCGTGTTGGCAATCACATCGCCACCCATCCAATAAAGCAGAGCGAAAATCAGATTGGTGAAAGCAAAGACTGAAGCAACAACGGCTAAAAAGCGCGGCCAAGAAATCGATAAACTATTGTGATAAAGATCAATGAAACTAGAGTTCCGGGCGCCAAGGATTGTGAACTGGCGTGTTCCGATATTCACCCGCCTTGTTGCATTTCGCTTGGCCATTTTTCTCTCTCCAAGAATATCAATTCGGTTAATATAGTCCGTCAATGGCTCAATTGTGAGGTCTCCGGTCTATATTTATACCTAAAATGATCAAGGGTCTTTGACATCCACCCTTAAATATCATCGAATAGCCTGCCATGAGTACATCGCCCCATATCGCCGTATCAGGTTCTTTAAGACCCGATTTCCCTCAGCAGGATTGGGACCGTGCGCCATGGAATCGATGGACCTTTCAACACGTCGCCGATATTTTACCAACGGCACCCGTCCAGCACGACCCCCATAATGTGATCGCTCTTCAGCGCGATCTTCAACCCCTTGGCTCAATTCTATTTTCAGATGAAGGCCACACGGTTCGCATAAACGACTGGCTTGAATCCAGCTTTACCGATGGCTTCATCGTTATCAAAAATAATAAAATTATCGCTGAGCACTATCTCAACGGAATGACACCATCGACATTGCACCTCGCTCAATCGGTTTCAAAATCGGTAACAGCAACCGCGTTTGGCATCCTTTCCACACACGGCTTAGTGGATCCTGAGCGTTTGATCATAGATTATCTACCCGAGCTCGCAGATACCGCCTATGCCACCGCGCGCCTGCGACACATCCTCGATATGACAAGCGGCGTTCGCTTTGATGAAAACTATACCGACCCCTATTCGGATGCCGGGCGTATTGATGTCGCGAGTGGATGGAAGCAACCGACACTGCCCGGGAAATGGCCCTCATCCATGCACGAGCTTATTCTCGATCTGAAAACAACAATACGACCTCACGGTGCTCAATTCGAATATCGCTCGATTGAAACCGATGTGCTTGCTTGGGTGATGGAAAGGGTTACTGGTAAAGGCCTGCCCGAAATCGTCTCCGACGAAATCTGGCAAAAAATCGGAGCGGAGCATGATGGGTGTTTCACAGTTGATGGAACCGGATTTGCTTTAGGCGATGGCGGTTTCAACGCAACTTTGCGGGATTTCGCTCGCTTCGGCTTGCTATGGGCCAATCAAGGCATGGTCGGAAATCAACAAATCCTTCCGCGAACATGGATTGAGGCCACAAGACAAGGCGATTCATCGCTCTTTCATTCTCCCTACACGGATGTCCTACCCAACGGCGCTTATCGCAATCAATTCTGGCTAACAAAAGGCCATGGGGGTGTATTGCTGTGCCGAGGCGTGTTTGGCCAGTTGATCTATATTGATATTGAGCAATCCTTTGTGGCCGTCAAACTCTCCACATGGCCAGAGTTTACGAGCCCGACGCGGCTAAAAACGGCCCTCAACGCCATTTCGGCGTTAGCCGCCTCTATCGGCTAGATCCCGTTGAAATCATTGCTCTCGGTTGAAATTTTTAAAGCGCGCAAGTTCTGGCTTGGCTTTTGCTCCTAACCTGCCAGAGTAGCAAAGATAGTCGCTATAGCGGATGGAATGATGAATACTCAGGCAAGTGCCAAAAATACAGGCAGTAATAAAGAAGCGCCCGCCTTTTTTGATGAGATGCGATCCGCCGATGGCTCGATCCGTCCAGCCTACCGCAAAATCGCCGATTGGATGGGCCAGCAATCACGCGGTGGCATGGCGCGCAAACAGGAAGAAGCAGATGCCATCTTCCGTCGGTTGGGCATCACCTTCGCCGTTTATGGCGATAACGCCTCGAATGAACGCCTTATCCCTTTCGATCTTATCCCCCGCGTCATCGCCGCGCAAGAATGGCGCTTTTTAGAGCGCGGCATCGAGCAACGCGTCCGTGCCCTTAATCTTTTTCTCTACGATATTTACCATCGACAGGAGATCATCCGCGCAGGCCGTATCCCTGCCGATCTTGTTGTCGGCAATGAAGCCTTTTTGCCGCAAATGATGGGCTTTGATCCGCCAGGTAAAATTTATTCGCATATTGTGGGCACGGACATTGTCCGCACCGGCGAAAATGCATTTTTCGTGCTCGAAGATAATTTGAGAACACCATCGGGCGTTTCCTATATGTTAGAGGACCGAGAAGCGATGATGCATCTCTTCCCGGAACTCTTCGCTGCCCATCGCGTGGCTCCCGTTGAGCGCTATCCGGAAATGCTGCGCCAAACCTTGGAGAGCGTCGCGCCGCCATCTTGCAAAAGCGATCCGACGTTGGCTGTACTAACCCCCGGCATTTATAACTCAGCCTATTTCGAACACTCCTTCTTAGCCGATCAAATGGGCGTTGAGCTTGTTCAAGGCTCCGATCTCTTTATCGAAAATGGCGCGCTTTATATGCGCACCGTTACCGGTAAAGAGCGCATCGATGTCCTCTACCGTCGCGTTGATGACTCTTATTTGGATCCCCTCGCCTTCCGGTCGGACTCCACGCTCGGCGTACCCGGGCTTTTCGATTTATATCGTGCAGGCGGCGTCACAATCGTCAATGCACCCGGCACAGGTATTGCGGATGATAAAGCAGTTTATGCTTACGTGCCGGACATTATCGAGTTTTATACAGGTGAAAAACCGATCCTCTCGAACGTGCCTACCTATCGCTGCTCGATTGCGGATGAATGCAATCATGTGTTGAACAATTTGTCGCAACTCGTCGTCAAAGAAGTCCATGGTTCGGGCGGTTATGGCATGTTGATCGGCCCTCACGCCACCAAAGCGCAATTGGGCGAGTTTGAGAAAAAGATAAAAGCCAGGCCGTCCAATTACATCGCCCAACCAACACTTAATCTTTCAACCTGCCCATCGAATGTAGGTGCGGGATCAGCACCGCGTCATGTCGATTTGCGTCCCTTCGTTTTAGTAGGTGATAAAATCCGCATAACGCCGGGTGGCTTAACCCGTGTCGCGCTTAAGAAAGGTTCACTGGTCGTCAATTCCAGCCAAGGCGGCGGTACCAAAGACACCTGGGTATTGGAGGACTAACGATGCTCGGACGCACCGCTGCAAGCCTCTATTGGATGTCGCGCTACATTGAGCGTGCCGAAAACATCGCCCGCTTAACAGAAGTTGGTTATCGCATATCGCTGACCCCTGATATCGGCATCGGTCACCGGGAGGATTGGAAATCAACGCTCATCGCCGCTGGCAGTTATGAAGCCTATGTGGAACGCCACAACGAGATCAAACCGGAAAAGGTAAAACACTTTCTGCTATTTGATCGTGACAACCCCTCCTCCGTTCGCTCCTGCCTCGAAACCGCACGCAACAATGCCCGCGCCGTGCGGACCGCTCTGACGCGTGAAATGTGGGAAGCGCTTAATTCAACCTATATCGATTTTGCTTCCGTACGCCCGGCCGATTTAGGCTCAGGTAAATTGCCGGAATTTCTCGATTGGGTCAGACAACGCTCGGCTTTGTTTCGCGGCTCGATGCTTGGAACGCTTTTGCGCGATGAAGGTTTTCATTTCAGCCAATTAGGCGCGTTTATCGAGCGGGCCGATAACACCGCGCGAATCTTGGATGTTAAATATTACGTCCTCCTTCCGACTAACGAAACAGTTGGCGGCGACATCGACGCCTTTCAATGGGAAACAATTTTGCGCTCGGTTTCCGCCCATCGCTCCTATCGCCACGTCTATAAAGACCGCTATCGTCCATGGAACGTGGCCGAGTTTCTTATTCTAAGACCCGAAATGCCACGCTCCTTCTGTTTCTGTTACGGATGGATTGAACGCTCGCTCGAAGGTATGTCGGAAATTATAGGTAAGAAAACAGCAAGTCATACTGAAGCGGGCAGCATTCTAAATGATCTCAAAACCATCCCAATGGATGCAATTTTTCAATCCGGGCTTCACGAATTTCTAACGGAATTTTTAAAACGCAATAACGCAGTGTCCGCCCATATTGCCAATGACTTCCATTTCCTTTGAGTTGAAATAACAACCATGTTGATCGCCGTTCATCATCGTACTGCTTATCGCTATTCACGCGCGTTTAATCACTCGGTGCAATCTCTCAGGCTGTTTCCACCAAGCGGACAAAGCCAGCGGGTCATTGACTGGTACGTTGAGATTCCGGGTATCGATGAAGCGGCGCGCTATATGGATGCGTTTGGTAATCAAGTGGCACTTGTCACGCCGCCCGGCTCGAATGATCACCTTGAAATCATCGCCCACGGCACGATTGAAACCATCAATACCGCAGGCGTCGCGGGCTTCACGCAAGAAGCGGTACCGCCAAGCGTCTTCCTCCGTCCTGAGCGCATGACCGAAACCTCATTCGCCATCGAGACCATGGCCAAAGCATGCCAAGCCCCTGCACGGCTCACAACCTTGCACAATCTCTTGGCTGCCATTCACAAAACCGTTGCCTATGACACGCAAGCAACCCACGCTTTAACAACGGCTATTGAGGCGTTCAAAGCCAAACGCGGCGTCTGCCAGGATCACGCCCATATCTTCATCGGCGCAGCCCGTATTCTCGGTATTCCCGCCCGCTATGTGACGGGATATCTGTTGGTTGAGGGCGAAACATCCGCTGTCGCCCACCACGCTTGGGCGGAAGCCTATGTGGATGATCTCGGCTGGGTCGGCTTTGATGCCGCCAATGGCGTGTCGCCCACGGAGCGCTATGTTCGCCTAGCCGTCGGCTTAGATGCCGTCACCGCCGCCCCGGTTCGGGGCAATATGCGAGGGGCGGGCGAAGAGAAACTGACGGTTGAGGTTGTCGTCGGCGCCAGTCAACAGTAAGATTGTGCAAAATTCACTCTAAACGGAACCCATCATGACCTATTGCGTCGGCTTGCGGCTCGATAACGGCATTGTCTTTGCCTCCGATACACGAACCAATGCCGGGTTCGACAACATCGCTGTTTTCCGGAAAATGCATGTCTGGGAGCGCAAAGGCGACCGCGTCCTCGTTTTGCTTTCCGCCGGGAATTTAGCCGTTACCCAATCGGTCATCTCCAGCTTGAATGAGCAAATCGATGCAAATGTCGAATCGGGCGAAGCATCGCTTCTAAACGTGCAAACCATGTTTCAGGCCGCCCGCCTTGTCGGCGAGGCCGTCCGTGAGGTCCGCCGCGTTGACGGACCCTCCTTGGAAGCTAATAACGGGGTTTTTGCCGCTTCCTTTATTTTGGGTGGTCAGATCCATGGCGAGCCCCCGCGGATGTTTCAAATTTATGCCGAGGGCAATTTTATCGAAGCCACCAAAGACACGCCCTTCTTTCAAATCGGCGAGCACAAATATGGCAAACCGATTCTCGACCGCGTTGCGCGTCCCGATATGACCATGGGCGAAGGGACAAAGGTTATTATGATTTCTTTTGATTCCACGCTCCGCTCGAATCTCTCGGTAGGAATGCCGATCGATCTTTTAATGTATGAGCGCGATTCCTTGGAAGTATCCTATCAGCGCCGCATCGGTGCAAATGATCCCTATTTCGAAAAACTTTCGAAAGGCTGGTCGGGCGCGTTGCGCGAGGCGTTTAAAAACATCGACAATTATCGCGACCCTTCAGCATCCGAGGATGATCCGCAAAGCGTATTATCGCTTGATCCTCCGGCGGCAAAATGACCCCCAAAGAATGCCAATATGTTATTGGCGTCGATGGCGGCGGCACACGATGCCGTGTGCGCTTGAGGAATAAAGACGGGGCAGAGCTCGCTTATGCGGAAGGCGGCAGCGCCAATGTGCATAGCGATCCCGAAGGCGCGCTGGCCACACTACGCGCAACGCTTGATCAAGTCTTTCACGAGGCTGGGCTCACAGAACTAGACTGTTCAAATACCGCTTTAGGCCTAGGCCTTGCGGGCATTGTATCGTTGGCCGATTCAGACCGCATACAATCCTCATTTGCGGGCTACGGGCATGTGGTGGTCGCGAGCGACGCGGCAGCCGCCTGCTTCGGCGCGCACCATGGTGCTGATGGCGGCCTCGTCATCGCCGGAACAGGGTCCGCAGGTCTAGCCCATATCAATGGAACAATGACAGCCATTGGCGGCAGAGGTTTTGCAATCAGCGATGAAGGCTCAGCCGCACGTATTGGTTGGGAGGCGTTGCGCCAATCCCTCTTAGCCGCCGACGATCTTCGGCCTCCAACTAAAATGACGCGCCAGATTATGAAACGGTTCGACAATGAACCGACAACGGTAACGCGTTGGACAGCAACAGCCCGCTCCGCTGATTATGGCGCCTTAGCCCCTATTGTTTTTGGCCACGCCGAGAAAGGCGATGCCATTGCTTTGCCGATCATCAAACAGGCCGCGCGCGAGATTCTAAACCTTCATGCTGCACTTCAGCGGTTGGGGTGCCAGCGCATCGCCCTTGTCGGCGGACTTGCTGATCCTCTCAAGCCATGGATCGAGCTTCAAATGCCCTATCCTTTTGTGCCGCCCTTGCATGATGCCGCCGACGGCGCAATCTTGATGGCAGGCGGGAAGCTTTTATGAAACAGGTCTTTTTTGGCGCACGTCTTTTTAACGGCTTCGAATTCATAGATGATCACGCGCTGATTACCGAGGGTGCAACCATTATTGGCCTCGTGCCTTTCAAAGAACGTCCGCATGGTCTGATCGAAAGGGATCTAGGCGGCGGAATCCTCAGCCCCGGCTTTATCGACGCTCAAATCAATGGCGGCGGTGGTGTCTTGTTAAACGAAACGCCTTCAGTCAAAGGCATCAGCGCCATTCTCGAAGCGCATCGGAAATTCGGCACGACGCATGCGCTGCCGACTGTGATCACGGATGCCGAAGAGGTTTTGGTCGAAACGCTTGCCGCAGGTAAAGCCGCCTCAGGCTTTGTACCGGGCTATCTCGGCTTGCATATTGAAGGCCCTTTTATCGACTCTATCCGTGCGGGCGCTCATCCCCAAGAGCATATCCGCAAAATGACAGAAGCAGATGTCGACAAACTAGAACAAGGTCGATCAGGCGTTATGATGCTAACCCTCGCACCCAATAAAGTATCAAGCGAACTTATCCGGCGCCTTACCAAGAGCGGCATCATCGTTAGCCTCGGTCACGCGGAGGCGACCGATCACGAAGCCTTCGCCGCGATCGATGCCGGGGCGACGGCCGTTACCCATCTCTATAATGCAATGAGCCCCTTAAACCACCGCGCGCCGGGCTTGGTTGGTGCTGCACTTGCCGATAGGCGGGTTATCGCAGGCCTGATTGCCGACGGCCACCACGTCGACTCGACAGCGATCCGTGTAGCCTTGGCAGCCAAGGGACCGTCCGGCATCGCGCTCGTTTCCGATGCCATGCCGCCCGCTGCAGGCGGAAGCGATATGTTTGAATTGCAAGGGCGCACGGCAACGCGCATCGGCACGAAACTGTCACTTCCAAACGGAACTTTAGCCGGATCGGCCATCACACTGCTTGATGCCATTCATTATTTAGTGACTGACATGAAGGTCGAGTTTAAGCATGCCTTGCAAATGGCCACATCAACCCCTGCCAAAATGTTGCGCATTGATCATTCATTCGGCCGACTGGCCAAAGGATACGCTTCAAGTCTCGTTCATCTTGCGGATGATTTAAAGGTAAAATCCGTTTGGATCGACGGTCTCAACGACCATTGATCCGACCCTTTAAGGTGCAACGTATATAG
>Ga0136644_10003693_pt1 | contig 11432 bp, 9 predicted proteins | sample C_130820_EF_Meta_FD_94780 | JGI IMG/M metagenome (GOLD analysis project Ga0136644, IMG submission 94780) | Freshwater microbial communities from Lake Croche, Canada to study carbon cycling - C_130820_EF_MetaG (v2) (version 2) | ecosystem: Environmental > Aquatic > Freshwater > Lake | place: Lake...
AAATTATAAGATGAAATTAACCCATCACACCCAACTATTACAAATCTTCCTGATGCACTACAATTAATTGTACGTGGAAATGGTAAAGTAGTTAGTAAATTAAATGTACTACAATAGTTTACACTATAATATATACCGTTGGTAGCACCATTAATTACATATTGATACATACCATTTGATGACATACAAATGGCTCTTACATTATTATTGTCTGTTCCGGGTACTTGTAACCAGTTATTTGCAAAATTAATTGGTAATATACTTGGTTTTGCAGATACTAGTGTAGAACCATCTGGAAATACTAATCCACCCTGTAGCAATAATGAGTCTGTTCCTAAATCATAAGGTAAGTATAATGTATTTCCGGTGCTTCCTTGCACAATTGTATTATAATCATCGCTTATTCCTCTAAAACCAGACGACCCAACAGTTCCTACAACTGTAAAACCTGTGAAACTACTATATCCTGTTGAAGATGTAAGAGTGATGTAAGTTGGTCCTGTGTAGCCGGTTGATCCTGTATATCCAGACGCCAATAAACTATTGGGGATATTACTTGTCCATATACCATTATTTACTAATAGTGCTGTTATGTATTGTCCATTTGAACTCATTACTATATTTCTACAAACATCGTTTATTGGACTGTTTATTGTAATACTTATTGTCCATGTACTACCATAATTACTTGATATATATATATATGGCTTACTTGTAAATATTATATATTGACCTGTGCTATTCATTGTTATTGAAGTTATTGCAGTTATTAAAGTAAAATAAGTTATTGAATTAAAAGTTTGACCATAATCTGAAGATATTTGGATTGGGTCGGTATTGTTATACGGTGATACTATAATATACATACCATTCGCAGACATTATGATTAGATTACCTATAAATGATAATATTTTGTTTGACCAAGATGCACCATAATTATTTGATACATATAAATTATACGTAATTGAATTATCATTGATACAATATGCTTGAAATTGGCCTGTAGAAGAAATTGTTACATCAATGATGGATGATTGGACACTATCAAAACTTATACCTTTTACAAACGTTGAACCATAATTATTACTTGAATATGAATTCATATTTATTTGGGCTGGACCGGTTGAATTAGGATTGTTATATGAACCTATCAAAACATATTGACCAGAGCTGGAACATTTTATACTATAACCATAATAATTGTCAAAATATGCACATACTTCTGTAAAAGTTACACCATAATTATTACTAAAAAATATATGTGTATTATAAGCTGTTCCTATGTCTTGTATAGGTTCAATTATTATAACATATATATATCTTCCTGACGCACTACAACACATCTTTAATATTTTATAATTTGTTACGCTCATAAAAGTGGCGCTACTAGGTAAATAGTTAAATGAGGACGCATAGTCTGTGCTATAATATATGTTAGTATCATTAGAAGCATACTGATACTTTCCATCACTTGACATGCAATTTGATTTCCATTCAATAGTACCAGTAGTAGTTATATTTATCCAATTCTTTGCAAAGTTATTTGTTAATATATTTGGATATGCAGATACTAATGTAGAACCATCTGGAAATACTAAACCGCCTTGTAATAATAAAGAACCTATACCAATATCATAAGAAGCATATATAGTATTTCCTGTAGAACCTATAATAACGCCTGTGTAGTTACCAGTTAATCCAGTAACTTGACTATATCCTGTTGAAGGTGTAAGAGTCATGTAACTTGGACCTGTATAACCAGTTGAACCGACCGGTCCTTGACTACCTCTAATACCTTGTGGTCCTGCATTAACAGACGTACAACATTTTCTATTTGTTAAATAATTGTTGTAATTCGAAAAATTATTATTAAATGTTTTGTTTGCCATATAATTATTTGTAATATAAAATTGTTCGTTTTATATTACATTTATTGGAAAAATGTAAAGGCCAATATTATTATTTTAGAATAATGAATAATATAATTTTTAAGAACTAGGTAACTGTGCTAAACAAAGCTTAATTTCACCTAGACTAGCTACATTATATTTAACTACTAAAGGTAAGTCATTTTCTAAATATACTTCTATTTGAGAACATAAATTTGTACATTTAATAAAATAACTAAGATTTTTTAATGAAAATTCACCTTGAATAATTTTAGAAGAATCTTGTTTTAATACAAACCCCATGCTCCCGTCTGCCTCTGCACGATGAATTTCTGCAGAAGCAAATTGTCCTGAACATTTAAAAATTAACTCATTACCTACTGACTTTATTTCCAATTTATCTGAAATACACGATAAATCCCTAATTATTTTTTGGAAATCCGCAGACGGTAAATTAATAATTGATGAAAATTTAACATCTGGATATTCAAGTTCTTCAGGTTCTGGTTCAATTAATCTTAATTTTTGTGTCTTACATTGTTTAATTTCACCATTTTCAAATTTTAAGGCTAAATGTGAAACAATACCATCTACATAATCAGCGTTTTCAATATAAATAGTTAATGTATCATCATTATCAATTGAGTTAATTAGCTTAAATAAATGAAACATATTAACACCAATTACAATTTTACTTTTATTACATTCATAAAATTCAAAATTATGAGATGCAAGATATAAATGTGCTAAAATAGTATGCGATTTATCCATATTTATAATTCTAATGCCATCTGCTTGAAATGTTATATTCGTTTCTAATAAAATATCTTTCAATGCAGTCATTAAAGTTCTAAATGGTGCAATTTGAACGGTTTTAATTGTCAACACATTTCCTTCAGTTATATTAATATTGTTACTTTTCCCCCCTTTATCTGTGGTACTTGTCATTATAATTAATTTATAATTAATCTTTATATTATTGAAGAGTAATTATATTTAACAGTAAATCATACGCAACAAATTATTTAGTTTGCATTACCAGCAATAAATTGAAGTTCTACACCCGATGTGCCTACACCTTTGCCATCATAATCTGAAGGGCTTAGTGGAAGATTTGTATGACTCCCTCCCTTCATTTTCATTGTTTTGCTCTTTTTTGATTTACTTTTATGAAGTTTAACAAACCCAAAATGTCCCTTTTTAGTTCCATATCCAGATTTAACTAAACGTTTTTCTTTCTTAGCAGTTTCGTGTTTTGATTTAGACACAAGCCTTCCCGCCTTATTTTGCATAAGCTCTTTTTTGGTTAACCCACCACTTGTTTTATATGATGTTCCGTGCCAAACTTGAGCACGTGACCCAACCAATGATTCATAAGTATGTCCATTTATTTTATATTTGCCCATTTCTTTATTAAAACGCGTCATTATATAAATTACATAGATAAAAAATTTATTGGTTAATATTTATTTCTATAATAGATATATTCAAACTTTTAGGCACTTCATTCGTTCTCTCTAAATAATTTATAAAAGGATAATTCCCTAAATAGTTATACTATAGTGAAAATTTTTACATAAAATAATGTTATGCATTATAAGATAACATTTTGAGAAATAATAAAGAACTCATAAAATTATATTATGTAAAATATTCAAGGTTATAGAAAAATTAAAAAATTGAAAGAATTTAAACATAACTGTTATTATTAACTATAAGATGAGCGCATCCGATTCTATTCTCACAAATAAGTATCAACAAAAAACAGACCGTCAACATATTTTAGATAATCCAGATACATATATTGGTTCTATCGACGAGATTGATTCTAATATATGGATATTTAATTCAACAGATAACAAAATTGTTGAAAAAAATATTAAGTATATTCCTGGATTATTTAAATTATTCGATGAAGGAATTGTTAATTGTAGAGACCATGTTGTCAGAATGAATCAAGCCGTTATAAATAATGTTGCAAATGCAATACCAGTTACTTACATTGATATTACTATTAAAGAAGACGGTAGTATTGTTATGATAAATGATGGTAATGGTATTGATGTTGCAAATCATCCAGAGTATAATGTATGGATTCCAGAACTAATATTTGGTCATTTAAGAACATCAACAAACTATGATAAAACTGAAAAAAAAATAGTTGGTGGTAAAAATGGGTTTGGATTCAAGTTAGTTTTAATATGGTCTACTTATGGTTCTATAGAAACAGTTGATCATACTCGTGGTTTAAAATATTATCAAGAATTTAAAAATAATCTAGATGAAATTTGCAAACCAGCAATTACAAAATGTAAAGGTAAGCCATATACAAAAATCACATTTATGCCAGACTATAAAAGATTAGGGATTGACGGTTTATCTCAAGACTTTATAATGCTATTACACAAACGTATTTATGATGTTGCTGCAGTTACAGATAAAAATTTAAAGGTAAAATATAATTCAAGTAATATTCCTGTTAAAAATTTTCAACAATATATTGATATGTATATTGGTGATAAAAATACAACAGTAAGAGCATACGAAGAAAATGGGGAAAGATGGGAATATGCAGTTGCATTAACGCCTACAAATGAATATATTCAAGTATCCTTTGTAAATGGCATTCATACTGCGAAAGGAGGTAAGCATACAGAATATATTTTAAATCAAATTACCCGAAAACTAGTTGAATATATAAATAAAAAGAAAAAGACAATTGTGAATGCAAATAATATTAAAGAACAGTTGATTTTATTTTTAAGATGTGATATTGAGAACCCTTCATTTGATAGTCAAACAAAAGATTATATGAATACGCCGTCATCTAAGTTTGGTTCTAAATGCGAAGTAAGTGATAAATTTATTGAAAAGGTTGCAAAAATGGGCGTAATGGACGCGGCGTGTGCCCTTACAGAAGTAAAAGAAAACAAAGCCGCAAAAAAAACTGATGGATTTAAATCAAAAAGCATTCGAGGAATACCTAAACTAACCGACGCAAATTGGGCTGGCACAGATAAATCTAAAGATGCGATTATCATATTTTGTGAAGGTGACTCCGCAAAAGCTGGTATTATTTCTGGTTTATCATCAAATGACCGTAATATTATTGGTGTATATCCAATGAAAGGTAAAATATTAAATGTAAGAGGAGAAAGTATAAAAAAAATAACAGATAATAAAGAAATTGCAGAGATTAAAAAAATTCTAGGTTTAGAAACAGGTAAAACATATGATACAATTGACGATGTCAACAAAAATTTGAGATATGGAAAAATATTATTTATGACAGATCAAGATTTAGATGGAAGTCACATAAAAGGTCTAGGAATTAATTTATTTCAATCAGAATGGCAATCCCTAACCAAAATCCAAGGTTTTATTGGGTTTATGAATACACCAATTTTAAAAGCACGTAAAGGAGGTATTGAAAAAGAATTTTACAATGACGGAGAATATAATCAATGGAAACAACATAACGATATCAAAAACTGGAAAATCAAATATTACAAAGGGTTAGGTACAAGTACAGGCAAAGAATTTCGTGAATATTTTGACAAAAAAAAGTTCGTGTTTTTTGAACATAATGGTAAAAAAACAGATGATATTATCGACATGGTTTTTAATAAAAAACGTGCGGATGATAGAAAAACGTGGCTTGAAGAGTATGAACGAGAGTCTTATTTAGATACAAATAAAGAGTCAGTTACATACGAAGAATTTGTTAACAAAGAACTCATACATTTTTCAAAATATGACTGTGATAGAAGTATCCCTAATTTAATGGATGGCCTTAAAATTAGTCTTAGAAAAATTCTATATTCCGCATTTAAAAAGAACCTGAACTCAGAAATTAAGGTTGCACAATTTAGTGGGTATATATCTGAAAATTCTGGGTATCATCACGGCGAAGCAAGTTTAAATGCAGCTATTGTTGGGATGGCGCAAAATTTTGTAGGGTCAAATAATATTAACTTGTTTATGCCGAATGGTCAATTTGGTACAAGATTGCAAGGTGGAAAAGATAGTGCTTCTGAAAGATATATTTTTACAGCATTAAATAAATTAACACGCGTAATATTTCCATCAATGGATGATAATATATTAACTTATGTAAATGACGATGGTTTAATAGTTGAGCCTCTATTCTATGCACCAATTATCCCGATGATTTTAGTAAATGGAACTAAGGGTATTGGGACTGGATTTAGTACTGATATTATGTGTTACAATCCTCTAGATATTATTCATTATTTACAAAATAAACTTCAAAATATAAATAATAATATTGAATTTTTACCATATTATGAAGGTTTCAAAGGAACCATTGAAAAAATAAGTAATGAAAAATTTGTATTAAAAGGAATTTATAAAAAAATAACAAATGATACAATAAATGTAACTGAACTTCCTATAGGTTTTTGGACAGAAGATTTCAAAGAGTTGCTGGAGGAATTAATTGAACCCGGTGTAGATAAAGAAGGTAAAAAGATTACACCTATCATAAAAGATTATGATGATATGAGCAAAGATACTAACGTAGACTTTATAATTACATTTGCAAAAGGAAAGCTTGAAGAATTAGAAAAGAATGTGCACGACTATGGTTGCAATGGGGTTGATAAGTTATTGAAATTATATACAACAAATACAACGTCAAATATGCACTTATTTAATCACGTCGATAAATTGAAAAAATATGATTCTATACAACTAATAATAGATGATTACTTTGATGTTAGATTACATCTATTTGAAACTAGAAAAGAATATTTAATTCAAAAATTAGAAAAAGAAGTAGAATTACTTAGTAATAAAGCAAGATATATTGAAGAAATATTAAATGAAACAATTGATTTACGTAAGAAAAACAAAGAAAATATAATTCAATTATTAAATGATAAGGGTTATACCATAATAGAAGAAGATAATGAATATAAATATTTAACTAAAATGCCAATGGATAGTGTAACAAATGAAAACATCACAAAATTAAATAACGAAAAAAAGGAGAAGAATGATGAATTGCATAATGTTATGAGTATAACCGCAAAACAAATGTGGTTAAGAGAGTTGAATAATATAGAAGTGCTTTATATTGAATATAAAAAAGAAAGAAATTTAGCACAAGATGACAAACCATCTTCTAAAAAAAATATAACTACAGGTGCGTCTATAAATAAAAAAATTAAAAAATAAAAAATACAACTTATCTTATAATTATTCATAAAAAATAACAAATGATTCTAATAATAAAAATAAATTTTTATTAGAACCATTTTTTTAATTCCAGTTGTCTATCTTTATTATCTGTCATTACTGGATGTGCAATTGGAATAGCCAATGTACTAACATCATCCATATATTTCATATATCCACACGCTTCTCCATATACTTGCTGAATACAATAATTTAAAACAATTTTATTCAAATCTGCAGTTTGTTCTGAAATGCTATTTGGACTGTTTGCAGAATATTGTAAAAATACACTTCTCATTATTATTTTTAATGTATCACAATCTTGAATACCTATAACGTATTGTCTATTTGATAATTTATATACTCCTGCACGTATTCCATTTTGAATGATTTGAATATTTGCGCGAGAGAAAAATGCATCAGACAATGGTGTTTGGTCCCATAACCCTTCTGTAGGGTTCCTAAATGTTACACACTGGTTTGCAGGTATTTTATCATATAACGTAAACAATTTTGTTGTATCGGCACTTTTAATATCAACCCTTCCATTATTTACTTTATTCATTTATATTACCAAAATAGAAAAAAAATATATATCTTTAATTTATAATAATGCCTTCTTTTCAAAAAATAGTTTTAATTATATCAATAGTTGTTTTAATTATTTCATTAACAGTAATTGGAGTTACGCTTCATTACTCAAAACTCTCTACAAAGTGGCCACCGCATATTCCAGAATGTCCTGACTATTGGTTAAGCGATGGTTCAGGTAACAATTCTGTTTGCACTAATATTAAGAATTTAGGAGTTTGCCCACCTAAAACTGGAGAAAAACATTTATCAATGAACTTTAATAGTCCGCCATTCAATAATCTATCAAACAGTAACTGTGCAAAATATACTTGGGCGAATGTTTGCAAAATTTCTTGGGACGGCATTACATATGGTGCGAATAATCCGTGCGATACATAATTTAAGGTGTCATTACAGTGTAAATAATATTCTAAAAAAACATAAAATATTATTTATAAATATTATAGAATGGAGACAAAACATATTTGTCATAAAATAGTGCATATATTGCCAAAAGAATTAATTCGTGTTATCCAGGGTTTTATTCCTAATTTATTTTTAATTTTTACGAATACTTTCTATTATAACAATTATCACTATTTACTCAAGGAAACTATACTATATAACAAATACGATAAATATATTCGCTATATTGTAAAAAATGACTTTGATTTTATTTTAAATAAAATACTAAATGAAAATAATAATAATAAAATATGGCTTTCTACAAAAAAAAAATATACGAATAAAAATATTATTTATAACAATTTTTTTTATTTTTTAATTGACTATTGCATAGAAAAAGACTCAATTAAATGTAAAAATATTCTTAATAACTATTTAAAAGAACAACGCTTGTGTCAAAATAGACATAAAAAGAATAAATATTTACATATAAGATGGAAAACATAAATATAAATAAAATATTAAATAGAGAAGAGAAGGCTAATACTATAAAAGAATTACTAACTAGTTTTGAATTACATAAAAATACACTTTCTATTAAAAGAGGTATATACATTTATGGTAACCCTGGTTCTGGTAAAACGACATTTATTACCAATATTTTAAAAGAGTTAAATTATGACGCTATAAAATATGATGCTGGTGATATAAGAAATAAATCCGTGATTGATGATATAAATAAACATAATATGTCAGACAAAAACATCATGTGTTTATTTCATAAAAAGGTCAAAAAATTAGCGATCATTATGGACGAGATAGACGGTATGAATAATGGGGATAAAGGAGGTATCAATACATTAATCAAATTAATTAGACCAAAAAAAACTAAAAAACAGAAAACAGAAGAGTTAACTATAAATCCTATCATATGTATTGGCAATTATCATATTGACAAAAAAATCAAAGAGCTTATGAAAGTATGTCACGTCGTTGAATTAAAAACACCAATTCAAAATGAAGTATTCAATATTGTTGATGTGCTTTTTAATAATTTAAATGGAACAATTCGAACTAAAATAGTAGATTATGTACAAGGCGACTTAAAAAAAATATATAACTTACATCAGATTTATGTGAATAAACCAGACTTTTTTACGAATAATATTATAGAGAATATTTTTCAAATAAAATCATATAACGACGATACTAAAATTATTATTCATAAATTAATAAGTAACCGGTATGAATTAAAAGAACATAATAGCGTAATGAATGAAACAGATAGGACAAGCGTTGGCTTACTATGGCACGAAAATATTATTAATGCTATAAGTAAATATGAAAAAAATATATCGATTCCTTTTTATATTCAACAACTAGAAAATATTTGTTTTGCAGATTATATTGACCGTGTTACTTTTCAAAAACAAATATGGCAATTCAATGAAATGAGTAGTTTAATTAAAACTTTAAAAAATCATAAATTATACCACGAACAATTTAGTAAATCAAAACCATTTCCTGCATCAGATGTTAGATTTACAAAAGTACTTACAAAATATTCAACTGAATACAATAATTCTATTTTTATACAAAATTTATGTCAACATTTAGGAATGGATAAAAATGACTTATTTGGGTTTTTTGTAGAAATCAAAGATAAGTATGATGACAACCAAATATATAATTTATTTGAAAACTATGAAATTACAAAATTGGACATTAACCGTATTTATCGTTACATTGATAAGTATATAAAAGAACACGCCGTTACTATTGATGACAAAGAATATGATACAACAATTGATACAACAAATGATAATGATAATGACGAAGATTTGTAGTAATTATTTTATACATAATATATATTATGTATAAAACGTATATAAAAGAAAATATAATAACGTGTTCTATTGTTTTATTCATATTTATGTTTGGCATATTTGCTATAATCAAACCTTCTTTTTTATATAATAAAAATGGTAGTACGCGTGTTTTTGGGGTTGGCTATAAAAATAAGACTATTTTACCTATATGGTTGTTATCCATTATATTAGGAATACTAAGCTATCTTATCATTAGAATATATGTTACCAAACTTTTTTAGACATTAGACATTAGACATTAGACATTAGACATTAGACATTAGACATTAGACATTAGACATTAGACATTAGACATTAGACATTAGACATAAACAACATTGAATGTTGCCTTATTTTCTTTTACTTCAGGTGTATTTTTGTTTTTTTTTAACAATTCAACTTGATCATTAATTAATTTTTTTAACTTGTCTTCATAGTATTGAATTTTTTCTTTTAATTGATTATTTTCAATTAATAATTCATTTATTACCATACTCATCTCATTCATTTTTATTGTCGAATTAATATAAGTGGTATTATTATCTTTTACTAATGCACCGTCTTTTGGCAAATTCAATTTAGATAAAATATTATTATATTCTTCACATTTCTTAAATTGCTCATTTTTGATTCGTGTTATTTCATCAATTTGTGCAGTCACGTCTGTTTTGTATTTTGGACTTCCTGGCTCATATGTATCTAATATGTTGTCTATATCTTTTATAAAAAAATTTTTGATTTCTTTATCCATTATAAAATCGCTTACAGCAAGTTCTGATTCACACACATAAGGATTTGGCATATCATCCAATAGCCTTTTTTTGTCAAATGAATTATGATTATGAGAAAACACTAAAATTGTTTTCATTGTATCTAGTTGAACAAATGGAATAGTATAATTTTTCAAAAAATGTTTTTCTTCTGCAACACATTGTATATCATTAAAACTTGTTATATTCAATAACTCTTTTCTAAATGCAAGAGTTGCTGCAGTTGCGTGACTTGTCCCATAAGGACCGAATTTATACATTTTGTTGATATGTTTAAAAAATATATGCATTATACTTGAACCTGCGCATAAAATTGTAGGGTTTTGTTGTAATGTTTCTACTGCGTGACTTACTCTTTCTGGAGGGTAATAATCATCATCATCCATGTAAATAATAATATCACCTTTACATTTTGAATTCGAAATATTTCTTTTTTTCCCTAGGGACATTTTATTTTCGTATTTAAAATATTTAACTTGAGGAATTTTTGTGACAAGGTCCTCTATTTTATCAGTGCCATCATCTACAATAATCCATTCTATTTTATTTTTTGGATATGTTTGATGTTCAAAACATTTGATTATAATAGGAATAAATGGCCTTCTATTAAATGTTGGCGTGCATATACTTACAAATGGGTATGTTTCTTCAAATATCATAATATATTGATATTCTTTTTGTTTTTATATATTATTTTTTTATATATTATTTTTATTTAGTTTTATTTA
>Ga0136644_10003695_pt1 | contig 11431 bp, 9 predicted proteins | sample C_130820_EF_Meta_FD_94780 | JGI IMG/M metagenome (GOLD analysis project Ga0136644, IMG submission 94780) | Freshwater microbial communities from Lake Croche, Canada to study carbon cycling - C_130820_EF_MetaG (v2) (version 2) | ecosystem: Environmental > Aquatic > Freshwater > Lake | place: Lake...
CCAAGGTTTCCCTAATACATTTTTCTTCCATTTGGTATCTGGTACCAAACCTTTTTTTTCTTCATCAAAATTTTTTAACACCAACTCACCGAAGTCAAATTTTCTAATTACTTCTGCCATTCTATCAACCCCCAACAACCTTGCTACTTCATAAAAATAAACGTCGCATGATTTTTTTATGGCATCTTTTAAATTAACTCTTCCATGTCCTCCATCTTTCCAACAATAAAATTCTTGTCCATATAATTCTATTTTGCCTGGACAAAAATGAGTATAATCCTGATCAATAATTTTATTTTCTAATGCAGCCAAAGCAATTATTGGTTTTATTGTAGATCCGGGTGAATATTGTGCAGATAAAAACTTATTAATTAATGGTTTTCTCTCATTTCTAAGAAGTTCATTAAATTCTAGTTGAGTAATTCCAAAAGCGAACTTATTTGAATCAAAAGAAGGCGTTGAGACGCATGCCAAAAGTTCTCCTGTTTTAACATCCATTGCAACTGCTGATGCGGCATACCTTCCTAATTTTTCATATGCCAATTTTTGAAGCTCAAGATCAAGCGATATTTTTAATGGTTTACCACTTACACCATCAACAAATTCTACTGTTCTAATGGCTCTACCTGCCGCATTTACTTCAAATCTTGTAAATCCAGGTATGCCAATTAACTCTCTATTTAAAATCTTTTCTATTCCGAGTTTTCCAATCTTAATTCCTGGTGTTCTAAATAAATCATCTTGCTGATTCTGAAGATCATTCTCATTAGGAGATCCAACGTAACCCAATATATGGGCAAATTGATGTGGATAATTATAATGCCTTTCCATTGAAATAAATGGCTGTACTCCATTTAAAATAAATAAATTGCTATTTATTTTTGAAAATTCACCCCATGATAAATTTCTATTTATAACGTAAGGTTGGAATTTTCTTAATTTTATAAAATCTGTTTTTGTTTTTTCAATTAAATCATGATCTAATTTTAAGAATTTATTTAATGTAACCAAAACAAAATCAAGATCAGTAACGTCTCCTTTGATTAAAGCAATTCTATAAAGCTGACGATTTTCGGCTATCTTGTTATTAAATCTATCTAATATTAATCCTCTTTCTGCTGCAATCTTCCATTCTTTAAATCGATTTCTATCTGATAAAATTGAATACTTATTTCTTTGAAAAACTTGTAGCCACAAAAGTCTCAAACTTATTAAACCAAAAAAGGTATATTTTGCAGTCGTTAAAATTGCTTTTCGTCTATTAATTACGCTAGGTTTTGTTTGGTGACCTTCTGTTGGTCCATGCTTAAAAAACTTCATAAAAATCTAGACAATATATCATCAAAATGTTAATTCAGCACACTTTTTGGAGGTAAGCAAATATTAAAATAGAAGTTAAAAACGATAATCTAGAACAGGCTCTAAGAGCTCTAAAGAAGAAGTTGCAAAGAGAAGGTGTGTTTCGTTTGCTTAAAATTAAAAGTCACTTTGAAAAGCCATCTGAAAGAAAAAAGAGAGAAAAAGACGAAAATACAAGAAGAGTTAAAAAATTTAAAAAACTAAAAGCAAGATATTAATCTTTTTTATTACTTTAATTTATAATTAAAAAAAAAATACAAAATTAAGTTGATAATTTTATTTTAAATGAAAAAAAAAGCTTTTATTACAGGTGTCACAGGACAGGACGGATCATATTTAGCTAAATACTTAATTGAAAAGAAATACAAAGTCTTTGGTATTTTGAGAGAGAAAAAATTATTTAATTTAAAATATCTAAATATTCAAAATAAAATAAATTATTTATACTGTGATATAACAGATTTTAAAAAAATTTCATCTTATATAAAAAAATTCAAACCAGATTTATTTTTTAATTTAGCTGGAATTTCTGATTTGAAAAATTCTTATAAAGATCCATTGCACACGGATAAAATTAACAATACTGCGGTTCTGAATATTTTGGAAAGTATAAAGAAATTTAGTATTAAAACAAGATTTTTTCAAGCAGCATCCTCAGAACTATTTAGTGAAAAAAAAAAAAAAGAAGTCAATGAAAATTCTAAATTTAATCCCATATCACCCTATGCAATAGCAAAACTGTCAGCCTATAATTATGTAAAAATGTATAGAAGGATTTATAAAATTTATTCTGTAAACGGCATATTATTTAATCATGAAAGTCCTTTAAGAAATAATAAATTCCTAACTAAAAAAATAATTAAAGAATTAATTAACTATAAATATAATAATAATAATAAGATAATTCAAATTGGCAATGTTAATGCAATGAGGGACTGGGGTAACGCAGAGGATTATGTAAAAGTTATTTACAAGACTCTAAAAATTAAAAAACCGTATGATTTTATTATATGCACAGGTAAAAAATACTCTGTTAAACATTTAATCAATGTAACTGCGAAAAATTTAAATATAAAAATTAAATGGATTAAGATAAGAAATATTGAAAAAGCTATAGATTGTAAAAATAAAAATACTGTAATAGAAACTAAAAAAGAACTATTTAGAGATGATAGCCTTTATAATTTTTTTGGTAATAACAGTAGAGCTAAAAAAATCCTTAATTGGAAACCAGATACTAATTTTGAAAAACTAATTAAAACAATGATTAATTTTGAATTAAATAATGGGAAAAATTAACTCTTGCAGAAGCTGCAGGTCAAAAAAAATATCTAAACTTTTCTCTTTAGGAGAGCAATTCTATACCGGAATATTCCCTCGAACAAAAAAAACATTTATTCCAAAAGGCAAATTAACATTAATTTTATGTAAAGTTTGTAGCCTGGTACAACTTGATCAAAATTTTTCTTCTAAAAAAATGTATGGAATGAACTATGGATATAGAACATCGCTTAATAAATCTATGCGCAATCATATAATTAATAAAAATTATTATTTAAATGAAATATTAAAATTAAAAAAAGATGACACTATACTAGATATTGGTTCTAATGATGGTACATTTTTAAACTCATTTAAAAAAAATAAATTTAAATTAATTGGTATTGATCCAACAATAAAAAAATTTAATAAATATTACAGAAAAGGCATAATAAAATCACCTAAGTTTTTTTCTTACAAAAATTTTAAAAGTATATCCAAAAACTCAAAGGCAAAACTTATAACTAGTTTTGCAATGTTTTATGATCTTAAAGATCCTGTTAAATTCGCAAAAGATATTTATAAAAGTTTAGATAATAATGGTGTCTGGCATTTTGAACAAAGCTATTTAATAGATATGATAAATAAAAGCTCTTATGACACGATCTGTCATGAACATTTAGAATATTATTCTATTCATTCAATTAGTTATATAATGCAAAAATCTAACTTTAAAATTATTAACATTCAAAGAAATGAAATTAATGGCGGTAGTATTGCTATAACTGCTGCTAAAAAAAATTCTCATTACAGTGAATGCAAAAAAGATTTAAATTTATATTTTAAAACCGAAAGAAAATTAGGTCATAATAAAAATAAAACTTATGAAAAATTTTATCAGCTTATTACAAAAGAAAAGAAAAAATTAATAAATTTCTTACTAAATATAAAAAAATCTGGAAAAAAAATTATAGGATATGGAGCCTCAACTAAAGGCAATGTAATCCTCCAATGGTGCAACATCGATAAAAAAATATTAGATTATATTTATGATATTAATAAAGACAAAAGTAATACTTTCACTCCCGGAACATTAGTGCCAATTATATCTGAAAATAAACTAAAGAACATAGACTTTGACTATTTTTTTGTACTTCCTTGGCATTTCAAAAATTTTATTCTTAAAAAAGAAAAAAAATATATTTCAATGAAAAAGAAGTTTATCTTTCCTTTGCCAAAGCTAGAAATTATTTAAAAGTGAAAACAATAATCATTATACCGACACTTAATGAAGAGGCATCAATTAAACCTTTAATTAATAAATTAAAAACTCTTTTAAAAAAATATACTGTACTATTTGTTGATGACAGATCTGCGGATAATACTCGAAACCAAATAAAAAAATATAAAAAAAGATATAATAATATTAAATTTTTACTCAGGAAAAAAAATCCTGGGATTGGTTTATCAATTAAAGATGGTCTTAAATACGCCATCAAAAATAAATTTGATGTTTGCGTCACTATGGATGCGGATGGGACCCATGATCCTAAAAAGATAAATACAATGCTTAAAATTCTCAAAAATAAAAATTACGACATAATTTCGACAAACAGATTTTCTTCAAAGAATTCTATAAAAAAATGGTCGTTTTATAGAATCTTTCTAACTAAAATTAGGTATTATTTAGTAAAAATTTTACTGAATACAAATCTTGATTCTTCAGGAAATTTTAGATGTTACAATCTTAAAACAATTAAAAATGAACATTTTTTTTTATCAAAAAACAAATCTTATTTTTTTTTAATTGAAAGTCTATTTTATTTAGAACGACTAAATTATAAGATTTTGGAAATAACCATCACTCTTCCCCCAAGAACATTTGACAAATCCAAAATGAAAATAAAACATGTATTCATTTCATTAATAGATCTTTTGAAATTAAGATTTTACAGTTCAAATTTTTAATAATAAGGACCTGTAGTAAAACTAAACAATCAGAAATTAAAGTAAGAAAACAGCCATACAAACTAAAATAAAAACAATAGCAATTGATATATAAATAGTCACTGTCTTAAAATGAAGCCAAGTTTCTTTCTGAGAATTTATATCCATTATTTAATTATTTAGCCTTGTCTTGCTTTAAACTTTGGATTCTTTTTATTTATAACGTAAAGTTTTCCTCTTCTTCTAACTACTTTGCAATTAATATCTCTTTTTTTAAGAGATTTGAGAGAACTTACAACTTTCATAATTAACTTTAATATATATTAAATTTATATTTGTAAAGAATAGTTAACTATTTTGATGCAAAAAAGCTCTAATATAGTCTTGAATTTTAATTTTTGCCTTTAATCTTATAATTTTATTGTCTAGATTTATTTTTGTTAATTTAGAAGTAAAGCGTTCACCTTTTCTTTTGGCTAAATATTTAGTTTTATAATTGAACATTTTAGCTAGTTGATTAATACTAAAAGATTGAGAACTTGCTATACTATAATGCAATCTTTTATTTTTTTTCCAAGCAACAAGACAGGCGTTAATAGTATCTTTGACATGAGTAAATCTTCTTGTCTGTGTTCCGGGCTTAACAATAGGAAGTGGTTTATTATTTTTGAAATGATGCTCGAATATTCCAACTACAGTTGCCATATATCCTTTGCAAATTTGCTTAGGACCATAGACATTATAAAAGTAAATAACTTCATAATTAAAATTAAACCATTTCTTGCAATTTTCGAGCAATTGTAGATTTTTTGCCTTTGTAAAAGCATATGGTGATAAATTCATATCTTTTCCATAACGACCTAAACTTGCTGATGTAGCGGAATAAATTAATTTAATTTTATTTTTTAACGCAAACTGAAAAATTTGAGTAGTTCCTTTGATATTAGAATCAAAGCATTCTTTAAATCTTTCGAAACTTTGAAATATTCTAGAAAATTCTCCAAAATGAAAAATAGTATGAATCCTATTTTTATATTTATTTAAAATTATTGAAACATCTTTAGTGTCTCCGCTGAGGTATTTAATTCTTGAACTATTTAGGTGATTTTCAATCTTCCCTGATGAATAATTATCAAGACTTAATATTTTATACTTTTTTATTTTAATTAATTCCTCAATTAGATTTGAGCCTATAAAACCAGCGCCTCCGGTAACTAATAATATATTTTTCATTTAAATAACTAGCGGCGATTTGTAAAGCCTGGCAACGACCTACTCTTCCGTGCCTTAAGACAAAGTACCATTGGCGCTAAAGGGCTTAACTTCCGAGTTCGGAATGGGATCGGGTGTGACTCCTTTGCAATAATCACCAGGCAACGTTCTTATATATATAAATTACTATCTTTCAACAATTTTAAATACTAAAAATTAATTAAAAACTATCGGTGTTTACCAATATTTATAACAAATAAACAAGATGCTCAAGTATACTTGTATAAGTAAATTTAATGTTTTTTTTAAAAAAATAAAAGAACTACATATATTAGATTATTTTTTTATTTTTTCATTAATTTTGTATTCAACAATTTTAGGATTTACCTACTCAAAATATCATACTGATCCATGGCATTGGGGCTCTATTGCAAGCAATGCAATTGACTATATAAACGGATTTGAACTATTTAAAGAAATAACTCTGCTCTGGGGACCTGGCCTACCCATCCTATTTAATATAATAAATAATTTTTATGATATTAATTACTATTCCATAGGAATAATAACTACATTAACATACTCTTTAAATTTATTATTATGTTATCTAATTATAAAAAAGTTATCAGATAGAACAATAGCTATTGCGATATCTTTTAGTATTTTTTGCCTTGCCCCATATCCACAAACGCCATGGCCTGACTTTTATTCAGGTTTATGCTTAACAATATCCTGTTATTATTTAATCACTTACACTAAAAGCAATCTAACACTATTTATTAGTTCTGTATTTTTAAGCCTAAGCATAATATTCAGAAATACATATATTTTAGGAATTATTCCTGCGATTATTTTTTTTAGTTTATTCTTCTTAACTCAAAAAAAAAAAATACCATTAATTTATAAAAAATATTTTTTATTCTTTTTATTGATACTATTTATTTGCATAATAATTTTGTTAAAAGAAAATAGTCTTATTTTATGGTACGAACAAGGCATAGGAAGAATTCGCGAATATCAAGAAGAAGATAATTTAATATATAATTACAAGGTTAATCCATTTGTATATAATATTATTAGATTCACATATCATATTTTTTTTCCTACCCGATATGAAGCGCGGTATTATTTAATTTTTTTTTTATTTAACTTAGCAATTTTATTTGTTTTTTTATTTAAAAAAAAAATTTTTAAAAAAGATAAAAATATTAATAATATTTATTTTTTTTCAATATTAGGTTTTTTTGGTATTTTGCAAGCTGCTAATCAATATGAAGTTTGGAGACTTATAAACTCAAGTATTAGTATTTTTTTTGTTATAGCTTATTTTTTTTTTAAATTTATAAAAAGTTATAAATATAGATTATTAATTAATATTGGAATAATTATTATATTTATACCTTTATTTCCTAAAAACTATCAAGATTTTAGTTATTATAGGGGAACTAATTACTTTCCTGTAAAAGGTTATTATTCAAATTTAGAAGAAAATAAAGCTTGGAATGAAAATAAATTTCTAATTGATGGAAAATTGTATTTAAAAAGCGATATTCTTTTTTTTAATGATCATGAATTCAATGCAGAGAGTCTAGCCTACTATAAGGAAATAAAATCTTTAGTATGCAAATATGATAAAATTATAAATTACAGTGCCGATAGAACTCTAACTTACATCTGTGATAAAAAAAATCAGATAATAAGCACTTATACCAATAATCTTGGCAGACCTACATTTAATGATCAAGTTTTAGAATATCACTTTATAAATAATAATATTAATCAAAATGAAATAATAATAGCAGATAAAAGATTTGCAAATAAAAATCTAAAATTATTAAAAAAGGTAAGAATCCCAAAGTATACACGCTACACAAAAGCAGATTTAATAATGAGATATTTTGAGGATGAAATATATATTTATATTAAAAATTAGTTATTAACTAATTGTTATAAAAATTTTTTTCTTATAAATTTTTTAGCTGGATTTTCAAAATAAACAAAAACTAAATAAGAAAGAAACAAAACAAAAATAATGTAGATTATAAAAAAAATATTACTATAAAAGTTAATTTTGATTTTAAAATAGATACAAATAACAATAATTAAAAGTTGAATTGGAAAATGCAATAAATAGCTAGAATAGGTCATATTGCCAAAAATTTCTAACCATCCTCTAATTCTTTCTAAAAAATAAAAATCTAATGCAAAAGCATATAAAATAAGTGGGATGTAAATAAACTCAAATAAATAAATAAAATGTTTATGCTCATTTAATTTAAATAAAATAACTAAAAAAGGGATAATTATAACTAGAATAAAAAGAAATGAATTAACTATCTTTTTATAGGAAGATAAATTTATAATTTTAAAGATTGTAGCGGAAAAACCGCAAGCAAAAAATATTACTAAGCAGTCAGTAACAGGATTTGAGAACTTAAATATTCTTAGCAACATGCAAAAAATTATTATCAAAATATTTAACGATAAGGATTTTCCAAACTTTTTTATAGATAAAAAAAATATTAAATAACTAAATACCTCAGCTGAAACAGACCAAACAGGTCCGTTAAAACTATTTGGTTCAAAAGATAACCAGTTACTCGCGAAAAAAATTTGTAATAAAAAATGTTTTAAATCGTTTGTTTGATAAACATAATAAAAATTATTTTTTAGAAAGTAAATATTTTGCAAAAACATAACTAATATTAAAGTCAAGATATGCAAAGGGTATAAACGTGAAAAACGAAATATAAAAAATTTCTTACCACTGAATTTTTTATCAACAATTAAATCTTGATATTTCCAAAAAAATATAAAACCACTAATTCCCCAAAAAACAACAACTCCAGCATGCAATCCATAAATATAAAAAAATTTTAAAACTGAATAAAATGGTAAATTATCAAAAATTAAATTAACTGGTTTTTCTCCAACATAAAAAAAAAGTGTATAATGCCAAAGTAAAACTGAGAATGCAGAAAGAAATCTTATAATTTCAAGCCCTAACAATTTATTAGTATTTGGTTGTAAATAAGAGCGATTTGTCAATTCTTTATAATTCATTCTTTATAATTTTAGATAATTTTTTAGATATAATATTCCAACTTAAATTTTTTTCATATTGAAGTTTTGATAAAAAAGATTTTTTAAGAAATAAATTTCTATTTCTAAAAATTTTCATTACATGATTTGAAATAGTAGATATGGATTCATTTTTATTAAACATATAACCATTAATGTTATTGGTAATTGCGCCTCCTACACCTCCTACATTGTTAGTAATTGTATATAATCCAAATGCAGATGCCTCTACATTAACAACTCCAAAAGCTTCGGCTTTTGAGAATAACAAATTAAAATGCGCTTCATAAAACAATTTTGCTAAAATTTTCTGATCAATAAGATTATTTTTGTCAAGAAAATCTACCAAAGTTACATTTTTTGACATTTTATGTCCTTTGGGTGGTTTCGCGCCAACAATATACAGCATTGCTTTTTGACCTTTGGCATTCATATAATCAACTAATTTTACCGCTTTATCCATGCCTTTTCTATCCCAGTGAACACCAACAGAAATTAGCTTACAAACATGATAATTTTTTTTCAAAATAATTTTATTTAAAAAATTTGTCTTTGGAATAAGATTGAAATTAGCACCAAATGGTAAATAACAAAACTTATCATAACTTATTTTATATTTTTTTGTAGCATCATTAATTCCAAATTTACTAGTTAAAATAATTTTTTTACTTTTTTTCAAAGATATTTTTTCACAATAATTTCCCTCTTTAATTGTTTGCTTATGAATTTTTTTATCTGAAAAATAATGCGAATAATAAGTAGAAAAAATAAAGTCTGTATAAATAAAAATAGGTTTTTTAATATCTAGAAATGTCGTTAAATAGGGCTCACTTGTTAATATTGCATCATAATTAATATTTTTTATTTTTTTATTAATCTGACTTGCAAAATCTTTTGAAACTAAAACAGGTCTATCAATATCAAATTTTATCTTAAAAAAAGAAAATATTAATCTTTTTAAAACATAAAATATTCTAATTCTATTACTTAGTGGTCCTATTGCAATAACTTCAAAATTTTTTTCTAGGCATTTTAGAATGCAATAAGTTAGACCAGACCAAGACTTAAAATTATAAGGATCTAATCGTGTTATATATAGAATTTTTTTTTTTATCATTATTTGGATTCAATTTATTTTTATTAAAAACTTTAAGTTAAAATTAAAAAGAAAATAAATTAAAAATGTTTAATTTTACAATATTAGATTTAAGTATAATATTATTATTTATATATTATTAATTAATTTTAATCCTTTAAAATGCAAAATAATTATTCAGTATCCTTAGTAGCATTTTATGAGGCAAGTGTTGGTGGTCATGGAGCCGCTGAAGTTACGTTAAGTCTTTATGATTCATTAAATTTTAAAAATAAAAAACTTTTTGAAATTAAAAAATATTTAATTTTTAAGTTGTTTGAAAAAATCAATATAAATATATTTGAGAATATTTTTAAATTAATTTATCTTATTTATTTAAATTATCAAATTATTGAATATTTAAATAAATCTAAAAAAAATATTGTAATTATTGAAGGAGCTAGTTGGGTTGGTTATTCTTATATTACTATAAAAATTCTAAAATTTATTAAACCAACAACTAAATTTATTTATCATTCTCATAATATTGAGTATTATTTACGAAAAACTAAAAATAATTTGATTGTTAGTTTTTTAACAAAAATTTTAGAAAAAAAAATATATCAGATAGCAGATATAGGTACCGCCGTTTCTCAAATTGACAGGAATATAATAAAAAAATTATATAATTTTAAAGCAGTAGTATTAAATAATGGTGTAAATCAAAAAAGATTAAAAGTTATAAAACCAAAAATAAAGATACCTAAAAATTTTATAATTTTTTCTGGTAGTTACTCATTTCTTCCAAATAGACATTCGATAGATCTTATAATAAAAAAAATATTTCCTAGAATTGTGCGAAAATACCCAGATATGAAATTAGTTATTACAGGTAGAGATTTTCCAATTAGAAAATTTGAAGATTATAATTTTATTTACTACTATGAAAATATTAATAAAAACTATTTAAATTATTTAATCATAAAGTCTCAATTTTTATTAGCACCAATGTTTAAAGCCACTGGAACTAAAATAAAAATTATCGAAACTTTAATGCTGGGTGGGATTGTTATAACTTCAAAAGAGGGTGTAAATGGTCTTATTTTGCCAAAAAAGATTAACCCGCCGTTTATATACAATGCAAATAACGAATTATACAAAATTATTGATACTGTAATTCAAAAAAATAGACCTCTGAAAAAATCTGCAAAATTGAAATCTATTTTTTTTATTGAAAATTATGATATGAAAAAATTAATTAAAAAATTTTTTTTAGAAGTAAAATCATTAATTAAATAATAAAAGCAATAAAAAGATATTTACAAACACAATATTAACATTGCTAATCACATTTGTAGTTTAAATATACTTCTAAAATATTGATAAAATATTTTTCGATGTTATAAACGTGCTATTAATCGCGGGGTGGAGCAGTCTGGTAGCTCGTCAGGCTCATAACCTGAAGGTCCTTGGTTCAAATCCAAGCCCCGCAACCAA
>Ga0136644_10003700_pt1 | contig 11428 bp, 10 predicted proteins | sample C_130820_EF_Meta_FD_94780 | JGI IMG/M metagenome (GOLD analysis project Ga0136644, IMG submission 94780) | Freshwater microbial communities from Lake Croche, Canada to study carbon cycling - C_130820_EF_MetaG (v2) (version 2) | ecosystem: Environmental > Aquatic > Freshwater > Lake | place...
ACCAGTCGCTGGCTTCGAGCGAGCACTTGACCATTGAGGCAAGCTTGTTAGTGAAACACATTACGCCTGGCGAGCACGTCAAGATCGTTTCTGGACGAGACCAAGGCGCCACTGGTCGCGTAGTAAGTATCTTCACGGCCGATGGCGAGAATTTGGCCGTGGTTCTCACAGATGGTGTCAACACGGAGATCCAGTGCCACATCAACGCCTTGCAAGTTTCGAGTGAAGTCAGCTCTGGACAAGGCAACTTGCTGGGATACGAGGTAAATCGAAAACACAACACACACACCCTGTTGCCCAATGCCGACAACATTCAAACGCTGACATGCATTTTAATATATTCTACACTGTGCACATTTCAAAACATAGCTCTACGACTTAGTGGCTTTGAGTGAGAACGAGACTGGCTGTGTGACAATGGTGGGTCAAGAGAAGCTTCGCGTGTTGACGCACATGGACGTCGTCAAGGACGTGTTTCCTATGGAGCTAATTGGCAAGCGAAATCAGCAGTCGCAGCGCTCGAGCGCCTTTGACGCGCAGCAAAACAATGTCAACGTGGGCAACATGGTACAAGTGACGCAGGGCACGTACGCCAAGAGCAAGGGCACGGTCAAGCACATCTACAAGGGGTCTTTCTGGCTACACTCCAACAACCACCTCAAGAATAGTGGTGTATTCGTCGTGAAGGGCCGCCAGTGCATCGTTGCGGGCATGAAGCGATCTTCATACGACCTGAATCAACAAAGTAGTTTTGGAATCATTGGCACCAAGGTTGGTCACTCCACGGGCCCGAACCATAAAATAGCAAAGGACAGTATGATCGGCAAGACGGTCAAGATCATCAAGGGTGGCTTCAAGGGTTTTTTAGGCAATGTGCGCGATACCACTTCGACGAAGCTCACGGTGGAGCTGCTGGCGCGCGTCAAAATCATCGTCATTGAGCGTGAAAAGTGCGTCGAGGTGGGCGACAAGAACGGCGAATACATCAAGAAATCTTTTGGAGACGTGAGCAGGGACACAGGGGTCTGGAATGCGAACAATAACTATCTTCCAGAAACTCCCCTTGTGCTTGGCGGTCACACTCCCCGCAACTTGGGCAGCGAAACGCCTCTTCACATGGGTAACGAGACGCCTCGAGGAAACGAAACACCCGGAGGAGGCGCAGACGACCCATTCAGAATCGGACCCCGAGATTATGAGAGGGCCCAAGAGGCGAGCATTGTCAGCAACAAGCCGCCCACACCAGCCCCCATGGGTCCTCCTTCTTCGACCTATGGCGGCAACGCCTATGCTTCTTCTGCCGGTGGCTCAGCCTATTCGCCTGCCAACTCTGCGCGCAGCGCTTTTAGCCCTAGTTATAGCACGGGAGGTCAAATTAACTCTCCGGCCAATTCGGCTTACTCCCCTGCCAATAGCAATTATTCACCCGCACCAGGAGAAGGAGGAGGCGGAGGCTATCTTGCCGGCACTGGCGGTAGTGCCATCCTGGCTGAGGCTTGGGAAGAAAACATGGTTGTTGTGTTTACGGACGGTCGCTACATTGGCAAAAAAGGAGTGCTTCGCTCCGGCATGTACAACGACCTGGTCAACGTCTCGATGATCAAAGACAACGGCGTCTGCGAGTACGGCTACTTCGAAACAAGAAAAGATGTTCTCGTGCTCGCTGAGCCTCCAAAGACCGGCTACTGCAAGATTTGTGCTGGCAAGCTCAAGGGCAATTTGGGCAGGGTTGAAGGCTTCATGGGCAACGACATCGTCATATCGTCCCAAATGGTCGAGACGCCATTCATGGTTAAAAAAGGCTATGTGGCGTGGATTTTCAACGGAGAATTCGAAAGAAGATAGCGTGAGTGGCGAGGCGAGACAGGACTTTGTGTGTGTTCCTTTTTGCTTGTGTTGTTGTTGTTGTTGTGGTTGTTTGTTTAGAGACCATTGAACGAAGTAGCCCTAAAATCATGATGATAATACCCTTTAAATATCTCAATAAAGCATTTTTCTTTTCATTCGTCTTGCTCTTGACGACTATTCAAGATGCACGACAAGGCATCCAGTGATTGCTTCGCCAACAAGACGTTGTGCACTCTCACTATGTCCGCACCGCCCATAAGGGCAGCACAATGTGCTCCGGCAGTGGCAAAATCCCTGTCCTGAGCTAGCGCAAGTGAAGATGATGCAGAGGTCTCAGCCAAGAAACGCTTGCGAGATGCACCCACCATCATGGCTCGACCGCCAAGATTGTGCTTGAAGGCTGCGAGTGAGTCGGGGTGCAGAAGAAGTAAATTGTCGTTCCCCTTTTTCGCAAAGCCAATACCTGGGTCGATGAGCTGCAGCCAACGAGGCAACAATGCATTGGCCTTGGTGATTTGCGTCTCGAGTTCTTTGCTTGCTACTGCAGTAACCGAAGAAGGGGTCGAGGCGTCATTCGAGGTGTAATCAACGAGCGAATTCATTGTTGTTGGTGTCCCTCTGCTGTGCATCAAGACGATGGGGACGCCCAAGCTGCTGGCCGTTTGCAACATACTGGCGTCGTAACGGCCTCCACTTACATCGTTGATAACGTCCGCGCCTGCTAAGACGGCTTGTCGAGCCACTTGTGCATTGCGCGTGTCGATTGAAATAATACAAGGTATGTAAGAAGACGAAGGCGCCTCCCCGCTCACCCTTCGTTTCAGCTCCTTGATAACAGGCAGCACGCGAGCCAATTCGTCCTCCACCGAAACTGCTTTTGCCCCCGGACGCGTCGACTCACCACCCACATCTATCATGTCCGCGCCATCTGCGAGCATTTGCAAAGCACTAGCAACGGCCTGCTCAACCGAGGCGTTATGCTTGCCTCCATCTGAGAAGCTGTCAGGGGTAACATTCAAAATGCCACATATCAAAACACCTTTTTGGAATAGTGAGGCGCTACTACTGCTGCTACTAGTGCTGCTAATGCTGCTGCTCGTTGGTTTAGCTAGTGCTTGCAAGTCATTTTTTGGTCGATTCAGTCGCAAATTGATACTAGGCATTTGCACCATTCGCGTCTTACCGTCTGCATCCTTTCCCATCGGCACAACTCTTCGCATCGCGCTCTTGTCTTCTCGAGGCAGTGCCTCCAAGAGCTCATTCATCGTCTTGTGAAGCACTGGATGCACGAGAGAATCGTTGATGTCGCAAAGCGGCTGAAGTACAAAGGCTCGCTCATGTAGCTTGATGTGAGGTATGTTCAATGTTGGCGAAGAGACTAAGAGCGGAGGAACGGAAGGAGGAGGAGGAGAAGGAGAAGAGGAAGCAGTAGTAGCAGTAGTAGTAGTAGCAGTAGTAGTAGAAGAAGAAGAAGCAGATGAAGAAGAAGCAGAAGAAGAAGAAGAAGAAGAAGAAAAAGAAGAAGAAGGAGAAGTAGGAGAAGTGGGAGAAGAAAGGAGTAATATGTCCAAGTCGATTACTCGAGGCCCGTTGCGAAACGTCTTTTCCCTACCCACGCTCTCCTCAATGCCTTGAAGTGCGTGCATTAAGTCAAAAGGCGAGAGTGTTGTTTCGAGCACGCACGCGGCATTTAGAAAAGAAGGCTGGTCTGTGTAGTACATGGGAGGTGTCTCATATAAAAACGACGTGCTCTTGATGCTACCCAGTTTTCGAAGCGCGTGAAAGGCTTCTTGAAATGCCAATGCGCGATCGCCAATGTTACTACCAATGGCAATGTACGCAAGATGTGATGGCACAGGAGGAGATGCTTTGAGAGCTGCATCCCAAAGAGCCATCTCGACACGAGAGGGCGAACCACATGTACAAAATGCTACACGGCGTAGCGGCGGATTGCTCACAATTGAAGTGGCAATACGACACAATACGTAAGGCAACAATCGCATCTCGGCGCCTGCTTCTTTGTCGCGCTGTAGGCAAATCGCGTGTTGGACGAAGACGCACGTTTAGCCGCCAGGGCCCAGTGCTCGTCTCCAGGGCCACTTCGAGACGAATCGAGTTAGCAATCGCTAGCCAAGAGCAGTACGAGCATTTGGGCACTTGAGGGACAAAAGGCGAAGCAGCACAGCAAGCGGCAAGCGATCTTCCAGGAACGCTACTGTCGCTTCGAATCTTCCTTCATACGTCCAGTTGATGACAGCACAGACAAACCAAAAATGCAGACCCCAGAAAAAGGAACAGAGGCCATGGGAGCCCTGTTAACACGACCGCGCAAAGGCATCTACATCATTCGCCATTCGGAGCGTCTAGACGAAGTCGACGAAATAGCATACCGTGCATGGGTAGACGCGCAAAGTGAAACTTCTACCCGATGCGATGACAAGTATTGCTTGTCTTCTGACCCACCAATCACAGAAAGAGGCAGAGTCATTGCCTGCGAGATGGCAGATACAGTTGCTCGCTTCTTTCCTGCACAAGCTCGAGTCACCGAAAGTGGTGGTGGCGGTGAAGGTATCGAAGGCAAGGAGTCGGACGAAAAGGCAACACAAGAAGGTTCATCGTCCTCGCCATTGCCAGTCCTCTATTGCTCCAAAATGCAGCGCGCTGTGGAGACAGCCTATCCACTTGCACTTCGGCTTGGAGTGCCCTTGCACGTTTCAAGTGGCCTTGCGCAAACCGCAGCAGCAGTCGAAAAGCGAGAAAGGAGTAAGAGGCCATTCAAGTTCCTTTCAATGGCAGAAATAAGTGCACTCGCTCCTGGCGTTGAAATCATCGATTATGATGAAGTGGAAGATGCACAAGAAGCTGCATTGGCAGCAGCAGTAGCAGCAGTAGCAGCACCACCACCACCGTCAGCAGCAAGCGGCGGAAGTGCACTTTTGACTAAAGAAGAGCGAAGAAGAGCACAAGAAAAACTCGACAAGCGATGGCTGAGGTGCATCAAGGATATCATGCGTAATCACATGAGCGAGCAAGAGCAGGTGCTGATCGTGGCTCACCGCGAGACAACGCGTAGCTTACTGGAGCGGACGTCAGGCAGGAGGCCCGAAAGATTGCCGACGCCTTATTGTTGCATCGCTAATTTTTCCATAGACGAGGAGAGCTTGCAAAGGGATCACGTAGGGCAAAGTTTTAGTCTCGATCGATTCCTCACTCACGAAGGAAAGAGTATTAAATGGAAGTGAAGTTTGTTTGTAGCAAGGCATCTTCTTCTTCTATTTCTTCTTTTGTTTCGACTTGCTTGCAAACAAGAGTAGTCGAATTTATATTATGTTTTTTGTAATCTCTCTTTTAATTATATCTCTACTTCTCGACGCACACTAATTTCTTAGCACGATGCTTTGATGTTCTAAGTTGTGAGGAATTTTTTGACACCGCAGGTAGCCTCCAGCAGGACCAAGAGGGTCTCGCAAAAAGAGCTCTATTTGCTCCATCACACCCTCGTAAGTGTAAAAGTACCGTGCCTTTTCCACCCTGTCGAGCAAGTCGTGTATGGTGGCATTGGTCACTCGCGTCAACGTTTGTGCTAATTTGCCTAGATTGCCTCCCTTGGCAAGAAACCCAATAGCCTTGGGGCCAATGGGGCTTCCATCATAAGGCAACCAAGGGTGGTCGTCATAGAGGTACACAGGTATGCGACCAATTTGAATGATTTCCGCTAATCGGAAGCTCGCTCTACCAAAGCCTCTAGGCGCGAGATTAAATGCTGTATAGGACATGTCTTGTATCCACTGCGGTGAAGGACCCATTTTGAGTCTGAGTTTGGTTTCTTTTATATGTCCTTGCAACTCGTCGAGAAGAAGCTTGCGAGGTCCGTGATCGGGCGAGCCGTAAAAGCCCACGTCGTAGCGAGGAAAATCCTCCTGTACACGCAAAAACTTGAGCTCACCCTTGATGAGAGGAATGGGGATATTTCCATCTCCACCTGCGTTCATAATGACCACATTGGGTTCGCTCGTCATGAGAAATAAGAGACCGAGATTTGACTGAGAGATGGCTAGGTATAACACATTCGGACGCAAAAAGGATCGCAATGGCTCAAACATGCTGCTATCTGTAGAGTTATGCTTGCGTGCCAACTGGTAGTCACTCCACTGCACAAATAGAGGAAAGAAACCACCGAAATAGCTGAGAGGCTTGCCCAAAAAGTGGTCGATAAAGTAATTCTCTATCCACGGACCTTGAAAATTGCCCCCCTTATGCGGCTTGTGGCCTCGATAAATACTTGTACGCTGCAATAGCTCCTTGTAATGTGCCTCGGCGTCTTTTGGATACTGTAAATTGTACTCTCGATCAAAACGCAAACAGCTCTGAAGCGTTTGGTACGTGCGCTTTGCTCGCGCCACTGCCGCTGGTGAATCCCCAGCCCCCACACCTGAATCTGCTTGCTTCTGCTTTTGCGACATCGATAATGTCGCTAGTAATAACAACACAAGCACCACAAACCAAGCACGCGGTGCTGTCGTTGTTGTTATTGTTTTGAACATACCGCTTTCCCTGCGGATTCTACGAGACCCGCTGCTGCTAACCGCTATGGTGCGTCAAAATTTAGTTTTAGAAGCACTTCTGGCAAAGCGTAATTGAAGGGCGTGGTCTCTGTCGTCGCCAGGAGGCGAAATAGCGTTTCGGAGGCGTTTGAGCGCAGGGCCCAGTGCTCGCTCCAGCAGGGCCACAACAAGACAAAAGAAGAAGAAATCGCGAGTCAAGGGCTGTACAATCCTTGGGGACACGAGGCAAAGAAGGCGAAGCAGCACAGCCAGCGCCTAGCCTTCCGCGATTTTCAGAGGATTTCGTGTTGTGATTGATCTGATCAGGCGCCCCAACGCACACGACGAGCCAGCAGCAAAGAGCGATGCTGTTAGAGGACGAATCAGGTCTTTTGCTAAGTGAATTTAATAAGACGGCATTTGAAGAGTCTCAAGGGTTGTGTGCTACGTGCGATGCCGAGCTCAAAAATGATGGACGTAGCATCACATGTTGCTGTGTTTGTGGCAGAGGCATGCACGCCTACGACTACGACGAGCCGAACCAAGTGCTTCAGTGCTCGGATGACCCGCGTTGCTACAGGCGAAATGGCCATGGCGACGTAACTGCTGTCTGCCTTAAATGCTCGACTAGAATCAAAAGGCAACAGCAACAGCAGCAGCACAACTCTCGAGCTCCTCAAGATGCAAAGGAGACCTTTGTTTACATCGGTGATCTTGGTGTGTGGAGTAGCAGCCATAGAGATGGCAGCAGCATCAAGAACAGCGACGTGGCATCTTTGGCCTACTTGATCTTTGTCGTTTTTCTTCGATTAATCGTCGTCTTCCTCCTATTGCTCAACATTTACGTGTTTTTCTTCGAGGGCCAAAATGGAATGGCAGATCACTTTGGTCATGATCGGGAAAGCCAGCGAGGTCCCTTCAGTAGCAGCAACAAGAACAGGGACGTTGCTCTAAAAGGAGAAGGAGGAAAGCTGAAGCTTCAAATTCTTCGCAGTAGCCCACCAACAGCAGAAGAACCAACAGCAACCTCTGCTTTTGAGCTTGATCCATTGCTCAACACTGACGAGCTCACAATAGCCTTTGCGCGGCTAGCTTCCATAAGCGGTAGACGGCCTCAACTTGCCATGACACTCGAGCGAGAGCTGCCTCAAAGCGCCATTGATGCTTATTACGACGCCTTGGGCGCCCCTCGTATGCTCAAAACCTTGTCACAACTTCCAGATCTTTACGCCTTTGACAATCACATGTGTCATTTCCGAGCTTACAATATTGGCAAGGACGTGTACTTGCACCACTATAACAGCAACAACATTAGCAGTTCAACCCCTTTAGTTGCCTCTTCGACGCTTGCAAACGCCTTTGGCGAGTGCATACACGTTTGCCAAGAAGGATGCTACTTTGGCATACTATTACAACACGCTTATTCCCTCGCTGGCGGAGGTAGCAGTCACGCGCCTTCCCACAACCCGTCCTTTTCCATCTTGTCGCCAAATGTGCTTCCTGCACTTCACTTGCTTGAATTATGTAATGACGAGGACGGACCCGTTCGAGCTGAGCTGTCACAGCTAGATTGTCATCGAGCCCTTGGTGTGGTACTCATATACATGCACTCATTTAATTTGCCCCTGGCACTAACTGAGTGCAAGCAACTGTTGCATGTGTCGTCGACAGTAGCGACGGGAGGAAACGTGGCGGAAGTTGAAGAGGATGCGAGCACCTCTTCTTCTTTTACCTTTTCAGATGCGGCAAAAACGGCTGCCTTTGAATGTTCTCGAGGCGTCTACCGAATGTATGCGCAAGAGAAATCCGATGACGACAAGTCGCCTTTCTTTCCATGCCTCGCTTCTTATGACTTTCCCGCCGCGTGTTATCCCTTTATCATGGAGCCCAAATTTCACAATCAACAGTATCAGGAAATAGCCCCCATGTGTCTCTCCATGCGCGATCCGAGGCAACGCCAAGGGTGCTTCTTTGGCTATGGATACCATTTCGCCGCCCTTATCAAACGAGGAGGTGCGCCGCTTACGCGCGTGTGTTTCATGAAGGAGGCGGACATGGGGGGCAACAGCAGGATGGATCTGGACGACTCACTCATGTGTGTAGTAGCCGTCGCCGAATACATCGAGGGTGGCGTGCTTGGTGACGGCAAAGGAATCCACAGCGACGACAAGAAAAAAATTTGCCTTTCAATTTCCGATCCCGAACTCGCCGATCTCCGTAGGGCCTGCCTCGTCGCCTCATTCGATCTGTCGCTCTTCTCGGCCATTTCGCCACATCTAGCAGATCTTTTGTTCTTTACCGAAGAAATGCCAAGAAGCCGAGAAGACTACTACAACATTTCCTATCCAACGCGTAGGCCCACCATTTCCATTCGCTAGCTTGTTTTATGATATTATTACGTAATACTTGTACAGAGCGTTTCCGTATTTTAACTAACGTTCATTCTGCCTTTCTTCGTTTCCCGCCTCTGCTTCCGAAGGGGTGCTCTTCAGCTGGCTTGTCGCGCTAGAGCCGAAATCGTGTTTGAGCGCAGGGCCCAGCGCTCGTCTCCCGAGACAAATCGAGGCCAGAGGCCAGCAGCTGCGAGCCAAGAGCACACGAGGCGGAGGCGAATAGGAATCCTCGATATCTATAAAATACGAATTTGAAGCCCGCCCATGCCCAAACGAACTGCAGCAGCAAGACAAACAAAACAAAAAGGAAGGAGTGTGTGTAAGAGCTGCTTGGCCGACAAGTCGCTTGGACGCGTCGAAGGAGAGGACGCGAGAGATCAAGCGGGCTTGTAAAAAGAAAGGCAGGCATTTGCATTTGCTATCCGAGACATCGCCCCCCCCAAGACACACGATCAAAAGCAGAACATTTTGTAAAAGGAGGGTGTACGAACCGTAAAAGCAGCTGCAACAACAACCCCACACTCGTGAGCTTTCGAGTGCAACACGCATCAGCACGGCAAGTTACTTGAGTTTGTCATAGAGCGAGCAGTTTAGAACGCGGAAGGTGATTGAGCATGTCTCTCTTTGACGAAATGAAAACGCAGATAGCTGAGATTTATCTCGCATCCGCACGTCCAATCCTGTACACCTCCGTCGTATTCGTGCTGGTGTATACGCTTCTCATCCTCCTAGCGATGTTGATAAGTCCAGCGTATACGGAATGGAGGACAAGGTTCGCTGCTCAGATTTCACAGCAGGAGTATCTAGTAGCAGCTTGCACAGTCTGGATTGTCATCGTCCTTGTCATCACAAGTGTACTGCTCGCCATTCTTTGGGCAATACTCATTTTCCCTCTTCTCCTACACGTCTTACTCTACCTCAAGATCGCATTTTATCTTACATTTTCGACAGAAATGACAGACTTTTTGGCTTGTGGCGTTCCGCTGACCCGAACGTACGTGTACTTCTACCTTATCTTCAGCCTTTGTTCGCCATATACTCTCATTTACATGTTGATGCTGTGTACTGGGAAAAGGCTGCAGGGGCGAGCAGATGCAGAGGCATTGGCCTTTTTGATTTTTCTTATCGGTTACCTTACGTGTCTCGCCATGGGTGCCCGCATCTTCCACAATGACCAGTGTCCAGCGATTCGAGAAACTCAGGCCTTTCAAATGGCAAGCGCGAAATTCTTCCTCTCGCTGTACGAGTTCTTCATTTTACTCGTTGCTTGGTTTTCCCTCGTTTGCCACAAATTCGTATCTCGCCGTCGAGAGGCAACTTACGTCGAGGTAAATTTCCAAGGGCAGGCCACAGCGGCAATACCAACAACACCACCTCTTACCCGGCAGTCCTACGACTCCTTCGGCTCGTCTCCGGCTGTGTTTTCACCTATATCTGCGAGATAAAATGAGGGAAAAGAAGAAGAAGAAGAAAGACGATCGAAGTTTCGGCCTCTCATTGTCTGAGCAAAAGCAGTTTGCTTATTTAACACGTCTAAATAACATCCCATCAGCCCTCCTTGACTTCTTCCTTTCGTGATTCGACCTCGATCTCGACTTCAACTGAGCCGTAGCCACTATTTGCGCGTGCTTGGGCAGCGAGATGAAGCGCTGGTGAAGCAAAAAATGAGCTCAACACAAACAAAAAAAGAGAAAAGAAAAAGCATTCACCAATGAGTGCAAATCTGAACTTGAGAAGAGCTAATTGGTACGCTTGCGTGTTTACCATCGCGTCGCACACGCCCTTGTTGTAGAAGATAAACAAGCCAGGCACAAGTGAAAGAGCATAGCCAAGAGCTAAAAGGAAGAATACCAAAATGCCCCAAACGGGATGATGTTCGAAGGGGGTGCCTTTAAACTGACCATGGATGACTGCAAAGGGACAATAGCAGATGGTAAGAGGAGAGGTGAGGATGAAGATGAGGTATGTGTGGACTGGGGTATGTTTTAGCTCTATTCCACACACGTTCCGCTCGAAGTCAGTCGTTGTGAAGACATAAAAGCCTATGTACAGGTATAGGATCTGGTCTGCGGCGAAGATTATAGTGAGGAAAAGAGAGAGAAAAAGGACTGCGTAGGCATAAAGGCCGCAAACAAATGTCCCACAGCAATTGCCTTGTTCAGCATACTCGCGAGCGTACGCAAAATGATTCAGCCACTGTACATGCATGCGTGTGGCCATGATGGATGCTGCTCAACGAGCTCGGCGATGCAATGACTGCTGCTAGTCGCTAGTTGACTGACTATCTCTCTGGGGCGTCGCTTTACGAGTGTGCCAAAATGACCCTGCGAAAAAGCCGAAAGGGAAGCAGCTCTCTTCGAATCAGCCTTTACAGAACCCCGAAGCTACAAAGGGAAACGCTGCCTTTGTCAACTAGAGCCCACTGCCGAAGCATAGACGCGCACCCAAAGCCAGCAGCGGCCCGTGGGAGCGAGAGAAGAAACTTAATCCGGGACTGAGGAAAGGGACTCTCTCTGATATAGTCCAGGCTCTAAATGTGCAAGAAGTGTTTGATATGTGGGCCGCTTTTGTGGTCTGGCAAGCGCAAGGGTAAACGTAAGGGCAAGGGCTCAGTTGCGAAGGACAAGGAAGCCTGGTACACGA
>Ga0136644_10003701_pt1 | contig 11427 bp, 7 predicted proteins | sample C_130820_EF_Meta_FD_94780 | JGI IMG/M metagenome (GOLD analysis project Ga0136644, IMG submission 94780) | Freshwater microbial communities from Lake Croche, Canada to study carbon cycling - C_130820_EF_MetaG (v2) (version 2) | ecosystem: Environmental > Aquatic > Freshwater > Lake | place: Lake...
AAAACATTATCCGAAAAGTGTCCTAAATCATTATTAATTCTGTCTAAAGTCCATTGGCTCTTCTCTCTGACTATTTCATATAAAATATGCACATCATTTTTGCAATAGTGACATTTTAGTTGAGAAAAAATGAGTGAATTAATTATTTCGTTTAACTTAATTAATTGTTCTTCGTTGTCTATTTTTTTTAATATATCTTGATGTTTATATCCGCATAATTTTTTTTCAATTTGTGAAATTATTAATCCGTGTATTTCTGTTTGATTGTAACCTTCATTTATTTCTTTTAATAGTTTCAATTGTCTTTCTTGTTGATAGTATTCTTTCTCTAGATTCCATTTTCTTGATGCAATGCTTTTCTTGTAATTGTCATTTATAGTTGTTAATTTTTTAATTTTGTACCTATTACAAGTTCCTGTAATATTGATTTGTTTTTTTTCAATGTTATTGTCAAAAGTATTTTCATTTTTGTTGGCGTCGTGATTCATGTATTACCTTTGCATAAATATTTATATTTATATTAAAATTAAAATTAAAATTAAAATTATACTCTTGAAGATTTAACTCCACCACGTTACAATTACGCATTTATGTAAGCGTCAATTTTATTTATCCATAAAGAAACTAGAGATGGATCATTAAATATATCCTGGTTTCCATTCAACTCGAGAATGTTAAACTTGAATTTTTGGTGCAATTCTTTAACCATACAATCGTGGTATTCGCAGCATTTAATCAAGTATTCTAAAGGAATATTTGACTCACCACTTCTAGATCGTGTTTTAATTCTATTAAAACAAATTTGTGGATCCGTTTTAACATAAATGCACCCATGAATAGAATATTCTTCTATAAAATCATCAAACCACCTTAAGTATATTTGATAGTTAACATCTTCTATAAGACCAGCATCAAATAACATTTTGGCAAAAACATGGCGATCAGTATATAATGAGCGTTCAGTTATTATAATAGATTCAGGATGATCTTTTATTATTTTGCGCATTGCATTTAACCTAGAAACATATGCCATCATTTGAAAAGAGAACCCCCATTTTTTCTGATCTTTATAAAACTTTTCAAGAATAGTGACGCCATTCGCGTCTTTAATCGCTTCCCATTCGTCAACTGGTTCATTAACAAATACGACGCATTCGCTATTTCTATAATGGTGTTTTAAATTATTTAAAAGCGTTGACTTACCGGAGCCAATATTGCCATCAATTGTAAAAATTCTGCGCGTCATTCTTTTAGGTTAATATGAGTTTATCTAAAATTATTTCCATTAATTATAATCAATTTTAAGTCAAAATAAAATAATCAATAATAATATAAAAACAAAAACAATATAAACAAATCACACTAGTATTTTTGGACGTAACAAATACTTGTCCACCCTGAGAACCGGGTTTAGCTCAGTTGGAAGAGCATTTGACTGTAGTAGTTTATTAATGATATCAAAATGTCGCCTGTTCGAGCCAGGCAACCCGGATTAAATATAATATAACATAATATAATATGATAAAAACTAATCTATATTATCATATTAAATTTTTTGAATAATTATTGTATAATAAATACAACCCTTATAGATAAAAATTGAATTTAAAATATACTTAAAAAATAGAAGACAAATCTATTTATCCAACCAAATTATGGATCTCAAACAACGTAAACTAAATAAATCTGAATGGGAGTCTATAGAAATTCCTGTTTCAGCAGATGAAAAAGAAATTTTGAATCTAATAATGCAAGGATTTGCTAATGTTAATATAAAATACAACAAACATAATTCACTTTTGACTTATTTGAAAGTCGAAAAATCCGATGAAATGGAAGATTATTTATATAATACTTATTTTGCAGAAAAGATTTCAGAAATTATTAAAAAATATTCTATAGAATTTATTAAAACTCAGGTAAATCCAAAAACAAAAATAAAAAAGGCAGACATAATAAGACTTGAAAAAAATAGCCCAAAAATTATTGAAAGTTTAAATATAATTTTATACGAATATGTGTTGATTAACTTGATAGAAAATTTATTCAAGTCTATTAAAAATAATGGGAATTGGGAATATTATTATTTTAGTATTTATAAGTTAATACGAAATAATGTTATCAACATTAATCGTCACATTTTGGAAATTATAAATAAAATCATCAACGAATACGAATCAAAAATTAGTATGAAGAAAATAATAGAAAACTCTGTAGAATTTGTTGAGAAAAACGAAAATATATTAAAATATAGTGATGTTAATCTTTACGATCATCAAAAAGAACTATTTACTTGTTGCAAAACTACCGAGCCAAAATTGGTTTTGTATATAGCGCCAACTGGAACGGGGAAAACGTTGTCGCCTCTAGGATTATCGGAAACAAAAAAAATTATATTTGTTTGCGCGGCTCGTCATGTTGGCTTGGCTCTTGCCAGAGCAGCAATTTCAGTAAATAAAAAGATCGCCTTTGCGTTTGGATGTTCAAGTGCTGAAGAAATTAGACTTCACTATTTTGCAGCGAAAGAGTATACAAAAAATTGGAAAACTGGCGGAATTTGGAAAGTAGATAATAGCGTTGGTGACAAAGTAGAAATAATTATTTCGGACATTAAATCTTATATTCCCGCTATGTTGTATATGCTTGCGTTTAATGATAAAGATGAGATTATTACTTATTGGGATGAACCAACAATTACATTAGATTATGATGATCACGAGTTCCACGAAATAATTAAAAAAAATTGGTCGGATAATTTGATTCCAAATTTTGTTTTATCATCGGCTACTCTACCAAAGACCCATGAAATTCCTGAAACAATTAGCGACTTTATGTTAAAGTTTCCAGGGGCGAATGTTATTTCAGTGATAAGTCATGAATGTAAAAAATCGATCCCGATTATTGATAATAATGGATACGTTGTTTTGCCGCATCATATGGGAGAAAAATATTCAAGTATGATGGAAATTGTTAATCATTGCGAAAACTATCTGACTCTTTTGCGATATTTTGATTTGAAAGAGCTGGTGAAATTTATTAGTTATGTTTTGCAAAATAATACAATACCTGCTAATGTCAAGATAGATAGATATTTTACTTCATTAGATGACGTTGATATGAAAGCAATAAAACTATACTACTTGAAACTTTTGAAGAGTTTAAAGCCAGAAGAATGGACTCAATTATTTGAATATTTTAAATTAAATCGCGAAAGACGTGTAAAACCCAATACTTTTATTGATTCTAAAGGATTGAAGATCAAAAAACATAGTAGTTTGGGACCTGGTATTAGTAGTAACATAAACACAAATGTTAGTCCCTTGAATGGTGGACAATTGACTAGAACTACCAGCGTTCAATCGCAACCACAAAGACATACACAGACACAGACGCAAACACAAATACAAATACAAATACAAATACAATCGGAAAAAACAGAAGGAATGTCTGCTATTTATGTTACTACAAAAGATGCGAATACGTTGACAGACGGGCCTACAATATTTCTAGCGAATGACGTTGAAAAGGTCGCCAAATTTTGTATACAACAAGCGGCAATTCCGAGCGCAGTAATGGTTGATATAAATGAGAAGATTGAATTTAATAATTCTATAAACTCTAAGATAAGCAAATTGGTTAAAACGTTGGAAGATATTCAAGAACGTGCGGAATCTAAAGAAACTACTGAAATGTCTAACGGCGATAAAAGTTTGCTATCGGGGAAAAAGAAAAAGTCTGATCATAAAGATAATCGATCAAATGATGACTCTGGGTCTTATAGTGAAACACGAAAAATTATGCAGGAAATAGAATTATTGAGATCAATGATAAAGACCGCAACATTGAATGATACCTTTGTTCCAAATACAAACGCCCATTTAACAAAATGGGCGGAAGATATGAATGTTAAAAATGCTTTTACAAGTGCAATTGAAGAGGAAACTATATTAAAAATTATGTTGCTGGAAGACGTTGAAAATAGTTGGAAAGTGCTATTATTAATGGGAATTGGTGTATTTACAAACCATGATAGTATTGCGTATACAGAAATTATGAAAACATTGGCTGATCAACAGAAGTTATACTTAATTATTGCATCAAGCGACTATATTTATGGAACAAATTATCAATTTTGTCATGGTTACTTGAGTAAGGATATGAATCTTACTCAAGAAAAAATTATACAGGCTATGGGGAGAATTGGTAGAAATAAAATTCAACAAGAATATTCTGTAAGATTTCGAGATGACGAGCAAATAAAGAAATTGTTTTCAACGCAATCTGAAAAACCAGAAGTTAAAAATATGAATCGCTTGTTTGCAAATGCATAAATAAATTTGACTAATAAAATTAAATAATAAAATTATTTTTTGTTACGATTCTTTCTACTTTTTTTCCCAGACTTTTGTTTTTTATTTTTTCTGGTTCTGTGTCTTTTCATTGCAATTTTTTTTGTTCTCTTTTTATTTTTAAATTTTCTAGTAACTTTACCTCCAGCGGGAGGATGTGACGATGTAAGCGGCGGCGACGATTCAAGCGGCGCTAGTAAAGGACTAGCAACAACTTCCACTTCTCTTGGCGAGTTTTGTTGTTTTGCTGCTACAGATGGCGGAAGCATACGAGGTACATCAGGAGCTCCATTACTAAAAGAAAAAAGATTTCTTTTAAACCATATAAACCCAAATGCTGCAGCTCCAGCCAGCCCTCCGGCGGCGATAAGAGCCGGAAAAAGCGCCCAAAACGCATTTGCGATTTCTTCTGCTCCAGTTGTACCAATTTTACCAACCCCTTTTACAGCAGTAGTTGCAACGTCGGTTATCTCTGCAGTCGCGTTTTGTGCGCCTTTGCTTACGCTAGTTAAAACTGCCGCAGTTGTGTCAATTGCATTTGCAGTTGCATCGCTCAATATTCCTCCAGCAGCTTTCATATTAATATTTGTAAATTCTCTCCATTCTTTATTTGTCTGTTCTCTATCCGCTTGTCTCAATGCAGTTTCAGATTTTCGAATTGCTATCATATTTTCAGACGCTTGTTTGTCTAATGGTAATTCTTCCATTAATAACGAGATAACATTACCAAAAGATCTTTTTGCTGCTTTAGCATGCGCTACAGCGCCTTGCACAGCAAAAACACCGGGAGTTAAATCTAATGGTGTAAAAGAAGTGCCTAGTTGTATCGATTGTATTATTATTGAATTACGTTGTTTTAAAGATTTTAATGCAGACTTTTCGCTTTCGCTTAAACCTGGTGTTTTTTCTTTAAGTTCTATTCGCACAATAAGTCCGGCAACTGCCTCAAATAATAAACCAGTTCTATTATTTCCAAATCGAGCGCTCATAATTAAATTTGACTTTCCATCAGTTTCATTAACTGAAATAATGAATCTAGGATCTGGAGATGCTCTACATAAAGATATTAATTCCGCACCATAACCAAGGTTTTCAATTTGACTAGCAGTAACCATTTGCATTTCTTCTTCAACTTTAGCGTGAGCTTGCAACATTAAACTTTCAGAATCAACATCTGGTGTGGCTAAATCGCCAGTCATTACAGCTTGCGTTGCCGCAGACAAAGCATAACCTGACGCGCGTCTTGACCAACTAACCACTCCCAAAACTTGATCTGCCGTTCTTAGTGTAGAAGCTTTCTTTTCCAGCTCTTCTTGAATTGCTAAAAGACGTTGCATGTGAATATCACTTGAAAACAATTCCATTGAACTTGATGTTCTAGCAAGATCTGTACAAATTTCCATTCCAGTTTGTGATAACTCAGCTAGTTCAACATTAATTTCTTCCATAGTACTTGTAAAATATTCAATTTGATCAGCATTTACATCTTTAGCAATAGTAATAGTTTTGTTTTTTAAGTCCCAAGGACTTGCTGAGGTGATTTCATCTAACATACTAGAAGCTTGATTCATTCTGCTTTTAAGAAGCTCTTCTTTTGTTCTGGCAGCAGAAAATGGCATTTGTCCAAGAACTTTTTTTCTTTCATTTGTATCCGAAAGAGAAAGTGGTTCAATTCCTTCAGATGAAGCTAAAAGTGTGTAGACCGAAATCATTTGAAGCAAAAGGTCTTGAAGTTTCATTCCACCCTTTTGTTTTTTTTTGCCTCCCCCAGTAAGATATAATCTTTCATCTTCATTCCATGAAATTTCATCATATTGATTTACAAACTTATCTAACATTTTGTAATAAAGTAAATTCATAAAAAGACGTTGCAAGAGGGCCTTGCTAGTATATTCAGTAGTGCAACAAAGATTGTAATATTCTGTATCTTTCTTAGCAAATTCTTCGTCAAAATAATCTGGAAACTGATTATCTTTATTAATAGTAGACCGCAACGCGCTAATTGTTTTACAAACTTGAGGATAATTTTTAGAATTTGTAGGCCAATACAATAGCTGCTTAAGAACATTTAATCCATATGGTGAACTTGATAAAAACATTTCTAAAGCATCTTCCGCTTTACTCATTATATTATAGTAGAAAAATAAAATTATAAATGCTTTCCAAATAAAAATTTCTATTTACTATTTATATGATGTTCAATATTTATATCTGCATTTATATGTGCATTTATATGTGCATTTATATGTGCATTTATACTCTTACTTTGGTAAAACCAATAGATTCTAAAGTTCAAATGCGAATTATGAAAACTTCTATTTTGAATTTTATTCCGTATTTAAAATTACATCATTTAGTTTTATTGTCAAATAACGAAGACTTATATACTATTGACTTTACTCCTATACATCAAGAAAGACTAGATACTTTATTAAAACTAATAACCGGACAAAATGTTCCTGCTGAAATTCGTCTTCGATATTTACAGAAAACTAGTATAAATGATGATAAAAAAGTAATGACTATTTGGGACACACACTTGACATATGAGAAGTCAAAAAAATTAACTAATGAAATATATTCGAATATAAAAGATCCAGAAATAAAATCCTTTGTGGATAAATTATTTTATTGGCAACTGATAAAAAACAAAAACATAAACAAAAACATAAACAAAAACAAAAACTCAATCAAACAAAAAATAAATCAAGATAATATAGAAAGTCAATACAAAATGAATTTATATATTTGCAATTGTCAACATTTTAGTAATTTTGCAGAAAAATGTATAAATCGTGATGAAAGTTAAAAATAAATTTAAAAAAATAAATTTTAAAAAAAATAAATTTTAAAAAAATAAACTTAAATTTATAAGTAACTTTAATGAAATATATGACGCGTCTAAATTAAATCACTCAAACCTTTATCAAAGTCAACGCAAATTTTCCATCCAAGATTTTTAACTTTTTCGTTACTAATATAATAACGTTTATCATTAAATGGACGATCTTCAACATAAGTAATCCATTCATTGCAATCATCACTATTTTTAACAAGCTTTATCAACTTTTGTGCAATTTCTAAAACGCTATATTCATAATGATCGTCGCTACCAATATTATATATTTCTCCAACTTCTCCTTTTTCAATCACGCATTCTAATGCAGAGCAAACATCCAAAACATGTAAAAAAGCTCTTACATTAGATCCATCGCCTTGAATTGTTACTTGTTTATTTTCCTTCAATAATTTAATAAAACGAGGAATAAGTTTTTCAGGATATTGGTTTGGGCCGTATACATTGTTTCCGCGAGTAATAATAATTGGCATTTTAAAAGAAAAATAATACGACTTTGCAATTAACTCTGCAGCGGCTTTAGTTGCTGCGTATGGATTCGTAGGGCACAAGACAGAGCTTTCGTTCTTTTTTTCTTCTGTATCGACAATCATAGACTCGCCGTATACTTCGTCTGTAGATATATGAATAAATTTTTTAATTCCCCCATAACGTCTGGAAGCTTCTAATAGTGTATGCGTTCCTAGAACATTATCATTAGTGTACTGCATTGAATCCTCAAACGAATTTTGAACGTGAGATTGAGCAGCAAAGTGAATAATAGTGTCAATTTCGTAATTTGAAAGAATGTGTCTCAATAAATCAAAAGAACATAGGTTCCCTTTTACTAAATGGTATCTTTTTGAAGTTCGTATTTCTTCTTCGACGTTAAATTCGCTTGCACAATAATACATTGCATCTAAATTTACAATGTTGACGTTCGCATTTTTTTTAAAATAATAGTTGATAAAGTTGGACCCAATAAATCCACATCCACCGGTAACTAAAATGTTTTGCATTTTAAATATATGTAGAACTACATTTTTCTATAGTCATTTTAACTTATAATTTTAACTTAACCACGACGAACATTTTAAACAACATCCATGTTTATAATATGCATATTATCGCGCATCTCAACTAAAATATCTCGAACAGAGTCTTTTATATTTTTCACTTTTGGATATTTTTTTTGCAACTTTGAAGTTTCTAAATAGTTGTTTGATCTCTTTGACAATAAAATTTGATTTTGATCAGCAATGTCAAAATTCTCCCACTTAAAATTAGGATCCACTATTTCCTTATACATAGTTAAAATTTCATTGTGAGATATCAACCCAGGATTAGTAAGATTAATTGTTCCAGTTTCATTTTTAAGAGCCATGTCAACGGCTAATGGCAAAAGTTCATTTAGTACAGACATCGAGTTTGGAATAGAACAAATTTTAGCATAATTTGTAATTTTGGTAATAAAATTTCTCTCGTTAAATTCATCTGTAATAGGCATGCGAATTCGAACATTTAAAACACTATCACTAAATTGATGCATAAGTTGATCAGTAAAGCCTTTAACGATTGAATATGACGAGCCGAAAAAATTAGGTTTAGAGTCTTCATTAAATCCATTTACTTCTTCTCCAAATGGATGTCCATCATCAAAATCGAAAATGCATCCGGTTCCCAAATAAGTGAAATGAATGTTTAGTTCTTTACATAAAAGCGCCATAGAAATTGGAGCAAATAAATTGTCTCTAACATTCTCTACTAACATTCCTGGTTTTTCAAGATAATCAATTGTAGAAATTTTCTCTCCGTTATACGTGCCGTGCGTTCTACCAATAAAACTCATAATGTGTGTTATTTTTATTCCAGTGTTATTGTATAAATTTATTTCAGATTTAACAGATTCCATATTATCTGCGCGTGAACTTGCCACAAAAATAGTAACACCTATTTTGCGTAAAAGTTTTACAACCTTGCTACCAATCCAACCATTACTCCCAAAAAGAAGAACATTTTTACCATTTGCCATTATCAATTTAGAAACATTTTATTTTTAAGTAATATTTTGCGTTTTTATTTTATTGTGAAATTTATTGTGAAATTTAATAAAAATGTAAAATTTAATAACAAAAAAAATATTTAGATAATATATAAAATGAAGTCGTTCAGTTTACCAAAAAATCCAGTTTTTGCTTTTCTTTTGGTTTTTTTAGGAATAGTTTTGTTAGGTGTAATATATAAACGAGTTGTTGATGAAGGGTTTGCACCTTACGGTATCAAAACATCAGTGGGAAAAATAACTTCTGGTTGTAGAAATAGGGATGCTGCAGGTCGTTGTTTTGATTAAAACAAATGAAAATTATTTCAATTACACCGAACCAGAAATTGATATGAAAGTAAATTACTTAACTTTATATAATAAGAATAAAATTAAGTGAAAATGCTATTATGAAGGGAATTAAATAAATTATATTTACAATATCTAATGTCATTTCATACATTATAAATAATCGAAATTGCTCTGCATTGTTTTTTCCTAATAATTAAAAAAATCTGTATTTTAATTATTAAATTATATGAATGATAATAACACGATGTATCGTGATAATATTTTTAATTCGAGTACGCGAGACCACCCATTCCACTCATAATACGAAGAACGTTGTAGTTGGTGGCATAGACACGAACTTTGGCAGTCTTTGTTCCCTCAACTGTAGCATTGGAAAGCACGAGTTGGAGTGTGGCGTTGTCAATGCGAGAGAAGTTGCAAGTTCCCGAAGGTTGGTGCTCCTCAGGGCGCAAGGCAAACGAATAAACGTTGATTCCCTCATCGGGGTTGCGGGTGTGGGCTTGGTAAGGTTGAACCCAAGAGAAGTATGATCCTTCACGCTCAGAGAAGCGATCTTGGCCGTTGAGTTGGAGCTTGGCAGTAACGACGGGGTTTTGTCCCCAGCAATGCATGTCAAGAGAGGTCTCAGTAAGAACGAATGTGCCGGCGTCGGAAACTGTGGATCCGCCGTTATGGTTATGAATGTGGTTAGCCAAATCAGCAGCGGTATGTCCGTAAGGGTAGTTAGGGCTGCTAGAATCGCTTGTGTGAGTGCCAGGAACTTCGGGTCCACCAAAGTTAGGTTCATTGTAAGGATTGGAGGGGCCATTCCAGTATCCAGAGAAATTGTGAGGAATGTACGCATCAAGAGCACCAGCGTCTTGGAAAAGACCACGAGCATCAATGAAGGCATTAGAGTTTTCAGCAACTTCGGAAGGTCCGCCAAAAGCGTGGACGGCGTTGGGGAGGGCATCAATTGCATCAGTGTAGTTGAAGGGTTGGGCGCCAAGAACCTTGAAAAGAGTGGCGTCGCAAGTGAGAGACGAGCAGTAGTCTACGTTTTGATCGGGTTGAACAACCCAAACAAGCTCCTTCACGGGGTGGTTGAAGTTAAGCTTGATCTTGTTGCTGGAAGAACCAACGGATTCATCGCCAGTGAATTGAAGTTGGCTGATGAGGTACTCGTGAGGGTTTTGGGCCATACGACGGCGCTCATCGGTGTCGAGGAACACATAGTCAACGTATAGGGAAGCAGCAACAATCGATTGATTGTACGCAATAGTGGCGGGAACCGGGCGGCCAGCGGCGTATTGATGAGCAGCGTTAATAGGGGGGCCAGAGCTGCAGCTGAGAGTTGTAACTGCCCACAAGCACTCATCAATGGGACGAATGTCAAGGTTAATCTTGACCTCGTGGTATTGGAGAGCAATCAAGGGAAGGGCTAAGCCGGGGTTTGTGCAGAACCAGAATTGGAGAGGGACGTAAAGAGTTGTCTCAGGAAGAGCGTTGCGGGGGGCGCAAACTTGACGAGGAGCAAGAGAGTCACAAGGGCCATCAACGTCGGCGAAAGAGGGATCAGTAATAAAGGTGAGTTGAGTAGTGTTTCCGATCATCTTGAAGTATCCGCGTTGTTGCTCGGATGTCATTGTAAGTTGGTTCCAGATGTGCATCCAGTCGCCATATTGGCGATCGATGCGTTGGCCTCCAATCTCGACCTCAACTTGAGCGACAAGTTGCTCGCCGGGGAAATCCAACCAACGAGCATAAACGCCGCTGCCTTGTCCTTGGACGTAGGCACCAACACCCATAAGTTGGTTGATCTCAGGAAGTGTGACTTGTAAATAAGTTCTGTAAGCAAGATCTCCGTTTCTGGAGATCACGCATTGAACGCGGCGACCGAAATCGGCTTG
>Ga0136644_10003706_pt1 | contig 11425 bp, 10 predicted proteins | sample C_130820_EF_Meta_FD_94780 | JGI IMG/M metagenome (GOLD analysis project Ga0136644, IMG submission 94780) | Freshwater microbial communities from Lake Croche, Canada to study carbon cycling - C_130820_EF_MetaG (v2) (version 2) | ecosystem: Environmental > Aquatic > Freshwater > Lake | place...
ACCGTTACTTCAGAGGAATTACAGTGACTATTATCGTAACTGGCGCTGCTGGTTTTATTGGGGCAAACATTGTTCAGGCACTCAATGCCCGTGGTGAGAAAAATATCATTGCCGTTGATGATTTGAGTCCTGCTGATAAGTATCGCAATCTCGCTGACTTAGACATCATTGACTATCTCGATAAGCATGAGTTTCTGGAAGCATTTCGAAGCGGCAAATTTGGCAAGGTCAGAGCGGTTTTTCATGAGGGTGCATGCTCGGATACGATGGAGACTGATGGTATTTTCATGATGGCGAACAACTATCGCTACACCATGGATTTGCTGGATATTTGTACGGCTCAAAAAGTACAGCTTTTGTATGCTTCTTCTGCCGCTACCTATGGTGGCTCTGATGTCTTTGTAGAAAGTCGCGAGCATGAGAAGCCACTCAACATTTATGGCTACTCAAAGTTTTTGTTTGATCAAGTAATGCGTAAGCGGTTTGCAGAAAATGCCAATACTGCGCAAGTAGTTGGTTTCCGTTATTTCAATGTCTATGGCCCACGTGAATCTCATAAAGGTCGTATGGCATCTGTGGCATTCCACCAATATCATCAATACAAGGCTAACGGCCATGTCAAACTCTTTGGTGAGTACGGTGGTTATGGACCCGGCGAGCAAAGTCGTGACTTTGTCTCTGTTGAAGATGTGGTTAAAGTAAATCTCTTCTTCTTGGATCATCCAGAGATCAGCGGTATCTTCAATTTAGGTAGCGGTCGTGCACAGCCCTTTAATGATGTTGCACATGCCGTGGCTAACGCGATGCGCAAGCTTGATAAAGCTAAGCCTGCCAGCCTACAAGAACTAGTCAAAGAAAAAGCCATTGAGTACATTCCATTTCCGGATGCGCTCAGAGGTAAGTATCAGTGCTTTACTCAAGCAGATCTCACAAAACTACGAGCTGCAGGCTATACACAGCCCTTCCTCGATGTGGAGCAAGGTGTAGGTCGATATATTGAGTGGCTAGAAGCCAATTCTGATTTCTTGGCTAACCCTTTGTAAGTCAGTCAACTAAGTCAATCACTCTCCGTTGTAAACGATCCACGCGCACTTTGTGTCCGTGGATTTTTTATTTACTACTGGAGAATATATGACGAGATATTTCAATTTTAGTGTTGCAACTGGTTTAGTGAGATCTGCTGCTCTTGCAGCAGTATTGGCAGTTTCTTCTCTTGGGGCCGTTATTGCATCCCCGATTAACGTCAATACCGCTACTCAATCGGAATTAGAGAGTATTAAAGGCATTGGACCTTCTAAGGCCAAGACCATTATTGCCGAACGTTTGGATGGTGGTCATTTTCAAGATGCCAACGATTTGCAGAAAAGGGTTCGCGGCATTGGCATGAGGTCTGTTGAGAAAATGGTCGATAACGGTCTGACGATTGAGTCCCCGAGTTCCTTTCGCGAGCCTAATGGTAGGACCAAGAAGGAGGGCAGCAGTGCTAGTCGACGCAATTCTCGTGCTCAAGCTAGTCCTCGCAATCAGCAGGAGCGTGCGGGAACAGGTCGCAGAAATTAAACCCTTTCGGGTTTAGGTGGGCTTGTGGCTAAAATGGCTTCATGAGCAAACCGACTTACCTGACGATTTCACAAACAGTGGGCAATACGCCCTTAGTGCGTCTACAACGCATTCCAGGTTTGGAGAATCAGAACCGCAATAATGTCATTCTGGGTAAGTTAGAAGGAAATAATCCAGCCGGGTCGGTGAAAGACCGACCTGCGCTGTCGATGATCACACGCGCACAAGAACGTGGTGAGATTAAACCTGGCGACACCCTCATAGAGGCAACTAGTGGTAATACTGGAATTGCTTTAGCAATGACTGCGGCGATGTTGGGTTACAAGATGGTATTGGTCATGCCAGAGAATCAAAGTATTGAGCGTCGTCAAAGTATGGCCGCTTATGGCGCAGAGTTGATTCTGACTGCTGCCTCTGGTGGCATGGAGTTTGCACGGGACTATGCTTTGCAACTACAGAGAGAAGGGCGCGGTAGATTATTGGATCAGTTTGCCAATCCTGATAATCCCCGAGCTCATATCGAGACCACTGGTCCTGAGATTTGGCGCGATACTGATGGTCAGATCACGCACTTCATTTCTGCCATGGGCACGACTGGAACGATTACCGGTGTTTCAACCTATCTCAAATCAATGAATCCCAATATTCAGATTATTGGAGCGCAGCCTGAAGAGGGTTCGCAAATTCCGGGGATACGTAAATGGGCTCCTGAGTATCTGCCAAAAATTTACCAGGGCGATAGAGTTGATCGAATTGAATTTGTCAGTCAAGCAGATGCGGAAGAGATGGCACGCCGTTTGGCTGCAGAGGAAGGTATCTTTTGCGGTATTTCAGCTGGTGGAGCCTTGGTTGTGGCTTTACGGATCGCCCGTCAGGTTGAAAACGCGACGATTGTCTTCATTGTTTGCGATCGTGGCGATCGCTATCTGTCTACAGGTGTATTTCCAGCCTAATTTAATTTAGGCTTTTTCTTCCCGCCCGATTTCTTCGGTTTAGCCTTTTCACTACCACTTTTACTATTGGTTGATTTACTCGTGTTATCAACTGGTACTACGCTGCGATTCTTATAACCCAAGGCTTCTGCAAACTCAGCAACACTTTGGGCGTAAAAATAGCTGCGGTTGTATTGCACGATAGTTAAGAAGTTATTGAGTCCAATAAAATATTGGACTTGGTCGACACCATCTTTATCGGGATAAGGCAGGTCCACAATAAATGCTTTGCTAGTGGGCTCTACACCACCGCTTTGCAAATCACCTTGTTGTTTCGTCAAAATTCCTTTATCGATGAGTTCTTGTACGGTGTATTTCAGTTGAGGCTCACCGTCAGCCAATTCTTTGGCTGCTGCAATTCCGCCATCTTGAACAGGAAAAGAAATTGGCATGCCAGCTTGCCAACCATGCATCTTCATAAAGTTCCCAACACTAGCGATGGCATCTTTAGGGCTTTGCTTTAAATCAATTCTTCCATCTCCATCACCATCTACTGCAAAACTCCGAATACTGCTTGGCATAAATTGCGGGAGACCAATTGCACCAGCGTAGGAGCTATTTTGGTTAAGGCAAGCACTAAAGCGAGCGCTATTAATACCTTGAGCAGTGTTTTTAGCTGGTAGCTTTCCACCAGCTTCCGTCCAGCACAGCAAGATGAGTTCTTTGAGTTGATCTTTAAACAGCTGTTCTCTAGCTAACTTATTGGGGGTATCGGGATAGCTAAAGGCAAGAGTCGATAAAACATCTTTGACACGAAAATTGCCTGTTTGGCGCCCATAGATGGTTTCAATGCCAATGATGGCCACAATGATCTCAGCGGGAACTCCGGATTCTTGTTCTACTTGACTCAAGAAAACTTGGTTTTCTTCCCAAAAGGCCTTTCCAGCCTTCAGGCGGACGGGTTCAATGAAGCGCTTGCGATAAGCGAGCCAATTTTTCTTAAACGTACCCGATGGGGGTAATACCAATTTGCGGATTGACGGAATCGATTTAGCATCAATAAAGCCCGATTCTAGGCTCTGCAAAGGGATTTCCTGGGATTGCGAGACATTAGCTAGTAGCGCATTGAGGTTTTGGCTGAAACGCGCCTCAGTCGCCGGATCATCGGCTTGGTTTACGATGGCTTGTTCAGTCTTATTTTGCTGTGTTGGGGCACTAGAGCAGCCTGCCAGAAGTAGGGCTAGCAGTACGTAGAGGGCGCGGGGGTTCATGCGATTGGTCTGAGATTGTTGAGAATTGAACACGTTGTATAAGATTATAAAAACACCAGTTTTGCTATTAAGGATTCAGAGGCAATGACAACAGGATACATAACTCATCCAGACTTTCTGAAACATGAGATGGGTAGCCACCATCCGGAGTGTCCAGAACGTATTCAGGCGATCAATGATCAGCTGATTCGTAGCGGAATAGATCGCTTTCTCCAGCACTTAGATGCGCCCCTAGCAACTGAGGAACAACTTGAGCTTGTGCATAGTCCAGAGCACGTTAATTTTGTCAAAGAGCGCGCACCAGAAAGCGGCTACTTTATGCTCGACGGTGACACGATTATGAATCCGCATACCTATAGAGCGTCATTGCGTGCAGCAGGTGCAGCAATCGCAGGAGTAGATGCTGTGATGAAGGGTGAAGTTGAAAATGTATTTTGTGCAGTAAGACCTCCCGGCCACCATGCTGAGCCAACACGCTCTATGGGATTTTGTTTGTTCGATAACGTGGCGATTGCTGCGCGCTACGCTCAAGAAACATACGGCATTAAACGGGTTGCCATTATTGATTTTGATGTCCATCATGGCAATGGCACTGAGGCGGCCTTTTTTAATGATCCCGATGTGATGATGTGCAGTTTCTTTCAACATCCCTTTTATCCCTATAGCGGCTTAGATCCTTCTGAGAATATGGTGAATGTGCCTCTGCCTGCAGCCACTCGCGGGGATGTCGTGCGCTCAATCGTTGAGGAACGCTGGCTGCCAGCGCTACGCAACTTTGAGCCAGAGCTCATCATTATCTCTGCTGGTTTTGATGCGCATCGCGAGGATGACTTAGGCCAAATGGGTTTAGTAGAGGATGACTATGTTTGGATTACTAAACGTCTCAAAGAAATTGCAAAAGACTATGCCCATAATCGGATTGTGAGTTGTTTAGAAGGTGGATACAACTTATCAGCTCTAGGTCGAAGCGTAGTGGCTCACGTAAAGGCTTTGGCTGACATCTAAGTTCAATGTATTGAAGTAAAGAAATCTGTGATTGAAAGTATGTGATGGCAAATATTTATGAACAAGGCTTAGATCGCAATTCAGCGAACTATACCCCCATTACTCCGCTCTTATTTTTAGAGCGCTCTGCGGAGATTTATCCAAACAAGACGGCCATCATTCATGGGAAATTACGTCAAACTTGGAGTCAAACCTACGACCGCTGTCGCCGTCTCGCGAGTGCCTTGCAAAAGCACGGCATTGGGCTCGGTGATACCGTGGCGGTGATGCTGCCCAATACGCCACCAATGGTAGAGGCCCACTTTGGTATTCCGATGGCAGGAGCAGTATTAAACGCCTTAAATACTCGTTTAGACCCTGAATCCATTGCGTTCATGCTCAATCATGGCGAGGCTAAGGTAGTCATCATTGATCCAGAGTTTTCAGGGGTCATGAAAAAAGCCCTAGAGATTGCTAAAAAAGAAAGTGGCCGCGAAATTTTAGTTGTCGATGTAGAAGAAATAGAGTTTGAAGTTGCTGGTGAGAAGTTGGGTAAGCTGACTTATGAGCAATTACTCTCTGAGGGGGATCCCGCATTTGCTTGGCAAGTACCTGCAGATGAATGGCAGGCAATTTGTTTGAACTACACCTCTGGCACTACAGGCAATCCCAAGGGTGTTGTCTATCATCATCGTGGTGCTGCAATGAATGCAATCTCAAACATATTAGATTGGGATATCAATAAGCACCCAGTGTATTTATGGACTCTACCCATGTTTCATTGCAATGGCTGGTGTTTTCCATGGACGATTGCAGCCCGTGCAGGCGTGAATGTTTGTTTGCGACGCGTTGATGCCCAGCATATTTTTGCGGCTATCAAAGATTATGGGGTAACGCATTACTGTGCTGCGCCGATTGTGCACAACCTTTTAGTCAATGCCCCAGATGAAATGAAGGTGGGCGTCCCGACGGGCGTGAAAGGCCTAATAGCAGGCGCTGCGCCCCCAGCATCCATCATCGAAGGCATGGAAAAACTCGGCTTTGATTTAACTCATGTCTATGGCTTGACAGAGGTATATGGTCCTGCAGCAGTGTGCGTAAAACAAGATGAGTGGAATGATTTAGATATTGGTGAACGCGCTCGTTTGAATGCTCGTCAAGGTGTGCGCTATCACTTGCAGCAGGCAATCACCGTCCTTGATCCAGAAACAATGCAGCCAGTTCCTGCCGATGGTGAAACTATGGGCGAGATTATGTTCAAGGGCAATATCGCAATGAAGGGTTACTTGAAGAACGAACGGGCTACCAAAGAAGCATTCGAAGGTGGCTGGTTTCATTCGGGTGATTTAGCGGTAATGAACCCGGATGGCTATGTGAAGATTAAAGATCGCAGTAAAGACATCATCATCTCAGGCGGAGAAAATATCTCTTCAATTGAGGTGGAGGATGTGCTTTATCGACACCCAGCGGTAATTGCTGCTGCAGTGGTGGCTAAACCTGATCCGAAGTGGGGTGAGACTCCCTGTGCATTCTTAGAAATCAAAGCAGGTGTTGAAGTTACTCCTGCCGACATCATTGCGCACTGTAAGCAACATTTAGCAGGATTTAAGGTACCCAGGGCGATCGTTTTCGGTGAATTGCCAAAGACTTCCACCGGCAAGATCCAGAAGTTTGAACTACGTAAGCAAGCGGGATCGGCTACTGCTATTGATGTTTAGTTCTGGCGAGCCAGGGCGGATAAAATAGGCAGTTAAAGAGCGATTTGCAAATTTTTGTCATGATTGAGAATTCCAAATGAAGATCTTAGTTGCAGTAAAACGTGTCGTTGATTACAACGTCAAAATTCGAGTGAAATCGGATGGTTCAGGTGTAGATCTAGCCAACGTCAAAATGAGTATGAATCCTTTTGATGAGATTGCTGTTGAAGAGGCGGTTCGTCTTAAAGAAGCTGGAGTTGCCTCTGAAATCGTGGTGGTTTCGGCAGGCGTGACTCAATGTCAAGAAACCTTACGTACTGCACTGGCAATTGGTGCTGATCGCGCTATTCTGGTAGAGACCGATGCAGAGTTGCAACCCTTAGCTGTTGCGAAGATTCTGAAAGCGCTATCTGAAAAAGAGCAGGCACAAATAATTATTTTGGGCAAGCAAGCAATTGACGATGACAGCAATCAAACAGGTCAGATGTTGGCAAGTCTGATGGACATCCCGCAAGCAACCTTTGCTTCTAAAGTGATTGTTGCCGATGGAAAAGCTACTGTGACACGTGAAGTTGACGGCGGCCTAGAAACAATCGCATTGACTCTGCCAGCAGTCATTACAACGGACTTACGCCTCAATGAGCCGCGCTATGTGACCTTGCCTAACATCATGAAGGCCAAGAAAAAGATCATTGAGACCATGTCTCCTGAAAGTTTGGGTGTTGATATTGCGCCTCGTCTTAAGACTATCAAGGTGGAAGAGCCGCCCAAGCGGAGTGCTGGGGTGATGGTTGCAGATGTAGCGGCATTGGTAGAAAAACTCAAAAATGAAGCGAAGGTGATTTAAATGGCTGCTCTCGTTATTGCTGAACACGATAATCAATCTTTAAAGGCGGCAACTTTGAATGCCGTAGCGGCTGCTTTGCAGTGCTCCCCAGAAGTAGATGTTTTGGTTGCTGGTAATGGTGCAGATGCTGTTGCAACTGCTGCAGCCCAAATCGCCGGAGTCCGCCAAGTCATTCAAATGGATGCAGCTAGTTTGACTGATCAAATAGCGGAGCCTTTAGCCGCGCAGATTCTTTCTATTGCAAATAACTACACCCATCTGCTTGCCCCTGCTACTGCAAGCGGTAAGAACGTTATGCCACGAGTTGCTGCAAAGCTAGATGTAGCTCAGTTATCCGATATTACGAAGGTGGTATCAGCCGACACCTTTGAGCGTCCAATCTATGCTGGTAATGCCATTGCAACGGTCCAGTCAACTGACCCTGTGAAAGTGATTACCGTTCGTACCACTGGCTTTGATCCTGTGGCAGCGACTGGAGGCTCAGCTAGTATTGAAAAGAAAGAGGCTGCAGTAAGTAAGACCACCTCTTCTTTTGTTGGTCGTGAACTCACTAAGTCCGATCGTCCAGAATTAACTGCCGCCAAGATTATTGTTTCCGGAGGCCGTGGTCTGGGCTCTGGAGAGAAGTATCAGGAGCTAATAGCACCATTGGCTGACAAACTTGGTGCCGCTCTAGGCGCTTCGCGTGCAGCGGTTGATGCTGGTTATGTGCCCAATGATTATCAAGTAGGGCAGACCGGCAAAATTGTTGCACCTGAGCTCTATATTGCAGTTGGGATCTCTGGTGCGATTCAGCACTTAGCGGGTATGAAAGATTCCAAGGTGATCGTTGCGATTAATAAAGATCCAGAAGCACCAATCTTCAGCGTAGCGGATTATGGTTTGGTAGCAGATCTCAATACTGCAGTGCCAGAACTCACAAAAGCACTCGGCTAAAGATTTCGTCTTGTTGTAATACTTGATTTGAATAAAGAGGAGTTGTAATGCCATACGTAGCCCCAGTCAAAGACATGCTGTTTGTAATGAATGAATTGGCTGGGTTAGCGGATGTTGTTGCTTATCCTGCCTATGCTGAGGCGGGGGCAGATGTTGATTTAGCCCCAGCGATTCTGGAAGAATCAGCAAAATTTAATCAAGACGTGGTGGCGCCACTGAATTGGCCAGGCGATCAACATCCGAGTACTTGGAAAGATGGTGTTGTCACAACTACCCCTGGATTTAAAGAAGCCTTTCAACAATTTGCTGCTGCTGGTTGGCAGGGTGTAGTTCATCCTGCGGAGTTTGGTGGCCAAGGTTTACCAAAGCTCATTGCTACTGCCTGTTTTGAAATGGTGCACTCTGCGAGTTTGTCATTTGCCTTATGCCCGATGCTCACGGATGGAGCAATTGAAGCCTTATTAACTGCTGCTAGCCCAGAAATTCAGGAACAATATGTGCCGAATATGATTTCTGGCGAGTGGACTGGTTCCATGTGCCTAACGGAGCCACAGGCTGGTTCTGATTTATCGATGGTGCGCGCTCGAGCAGTACCTGAGGGTAATGGTACATACAAGATTTTTGGAACAAAGATCTACATTACTTACGGCGAGCACGACATGGCCAAGAATATTGTCCATTTAGTCTTGGCTAGAACACCTGATGCACCAGAAGGTGTGAAAGGGATCTCATTATTTGTGGTGCCAAAGTTTTTAGTTAATCCTGATGGCTCCTTAGGCGAACGTAACGACGTGCATTGTGTATCGATTGAGCATAAGTTAGGTATTAAAGCGAGCCCTACAGCGGTTTTGCAATTCGGAGATCATGGTGGGGCGATTGCCTATCTCGTTGGGGAAGAAAACCGCGGCTTGGAATACATGTTTGTCATGATGAATGCGGCCCGTTTTGCAGTAGGCATGCAAGGTGTTGCGGTGGCGGAGCGTGCTTATCAAAAAGCAGTGCAATATGCCAAAGATCGCGTTCAAAGTCGTGATTTAGATGGTTCTGCTGGCCCAGTCGCGATTATTCATCAGCCTGATGTCAAGCGCATGCTGATGACAATGCGCGCTTATATAGAGGCTTCTCGTGCGCTGGCGTATTACGCTGCAGCTGCCTATGATGCTCAACATGCCGCACCAGATGAGGCACAGCGTAAAACTAGCCAAGCTGTTTATGAATTCTTGGTGCCTATTGTGAAAGGCTTCTCCACTGAGATGTCCATTGAGGTGGCTAGCCTGGGTGTGCAAGTGCATGGCGGTATGGGATTTATTGAAGAAACCGGCGCTGCTCAACACTATCGTGATGCCCGCATTCTGACAATTTACGAAGGTACTACTGCCATCCAGGCGAATGACTTGGTTGGCAGAAAAACAGTGCGTGACGGTGGCGCTACGGCACAAGTATTTTCAGAAAAAATCATTGAAACAGAAACAGCATTGGCAGCCAGTGATTCAGCAGATGCTAAAGCGGTCTTAAAACAGTTGGCTGCTGGTCGTGCTGCATTTGAAGAGGCTGTTGCTTACATTGTGGCAAATGCCAAAAGTGATACAAAGGCAGTGTATGCCGGTAGCTTTGCTTATTTGCGCTTATCGGGTCTAGTACTAGGCGGGTGGCAAATGGCACGCGCACTATTAGCTGCAGAGCGTTTGCGTGCCGGTGATCCTGCTTTTTATGATGCCAAGATTGCTACAGCACGCTTCTTTGCAGAAAACTTATTGCCGCAAGCTCAGGCTTTAGCTACTTCAATAGTTGAAAGTGGGCATTCTACAAATGCCTTATCAGTTGAGCAGTTCTAAGCAGTAGTTACTGTGAGAGCTTTCTGGCTTCGTAGAGTTGCGAAATAAAGAATTGCTCAAAAGCAATTGCCAAAAAAGTCATCATTACACCGGCACCCAGTACTAGTGCAAAAATGACGGTAAGAACAACTGGCCAGCCAGAGCGGGTGCGATGTTGCTCTTCAATACCCGGATTAAATTGCGCATCCCACTTCTCATCGAGCCGAAGGCCGAAGGCGATGGTTGTTAACCAGCTAGCTTCAATTGCAATAAAGCCAAAGGTAATGAGCACCCAGCCTGGAGCGGAATGAAAGTGTGTATCTTTCAGAATAGCCCAGCCAGCGATGCCGCCAATCAGAGCAAATAGCTGCGCCCAAGCCCAGAAAGATTTCCAACCTTGCAGATAAAAACAATTGAGCCCGCTACCAGGAAAAAATAAGCCAAGAGCACAGAAAATCAATTTGGAGTTCTTCATTTATTTTTTATTTTCTAATTTATTTGCTGAGATTAGGGCGCTGAGTAAAACTCAGTACTTCGCGATCGGTGCCGATCATCAATAGTTGGTCGCCATTGCGCACAATACTGCGATAGTCGTTGAGCTCATAAAGAAAGTCATTCTCTAATTCATTGCGCTGTGGGTTACATGCCATCTTGGTGCTGCTAATTTTGCTGAAGGTAAAACCACGGGCATCTTCATCAAGTTGTGCAGTAAAACGATTGCAGCCGGTTGAGCCACTGACCCGTTGACCATTGGCATCAAAAGTCATTTGAATCGGATTGCTGGCTTCGCCCTGTGGAATTTGCCGAGTACGAACTTCGCCATTGCTATTGGGGGGTAAATTCCAACGAGTGAGTTCCCATTTGGTGTTGCGCAATTCGCTGCTCGGTGGACTGGTTTTTGCGTTGCAAGGAGGGATGACATTGGCGCAGCCGCTTAAAAAAGCTATCCCGAGAGGTAAAAACACCACAAATAGATTCTGAATACAGACTTTTGGCAGTCCTTTAAAGGAAAAATGGGTGCTAAATCTAGTGGGCATGTTTTTCTAAGTTATTGTTTTATATAAATATTTTATACGCTGTACCACGCTATTCTACTGACATAGGGCTTGAATAAGGTGGAAAAAGTAGGGGTTTTCGTCTAGAATATGAGGTTTTCCGCTTTACCATCTGTTTCATTGGTGAGTTGGGACCAAGAATTTTTGTAGAAATTTCATTGGGTTGGAAGCAACCTTTTTCATTTTAGATTTTTTAAGGAATAAGTATGGTCGTCATTCGACTGGCACGCGGCGGTTCTAAGAAGCGCCCTTTTTACAGCATCGTTGCTACTGATAAGCGCAACCGTCGTGACTCGAACTTTATCGAGCGCATTGGCTATTTCAATCCA
>Ga0136644_10003710_pt1 | contig 11416 bp, 5 predicted proteins | sample C_130820_EF_Meta_FD_94780 | JGI IMG/M metagenome (GOLD analysis project Ga0136644, IMG submission 94780) | Freshwater microbial communities from Lake Croche, Canada to study carbon cycling - C_130820_EF_MetaG (v2) (version 2) | ecosystem: Environmental > Aquatic > Freshwater > Lake | place: Lake...
AAGATGCCGGCGGCCTGGTGAATGGAATCCCAAAGCGCCTCGGCGTCCAGCCGTCGAAGTCGGAACCGCCAGAGAAAATTGTCGTCGGAATCCACCAACTGGTTCCGGCGTTCTCCATCCAAGTCCATTTCGGATGCCAGTTGATACGTCTCCGAAAGAACCATCTGCCTGTGCATGGCTTTGAGACTGAAACCGGACCGAACAAACTCGGATGCCAGCCAGTCCAGCAGCTCCGGATGAGAGGGGGTTCCGCCGAGTTCCCCAAAATCGCTGGGTACCTTTTGCAGTCCGACTCCGAAATGCCATTGCCAGAGGCGGTTGACCGCCACCCGGGCTAACAAGGGGTTGTCGGGTGAAGTCAGCCAATCGGAAAAAGCCTCGACCCGACCTTCCCGGAATTCGGGTGATTCTGGCGCAAATGGCCATCCGGGACTCACCTCATGGTTTTTTTCCGGTCGGTCCGGTTCGCCGCTCGTGAGGATGTAGGACTTCTCCTGCTCCCGCGCCCGGTCTCGCTCGACGGTCCAAAAGGTCGCCAGGGAGGGGCCTTTTTTCCCGTTTTCCGCATCCCGTTTGCGTTGTAACTGCCGGTAAGGTTCACGTTTTTCTTCCGGCAGGGCGTCCATGACTTTGTCGGAATCGATCCGCAGGATCGGGTAGTAGCCATCGGCGATTTTTTGCTCCTCCAGGGTTCGAAGTCGTTCCGGTTTTCGGATTACCGTCTGAATTTCTGGAGGCAGCATGGCCACCCGTTCGTCATACAGCCGCTGCCGTGTCGGCCCCACCAGTTCCTCGATTTCAGCATCATATCTCTTTCGGCCACGGCCAGCCGTTTCCTCGGCCTTTCCCCGGGCGATCAACTGTTCGGCGGTGGCCAACACCACTTTTCGGGGGACGAGGGGATCAAACAGTGCCTTCATGGCGTAGAAGTCTCGCCTTGAAATCGGGTCATACATGTGGTCGTGGCATTTGGCACAACCCACCGTCATACCCATAAATGCCGTCGAAACGGTCTCGACCGCCGCGATGGCCAGGTTCTGCGATTCCGGGCCGTTGCCCAGCACGGCACCGCGTGCGAGGAACCCGAGGGCAAAGAGGTCATCCGGTCGCGGTTCAATCCGATGGCGCTGCCCGGTGGCCACCATTTCCGTCCGAACGGTGGACCGGTAGCCCGTCAACTGTGCCCGAACGAATTGGTCGTAAGGCATATCGTCATGCAATGCCTGGATGACCCAATCGCGCCAGTGATGGAGTCCCCGCGAGGCGTCCAAATGTTCATCCTCATCGGCATAACGCAGGACATCGAGCCAATGCCGGGCCTGAGAAACTGCGTGCTGCTCACTGGCCAGCAGGCGGTCGACCACTCGTTCGTAGGCCTCGGGACTATTGTCCTGAAGAAATGCCGTCTGTTCCTCGACCGTCGGTGGCAGACCGGTGAGGTCGAGGGTCACGCGACGGAGGAGGGTCAGACGGTCGGCTTTGGCGGCAGGCAGAAGACCTTTCGCCTTCCAACCCGCTGCGATGAAGGCATCGATGGGATTGGTGGAAGTGGTGAGCCCGGTCGGAACGATCGGTTGGACCACCGGCCTGAGCGACCAAAGTTGGTTGGTGGACCGGTGAATCGCCGCCGCCGACGAAAATCCAAAAAAGGCGAGCCCTACCCAAACAGCGATTCGGATGGTCGACCGGTGCCAAGGCATGACTGCCCATCCTGCCTTGCGAAGCGACAGAAATGCCGGGGCGATGGACATGGGACCGATGACAGGCTGGGGTTTCATGGCAATGGCCGAAGGAAACAAGTTACGCCTCCCGGACACCGGCTGCCAAGCTGCTGTTTCGTGGACTTTCCTGCATCGGCAGGCAATAAAGGCCCCATGGGAAGATACCTGGACGGATTCTGAGTCAAACACATCATGATATTTTCCTGAAGAAGGTGAAAGGATATCGGTAATGACCTTTCACAGCATCAATCCCATGAACGGAAAGGTATTGGGAACCTTCGAACAGTTGACGGATCGACAATTGGAAGACGCCCTCACTGCGGCCTCCGCCTACTTTGAGATTTGGAGAGACACCTCCTTTGCCGAACGCGCCGTCATCGGGATGCGTGCCGCAGCGATACTGCGAAATCGCACCGATGAGTTTGCCCGGCTGGCCACTCTCGAAATGGGGAAGTTGTATGCACAGGCCAGGGCGGAGGTTCTTTTGAGCGCCAATATCATCGAATATTACGCGCGAAACGCTGCCGAATTCCTTGCCCCGGAAATTTTGGAGGCCGCAAATGGGGAAGCCGAAGTGGTCTCGGAGCCACTGGGCCTTCTGTTTGGGATTCAGCCGTGGAATTTTCCCTACTATCAACTCGCCCGCTTTGCCGGACCGAACCTGATGGCAGGTAATGTCGTTCTGGTCAAACATGCTGCCTGTGTTCCCCAGTGCGCCGTGGCCTTCGAGCACCTCTGGCGCGAGGCAGGTGCGCCCGTGGGTGCCTACACCAACCTCCTGATTTCCCATGAACAGGCGGAGCGCGTCATCGATGACCCCCGGGTTAGAGGCGTGGCTCTCACCGGCGGAATTGAGGCAGCCAAGGATGTGGCCGCCCGGGCCGGGAAAAACATCAAGAAAACAACTCTCGAGCTCGGGGGAGACGATCCGTTCATCGTGCTCGAAGACGCCGACCTGGATAAAACAGTGAAATGGGCTGTCTGGGCCAAGATGAACAACACAGGGCAATGCTGCGTGGCGGCCAAGCGATTTATTGTCGTCGAAAGCCTGGCCGGGCCTTTCCTGACCAAATTCCAGGCCGCCCTGAAAGCACTGAAGCCGGGCAGCCCCATGGACAAGCGGACAACCCTGGGTCCCATGTCCTCTGAAAACGGTCTGCGGCAATGGCTATCGCAGGTGGACAGCGCCCTGGTAAACGGGGGGCGATTGGTGATGGGCGGCAAGCGGATCGACCGGGAGGGGGCCTTCATGGAACCGACCATCCTGACCGATATTGCGGTGAGCAATCCCGCCTACTGGGAGGAGTTCTTTGGTCCCGTTGCCTTGTTCTTTTCCGTTGCCAACGAAGAGGAGGCCGTTCGACTGGCCAATAACTCGGACTACGGCTTGGGCGGGGCCGTCTTTACCCGCGACGTGGCCAGGGGAAAACGGGTCGCCCATCGTCTCCATTCCGGAATGGTCTTTGTCAACCATCCCACGTGGACCTCACCCGAGCTGCCGTTTGGAGGAATCAATAACTCCGGTTACGGTCGCGAACTCTCACGCCTGGGAATCCAGGAATTCATCAACAAGAAGCTGATCCGGGTGCAATCGATTGATGCGGCAATTTAATGTTGACAAAACAGTTCGTTGGGATCAAAAAGCTTTCATTAAGCTCCTGGTCTTCTTTTGACCCGTTGACCCAGTATTTGAGTCAGACTGTTGGTCACTGGGTCGGCTGTGAGCCGAAAAAGAGTGGATGTTTTTCATTGATGGAGATGGAATTCCAGCGGGTCCATCCGAAACTTGAAAGCATTCACTCAAAAGGAATGCTTATGTTTAAGGTGACGAGGTATGACCATCGGTTTGTGGCGGTCCTGTTATTATGGACGGTGGGACTCGGTTTGACGGTACGAGCCGGCATCGTGAGCCGGGTCAATAACCAATCGGGCACCCCATTCAGCGATGCTCAAAAGGCTTCCTTGACCAATGCCATCGATCTCTTTGGTGGCCTGACGATCACGAATCGGGACAAACGGCTTCCGCTACGCGAATGTGCCGATTGCCTCAAGAAGATGCTGGCTAAAAACCGACTTTGCCATGAGTCAGGGAGCATCAATGCAGGTGCCACCACCTCGGGCGATGACCAGCCGAATTGCAACCCGGACTCGGACCTCATCAATGTAAGTGAAGACAAATTTCCGAACCCGGAGATGCTGGCCGCCGCGCTGGCGCATGAATGGTGTCATGCCGCCCAGGCAAATCCGGTCGGCACAGCTCCGTATGAAATTCCTTGCTACGAGGTTGAAATCGCCGTGCTCAAAGGCTTGTTGGGCAGTGCCGCAGCAGGTAACCGTCAGGCGATTTCGAACCGAATCGACCAGATGTTGACTTGCATCACCAACCTGCGGGCTTCGCTGGGTACGAATGCCTTGATTTTTCCGAGAACACCGGCCTTTGGAGGGCGTATCATCAATCTGGGCGACAAGACATTCTCTGTTTTTTGCGATAAGTCAGCGCTCCAATGGGGCGATTCCATGACTCCCTTGCAATCTTTTCCGCTGGAGACGGACCGGCCATTTGAATTGAAGATCATTCCTCAAGGAAACGAATTTGTGGCGCTGGTTTCGGGTTTGTTGCGTGACAACCTCACCGGGACCATTGAGGCGCTCCTGTTGCGAGGAAGCGAGGTGATCCATCTTTCCACCACAATTCTCGAACGCTCCCATCCCTTTTCGTTTGACTACAATCCCGCCACCAGCCGCCTATATGTTTTGGATACGCTCAATGACCAGGTGTTGGTTTACTCGCTGGAGGCTCCATTTACGTCTCCCGGTCGTAATCTCGGAGTTTTCGCTTCTAAAAAGTTCGCTCCCGGATTGGAGTTTGCACTCAGCCTGTCCCTTGTCGGAAATGGAAACGGGCGCGACCTCCTGTTGCGGAGTGGCGATTCCCGGTATGTCGATGCAGTGCCCGACATGGCCGAGATGACCTGGCAGTTGCTAGATCCCCTTTCACAGGACCGAGCCAGCATGGTGATGCAGGGCCGTTTGGGAGGACTTTATCAACTTGAACCAGGAGTTGTGGGACCCATTCCCGAGGGGGTGACAACCATTTCGGTCTTCGGATCCCCTGGATCCTCCATTCAGATCGCCAATGCGGATCTGGGGCGCCTTAGCCCTCCGTTGGGAATCGGAACGATACCGGGGGATAGCACGACTGTAGAGGTTAAACTGAACCGGCCCGTGGTCGCAGGGGAAGCCCTTGCGGTTGTTGACTTCTCGAACCTGAACTTAAGGCCCTATTCTTTCTTTGTTGGACTTGGACCGGATTTAAAGATTGAGTGGTCAGACGGGGAGGCGGTTCTCTCTTGGGATCGGGTCTTGACCGGCTATTCCGTCGAAATGATACCGGACCTTCGTTCGCCGAATAGGTCCGTTCCCCTCCCTCTATTTCCTGTCGTTGTCGGGGATAGGAATCAGGTTCGGTTTCGACCCAACAATTCCCCGATTTATTTTCGCATTTCCCACTCCTTCGGTCGCACGACACAAGCCGGGAACGGACTCTAATCGTCGGCTCAAAGGTAACGATTCGGCGGCAGACGGATTCCTTTCTCGCACCCCTAAAGTGGCTTGAGGCAGGATGATGAGGTCTTTCGATACCGATTGTCCTCATGAATTCTGTCTGTCGCATTTCTGCGGTTCTGCTGTCCGTTGTTGCCGGATTCCCTACTCAGGCCGCTCCCAAGGCGCCTTACCTGCACCCGCCTTCCGTGGAGCAGTACGCGCGCCACGACCCTTCCGGCACGACCATCCTTTCCAACGGGCGCTATCTGACGCCCGCCGGTCACCCCTATCCCATCCATTCCTGGCCCCACGGCCTCGCCATGACCCGTGACGGTGCCACCCTCTTCATCGCCAGCGCCGGGGCAGGGCAATTGGTCACCGGTTGGCAGGGGCCATCACCCCAAATTCGCGATGTTGTTCCTCCACAAAAGGGCAAAAAACGGGGAGAGAACAGCGGTGGTGCGGACTTTTCGCCCGACGGCAAGACCCTCTACTGGAGTGGGGGCGACAGTGGCACAGTGTACGTTTTCGATGTCACCACGGGGCAATCCACCGGGGAAATCGCCCTCAATGCTCCGGTGAACGGAATCTCCGAGTCCGACAGCTTCGCCAACGACGTCAAGGTGAGTGCCGATGGAAAATTCCTCTACTGCGCAGACGTCGCCAACTTCCGAATTGCGGTCATCAACACGACCTTGGGCAAGACGGTGGGGTCGACCCGGGCCGGACGTTATCCCTACGCTCTGGCGGTTGCGGACGACACGGTCTATGCGGCCAACATCGGGCTCTTCGAATACCAACCCATCCCCGATTCAAAAGATCCCCGCTTTGATAATCGCGGACTCACTCGGCCACCCTACGGTTATCCCAGCAAAGAGGCCATCGAGGGAGTCGAAATGGAGGGACGGCATGTCCCGGGTCTCGGCGCGGACAATCTTCCGGAGTCCTTTTCCGTTTGGGGATTTGATGTCACGCATCCCGAAGGCATCCGGGTCTCCAGCCGGCTCAAGACTGGACTCCTGATTGGGGCCCCGACGGACAATGGAAAGGCCGTCGGCGGAAGCGCCCCCAATTTCGTCGCCCTGTCGGGCAACAATCTGTTCGTCTCGAATGGAAACAACGACCTCATCGAACGGATTGACCGGGCACGGAACCAGTTGGTGAAGAGCCAACGACTCACCCCCTCGCCCTTGACCGCCTCCCTTCGTGGCGTCAGCCCGGCAGGAATGGCCGTGTCACCGGACGGCAAGCGACTCTATGTGGCGGAAATGGGCATCAATGCCATTGCGGTTCTGGACGCCGAGTCCCTGACGGTTTTGGGACATATCCCCACCGCCTGGTATCCCTATCGGGTGGCCGTTTCGCCGGATGGTGGAAAGCTCGCGTGCATCTGCTTCCGGGGCTTCGGCAATGGCCCCAATGCCGGAAGCCAGATTCCCAAGAGCGAGTTCCTTCATCTTCGCGGTGTGCTGAGCGTCTTGGACGTCCCCGCCCCGGCGACTCTCGCCACCTTGACTGCTCAGGTGTTGACCAACAATGGACTGGTGGACCATGAAGCCGATCGGGTCGCGATGACTTCGCCCGTCATTCCCTCCGTACCGGGCAAGCGATCCGCAGAGATCAAATACGTGGTCTTCATCACCAAGGAAAACCACACCTATGACACGATCTTCGACCATGTTCCGGGAGCCAATGATGATCCGAGTCTCCTTCGCTGGGGGTATCACCAAACGATCTCCGGAAAAGGGGTCCCGACACTCACTAATGTGGCGGTCATGAAAAACCACAACTCGCTGGCCCGCCAATTCACGGTGAGTGACAACTTCTACATGGAGCCGGAGGCTTCCGGGGTCGGTCACCGGTGGTTGGTCGGGGTGCAGCCCAACAACCTGATGCAGCTCAACTACACCGTGGGCTGGCACTTTCAAAAGGACGGACACTCGCCAGGACGCCGCTACTCGATGGGTTCCAATGGGTCGCTCATTCCCGAGGATTATCCGGAGGCCGGTTCCATGTGGGACCATCTCGCCCGGCATCATGTTTCCTTCCGAAATTACGGCGAAGGATTCGAATTTCCCGGAGTCGATGAGGACCCCGACGAAAGCCCGACGGGTGCCCGTGAGGTGGTGAATGTCCCCATGCCGAAGGTCCTCTTCGACAATACCTGCTTCGAGTTCCCGATCTTCAATATGAACATCCCCGACCAATACCGGGCTCACTGGTTCCGGAAGGATGTGGAGGCCCGCTTTGGGTCTGGCAAAAAAAAGCTGCCGTCGTTCATCAATATTGCCATCTGCAACGACCATGGCACCGAGCCGAATCCCGACCGGGGCTATCCCTACCTGGCCTCGTGGATGATGGACAACGACGTCGCCCTCGGTCGCATCGTGGATTATCTGTCCCACACGCCGTGGTGGAAAAACATGGCCATCTTTGTGACCCAGGATGACTCCGGCGGTGAACCCGACCACGTGGACGCACAACGCAGCGTCTTGCTGGTAATCAGTCCCTGGGCACGGCACGGATATGTGTCCCATCGTCACACCACCATCGTGAGCATGCATCGGACGATGTATGAAATCCTGGGATTGCCCCCGCTCAATCTCTTCGATGCGCTGGCCAACGATTTCGGCGATTGCTTCACCAATAAACCTGATTTCACACCCTACGTTTTTGAACCGGCTGATCCCCGAATATTCGATGCCGAGAAAGCCAAGGACCCCAAGGATCCGGACTATGGTTTAGCACGACGCAAGCGGTCAGTGCCGATGGATGACGATGATGAAATGGAGGCGGTCCTTCGGGCCGGTGCCAGGGAGAGCCGACCACGATAGTTGGAGACTCAAAGTGGCAGCGGCGTCCCGCCGCTTTTGATTCGCGAGGGTTTGGCTGGGCCGGTTTTACAAGGCCCCAAGCTGAGAAGCCGTTGGGAGCAGCTGCCACTTTGGGCAGCCTGCGACTGCGACGTGGCTGCTGTTCAGAAGACCATCCTATCTGTCAGGCCGTCTAGTGTCGTGTATGCTCTCTCCTCGCGCCTCGCCCTGGGGCATTTTAGGCGCAACAAACTGCAAGCTATTTGGGATACACGACACTTGCGCTCTGGAGCGGGTTTGGATGGAACCCAGCCTCACCGAGGGGATATCCCGCCCGATATACCCTTTCTGTGCATATCGACGTCCACCTGCGGACCCATTCTCTTCTGGGTAGCCGACATTTTGCACTCGGCAGTCGGACCGGATGGAGACCAAACTCTTCCCCGTGTTACTCCGATTGATTAGCCCTCTCCGACGACTTTCGCTCACCCACTGGATTGCGATTGCGACTGTTGCCGGCATTGCGTGGGGAGTCTGGCTGCCCGATTCGGCCAAGGAACTGAAGGTGGTTACCCAGATGTTCCTGAGTCTCATCAAGTGCATCCTGGTTCCCTTGATTTTCAGTACCCTGGTGGTGGGGGTGGCTGGGCACCGGGGTGACCTCGGGTCGGTGGGTCGTCTTGGGGTCAAATCGATCATCTACTTCGAGGTGGTCACCACCCTCGCTTTGGTCATCGGCCTGGTGATAGTGAATGTGATCCAGCCCGGCAACGGTATTCACCTCAAACCCTCCGCTACCCCGGTTCTGGAGTCGGTTCCAGAGAAGGTCACGCTGACGTCGATTCTGGCCCATCTGGTACCGCAGAGCTTCTTCGAAGCGGCGGCCAAGAATGATGTCCTTCAGGTGGTGGTCTTCGCCCTGCTTTTTGGGGCGGCACTGACGCAGGTCAAAGGTCCTCCGCAGGACACCATGATCCATTTCTGCGAGTCGCTGGCAGAAGTCATGTTCAAATTCACGGGCATGGTGATGCATTGTGCTCCCTTCGGCATCGGGGCTGCGATGGCCTACACGGTGGGGAAGAGCGGGCTTTCAACCCTCGGCAATCTGGTGTTGTTGGTCGCTACTTTATACCTGGCCCTGGCGGTCTTTTGCCTGCTGGTTCTTCTTCCCCTGGCGTATTGGGCTGGCGTGCCGCTCGCCCGGTTCTTGTCTCTCTTGCGGGAACCTCTGGTCCTGGCCTACACAACGGCTTCATCCGATGCCGCCATGCCGATGGCCATGCAGCGGCTTCATCAACTGGGCGTTCCCCGCCGCATCATCTCCTTCGTGATGCCCTTGGGCTATTCCTTTAATCTCGATGGCTCGACGCTCTATCTCGCAGTCGCCTCCATTTTTGTAGCTCAGGCTGCGCATAAAGACCTGTCCGTCGGTGAGCAAATTGCCATTATGCTGACCTTGATGTTGACCAGCAAGGGGATGGCCGGAATCCCCCGAGCTTCCCAAGTGGTGCTTACCGGAACGCTGGTCACCTTCGGATTGCCTCTGGAAGGAGTTTTGCTGATTGTCGGAGTCGACGCGATCATGGACATGGGCCGATCGGCGGTGAATCTGCTGGGCAATTGTCTCGCCACCGTGGTAATGGCCCGCTGGGAGGGTGAATTTCCCGCCGTTGAAGCACCCCGCGTCGCAGGGTCGTAACCTGGTGGCTCCTTTACTCAACCGGATTTCAGGGGTACCCCTTCCGAATGCGATCACTCCAGCTTTCCCGATGGGCCATGGCCCTCCTCGGTCTCGTGCTGGCCTCCTCGCTTCGGAGCGCGCCTTCCACTCCAAATTTTCAGTATCGGGTTTCCTGGTTGGGAAACTCATTTTCCGGAGCCAGCAATCAATGGGTCAAGAATTTCTTTCTCCATATGAACACCAGCCCGGATGGTACCTGCCATACCTGGAGCAATTGGGATGAAGGCGGAAGAAAATTTGGGGTCTACCGGGATGGCAGGGTCGTGGGCAACGAGGATGTTCATGCCAACAGCCTGGAGGTCCTTGATACCCAGGGGCGGCATTGGAAAATCCGCCCGCGTTGGGTTGATCCCGCCCACAACGAATACGATTTCGTTTCCGAGGGAATCACGGTGGACGGTGCGGCAATCACCCTGCCGGACCTTTTTCAACCGACGGAGTTAGCTTTGGCGACGGACGGGACCCTGATCGTCGCCGATTCGGGTACCGCTATCGCTTGAAACCATCGTTTTAGGAAAACGTCGGGTAAGTGGCAGCCGTCCGTCCTATTCGACTAAGCTAGGGAATTAACTTATGCGAAGTCAGAACCTTTTCCGGGATTTTCCTGTCACTTGCAATCGTTTGCGGGTAGGGAAACACCTGACCAATCGAAGCCGCAATTGTGATTGACACTCCTTTAATGAAGTTCTGCAGATATGTCGGGATGGTCGGGATAATCGTCGCCCTATGGCCACTTGCCTGGAATTTGGCGCGTGGAGACGCCGCGGACTCCCTTCCCGCCACCGAAATGCCGAAGATGGACCCGGCTCCCGAATGGAGCGTCAAGAGGTATGCCGAGTCTGCCGGTCTTGAGCATCGCAAGGTTTTCGGAGTCGCCTTTCAGTCCAACGACATTGTCTGGGTGGCATCTTCTGATGGGCTCTACCGATATGATGGTTACTTCTGGCATCGATTCGGTCGGGAGGCGGGGCTGCCCAGTGAATTCGTACGCTCCGTGACCGTGACCCGGAGCGGGGAGGTCTGGGTGGGCACCGACCACGGTGCCGGGGTGTTTAACGGAACCCAATTTGACCCTCGGGGTTCCACTGCGGGCCTCGCGGGTCCGAGCGTCCGACGTATCACCGAGGGCCCGGACGGGGCACTCTGGTTCTCCTGTGATCCGTGGCCCAACCAATCCAGTCCAGCGGGCGTTACACGCCTTTTCAAGGGAATTTGGACACACTGGCGGCAGTCGCAGGGTCTGCCTTCCGACCATATCTTCACGATTTCCGCCCGCTCGAATTCGCCAGTCTATGCCTGCACTCTCGAGGGTTTTGCGGAATTCAAAGGGGACCGCTGGGAGACGTTATTCCGACCCCGTCCCGAGGATAAAGGAGCCCCTCCATGGCAGGTGGCTGTGAGCCGTTCAGGAGTTGGAGTTGGTCTTATCACCCGCACATGCGACGTTTTTTTGGTCTCGGGCGGCCAGTCCCGGCGCGTTCCGTTGCGCCTCAAAAACCTGGCAGGAGAAGAATTGAATCCGAGTGGGGGAAACCTCGGAAACTGCCTGGTGGCGGAGTCCGGTTCCGGTGACGTCTATGCATTGATTCAGGCAC
>Ga0136644_10003711_pt1 | contig 11415 bp, 10 predicted proteins | sample C_130820_EF_Meta_FD_94780 | JGI IMG/M metagenome (GOLD analysis project Ga0136644, IMG submission 94780) | Freshwater microbial communities from Lake Croche, Canada to study carbon cycling - C_130820_EF_MetaG (v2) (version 2) | ecosystem: Environmental > Aquatic > Freshwater > Lake | place...
ATTCCGTTCTGGTTTAGGCGTTTTACAAACCGATAGTTTATTTTCAACCACTGCGAATAGCGGTAAGAATACCCTTCACTTAAATAATACTGCTGCAAACGTAGGAATGACAATCGGCCATGATACGGTTCTTTATCGTTCTGGTACTGATACTTTAAGAACAGATGATAATTTAGGAGTAGTATTAAATTTCAATGTTGATGGCAATACTATATTAGGAGATTCTACATCTGATACAATTTCTTTTAATGCAAGATCTAATACAAATTTAGAGCCATCTACAAATAACGCAAGAAACCTTGGAAGTTCCGCTTTAAATTGGGGAACTGCATACATCAACACTTTACAAATCGCTGCGAATAGTACCTTAACAGGAGATTTATCAGTCCAAGGAAATACTACTTTAGGAGACGCTACATCTGATACCGTCACATTCACAGCAAGATCTGCTTCCGATATAACTCCGTCTACAAATAACGCAAGAAACCTTGGAAGTTCCGCTTTAAATTGGGGAACTGCATACATCAACACTTTACAAATCGCTGCGAATAGTACATTAACAGGTAATTTAAATGTAAATGGGAATACAACTTTAGGAGATGCTACATCTGACACCGTTACATTCACAGCAAGATCCGCATCGGATATAACTCCGTCTACAAATAATGCAGTAAACCTTGGAAGCTCTGCTTTAAATTGGGGAACAGGATTTTTAAATAATTTAAGAGTTAAATCAGACGCTATAGTAACTGGTTATTTCAGTGGTCTTGGTTCTGGAACATTTTCAGATGGATCAGGTTTTATAACTACTACGTTATTCAATAATCCTCTATCAGTAGTTGGTAGTGGAAATAATTACATGCAGCTTAATATTCAAAATCGCGCAACTGGAACTGATGCTAGCGCTGATTTAGTTGTCACAGCCAATAATGGCACAGACAATAGTAACTTTATCAATCTAGGAATTAATAATTCTGGATATAGTAATGCTGCATATACTAATGGAAGTGGCTATGATGGTTATTTATTTATAGATGGTGGAAATTTAGATATTGGGACAAGAACACCTAATACTGCACTAGAATTTCATGCTGGAGGAACAACTCAAGATAAAACTATAGTAAGAATAAGTGAATCTGGATTAAATCTTGTAAGCGGTAATTTAAATCTTTTAAGCGGTAATTATATCAGATTTAGTAATTCTCCAGTTATTTTAACTAGCGGTGCTACTGGTGAAGCTTTGTTACATATTAGAGCAAATTCAACTCGCCCAATTTTATCTCAAAGCGAATATTCTGGAATTAATTTTGCATATCAACCAAGCTTTATAGATAAACAAAACATAAATTATCTTTATCCAAAAAATGGAGTTACAACATACGATAGTTTTGGTTTTGGAACTATATCTGATGCAGGGACATTAACTGCTAGAAATATTGATGGAACTAGTTTTTTTAGTGCTACAAAAAGATTTGCATATAATGTGCCTACTCCTGGATCACTTAGTTCAGTTGGATTAAGAGAAGCTACCTCGTTATCATGGATGCGCGGAGGAAGTGGATTTGGTGGATTTTATTTTAAAGGTAGATTTGGTATTGGTGATATAGATACTACTATAAGTGGAAAAACCAGAGGATTCGTTGGTCTCTCAAGTCTTCTTAGTTCTTATGTGGCATCTAATCAACCTAGTTCAAGAACTGTAACAGATTTAATCGGGATTGGTTATGATAGTGGAGATAATAACTGGTTTTTTATGCATAATAGCGGCGGAAGTGCTAATGTTTCAAAAATAACACTTGGATCAAATTATAATTGCACAACTAAAAGTGGCAATTTTATTGAATTTAGTATGTATGCCTTACCAGAAAGTGGAGTAGGCTTTCATGCAAATATAGCTAATAGTGGAGTTACTTATAGTACTGGATACTATGCCACAACTAATCTGCCAGCGCTAGGAAATATGATGTCTCCGCAAGCAAGTTTATGGTCTCCAGCAATTAACCCTAATACATTAGAGTTTTGTTTGAATGGTTTGTATATAGAATCTTACAGATAAAATTTTAAATTAATTTAAATTTAAACTTTACTGTGTCTCAATATACTTGAAATATAACTATCGAGTTGGTGATTATAAGCAATCTCTTGAATTTCTTTTATTGCATCTTCATTTGAGTCTACTGGATTAGAAATATAATCTGATATTTTATCATTCCAATTTTCTGGATTTTCATTAGCAATAATAATATGAGAAATTTGTTCTGCTATTTCTTTTTGTTGATTGCTCATTTTTTTAATATTATGCATTTCTCTTAATTTTGCACTAACTTCTTCTTCTAATTTTTGAGCTTTAGAAAGATTTTCTTTAATTTTTAATACGCTATATTTTTCTTCAATAGAAGCTTTTGACTGTTTGCCTTGACCAATTGGTTTAACATTTTTTGTACTTTGAGGAATTCCAGTTGACCCAGATGGTCTACCTGCTCCACCACCTTGAGCTCCACCAATTAATGGTTGATAAAATCCTTGATCTCTTAGATCTTTATATTTTTGTTGTGACTCAAGCGATTCTTCATTGGTCGGAAGTCTACCTGTTTCAATAGCTTTTAATCCTTCTTCTGGAGTTAAGATTCCAAGCTCCATAAGTCTATTGAAAATTCTTGAATATTGGACATCGTCTTTAAGGTCGATGTCTTCAAAAACTGGTTCTGGATAATTTTTAAAACCAAGGTCTTTGCTTATTCTGCGGATTTCTGGAACTAAAAATTCAGTAATAAAAGTTTGACGAGCTTGCTTTAATCTTTCCATGAATACTTGGACTTTGATACTTGTATTAGCAAATTTTTCACTACCAATAAGAATATTATTTAACCCAATTTGAATATCTCTATCTACAACTTCATATTTTTCTGGACCAATAAGATTACCAATTTCTGGAATAACAAATTGAGCTTTAGTTGTATAATCTGCAATAAGAACTCTACCAATACTTTGATTTTCGAAAAGACTTCTCATAGCTTCAAGATTCTTTTGATTAATACCACCATTATCAGGAGTATCTCCCATTGTGATTAAAAGAACAGCTTGTTGCATGGTTCTTGTAATGGCCATATCCATTTTTTTCATTTCTGCTTTCCAATTAATATCTTCTAATACTGGAAAACCCATAGGAACAGCAAATGGCTCATAGTCTTGCTTCTTGTAGAATACGGCTGCGATTTTATCTCTTTCTAGAGGAATACTTAATATTCCTATGCCTTTTTGCATTATTAAATTTTGAGTTTCTTTTGGTAAGCTATTAAATACTTCTTTATCTTCATCTGTTTTTGGATTCTTTAATCTCTCTAATTCGTAATCACTTAATATTTTGTAGTATCTACCAACTGAAAAATTAATACTTCCACCAATTTGAATATCTGCTGGATTTAAAACTATGTATCTAGCTGGTAAACTAACAGAAGCTTTGCTTGCTAAACCAAATGTTTGAGTGATTTTATTTAAATCTGAGTCTTGAATTTGAGTATCAAATCTATAAAGAAATACATTCCCAGAACGATAATACTCTCTAAAAAACTTATCTTGTAGATCGGATATATTTATTTTCTTAAATAATGCAGAAAAGAAATCTCTTGATTTTTGACTTCCGCCTTGAAAATAAATATTACTAGAACTAAATTCGGTCATTAAGTCAATTGTATTACGAAAAATGGCAAAATTATAATAGCATTTTTGACAAAGAATAACTGCGTCTCTAATGTTAATATTTGAACTACCTTTGATACCAGTAGAGTATTTGAATGGAATTAAACCATCATCAATATTTTTATATCTTTCTGTTCTTGTGATATTTCCAGCTAAATTTCTTCTTGATCTAGTATCATCTGAAGCCTTGGCTTCATAAGATTTTGAGCTTGCTTCTGAAACCATTAATGGTTCAATATCTTTGGCTTTTTTTGATTTATTTTGTTGTTTTTTAGACATTTTCATAAAATATTACACTTTATGTAATCATTATAGGCGAAAAAGTTGGAATTTCTAATATTTCTGGTTGAGACATAATGTCATTGTAGCATTTATATCCCCAATTTGCAAGCATTAAAGCTGAATAATTATCTTTTCTAGCCTTATTTGCAGAAGCACTTCTTTTTAAATGTTGAGGTAAATCAAAGTTTTGATTACCACGGCTAGTAGATGTATATTCAACTAAAGCGCATTGTTTCTTTGTTTGATATATAAAGTCATCTTGATTTTCTATAAAATCTAATGTAGTCCAGTCTTTTTTATCTTCTGTGCGGATTAAAGTTAAATTAGCATTACTATTCATGACTTTATTAAAGAAGTCTTCGTTACCACCAGTATTTGAAGCAAACCAAATTTTCTTATAATCAATACATGCTTGAAGATATTCGTTTCCTTTTCTAATAAAATTGCTAGTAAATACTTGATTGATAGCTATTCTACCATCTTGTAAATTATATTTATTTCTAATATCTCGTATCATTAAATCGTAATCTAGACCCTCTAAATCTGAATTAAAATCCAATAATTTTATATTTAATTTATCTTTTTTAAATAATTCGGACTCATTGCAACTAGATAAAAATACGTCCGAGCCAGCATTATCAAGAATAATAAATACAATATTAAAATGAGTCATAATATAATGAAAATATGCAACGTGATTTTTTAAATTACCTAGTCCAGCATAAGTGTGTACCAAAGTTGAAGTTTTAGTCTCTTCGTCTATTTCTAATACTGCCATAGCAAAATAATCTGCATTCGGACTATCACTCATATTTGGATCGACTCCTAATATGTATTTTTTACCAGACTCTCCTTTTAAAAGAGTGTGCTGTTTTTCTCCTAATTTCAAAGTGCATTCTTCCATCTTTTTTGCATTAAAATAACTATCACTACCATCCGTAAATCGAGCGCAATATTCTCGAAGAAAACTACTATGACTTGATCCACCAGCTTGAGCTTCTTCAATAATTGTTTTATCGATCATTTCTTCTGGCAAAGCTTCATAGCTTAATTGACTTACAAAATATTTCGCCTCACCTTGTTCTTTTTCTAAAATTTTTGTGCACCATTCAGAATATGTTTTATAAAGGTTTTCAAAAGTATAACTAGCAGAAGATAATGCTACCATTTTACTTGTATTTTCAAATACCATTCTATCTTCTTCTTTCATTAACCCTTCTTCAATTAATTTATCTTCAAATTCTCGTATTTCCATTCTCTCTTTAATGTTTTGTGGAGCTACTAAGAAAGGCATTAATACGTTTTTAATAATTTCTTCTGGAAGCAAAAGAAACTCGTCAAGCACAAGAATGTTTGCTCGAAATCCTCGAATCTTTTCTCCATTTAGAGGAATAGCCACTATACTTCCACCATTAATTTGCCATTCAAATTGATCATTACGCTTTGCTTTTGCTCCAAAACATTGAGCTAATAACTCTGCTCCAGAACTTTCGACTATTTTTTCTAAATTATTAAAAATGAATCTAGCAGTTCTAAATGTTGGCCCAGCTATAAGAATTTTAGTATTTGGTTCAAATACACATTGAAGAAAACAAAATACCGCAGCTATAAATGATTTACCACAACCACGACCAAATACGCACATGTTAAAATTTCTATTCATTAAAGCTTTAAGATGTATCTCTTGATAAGGAGCTAGCTTTACTCCACTAATAAGTTCTGTAGTAAACCCAAGATTTGCTCTAAGAAATTTTGCTAAACTAATTTTAGCTTCTTTATCATTAAGATAGCCTTTGAGTTCTGCTAATTCAGCATTAACATCTTTAACTTCTCTAATATATTTATCTGGACAATATATCATAACAATTCCATATCATAAGCTAATTGAAGATCTACTTTGCTATAAAAACATTTACTTGCAAATATAGATTCAATTGCTCTTTTCATCTCTTCTCTACCGTCTACGAATAAAAATTGTAGATTACTATGCTCTTGTATAAGAGATCTAACATTATGAAAGATATACTCTGGAGTAGCTTTAATTTTTTTACTAATATGAGGAAGATATTGGAAGCTTAAAGCGTTAGGTAGTTTTTCTTCTATAATAACAATAAGATTGCAGTTGTTTTTGCGGGACTTATCTATCTCATTTTTGAATCTATCAAAGTTTCCTGCACTTAAAGTACTAATAAAATCACTTAGGCTTTTTCTTTCTATGTAGCACCCACAATTATCATTACTGCAAGCGTAATCGCCAAAGGATAAAGTTTTAATTTCAAATGGTATATTAAACTTGAGCCAATTTTGTTCTCTTGTATCTACGTAAATGGTATCTTGTAAAGATAATTTATTTTCAAATTGATCGGTTATTATATTTGGATGAATATATTTATTTTCTAATCCTATTTCAGAACATAATTGATAGTAGTCTTCAAATATTTGATTATAAGAAATAATAGACGGACTCATTATTGTTCTAAGTTCTATTTGTGTCGGAGAATATATTAGATTCTTTTCATTTTTTCTTTTGATCAAAAGATTCTTGCAGTAGTCTTGAGCTTCTTGTAATGGCTGTTGTTTAAGCCATTTCTTCATATTATTCTTATCGTTAAAATCACTATTTAAATATTGTTCTTTTGTCTTAAATAATATAACGTCGCCAGTTAATAAATCTTTTTTAGGAAAATAAGTATGATAGTATTTTTCTTTATTTAAACCATATCCTCTAAGTGCAAGATGAAGACTTTTTTCATCTTTAAACTCTTTACCATCTACTTTGCATATTACGCTCATCCATTTAAAATCTCATCTCTAGAGATTCCTAGTATCTTGCATTTTATTTCTTCCATTGTAGATAATCTATCTATCTCTTTTTCAATAGTTTTCTTTCTTACTTCAGCCATCTTTAAAAGTTTAGCTCTACTTTCTTCTTCTTTCCACATCTGAACAAGATTTATAACTGATGCAGTTTCTTTTACTTGTTTACTTAATTTATCACTACGTTTTACTTTAAGATCGTTATTTAATTTTTGTTGACGATTTACACAATCATTATATTCTTTTCTGGCTGTACTACTAGCTTCGACAAGAGCCATTGGTATTTTTCCATCTTCTTGCATTGAGAGTTCAATTTGATGTTGTAGTACATTAATTGTTTGTTGAATATTAGAAGATATAACAACTTCTGTACAAAGCACAATATATTGATCTACTTCTTCTTGAGAAAGATCACCTTTATCATAAGTATATCTAACAAAACTACTTTCAAAAAGTTCTCTATCCGCTTCATTATCGTAAATATTCATTTGATGAATAAATCTATGAGTGTTCATGTAGCTAATAAGTGAGTTAATTTCTTTTTTATGTTTGTGAGTAAGTTTGTTTTTATCAATACCATCTAAAACATATTTATTAATTTTAACTATCATTCTTTCTTCGCTACGAGGTGGTTTGTACCCTTCTGTTGCTGCGTTTTCATTTTCTGTATTATTAAATTTTATATTACTAGGAATATTCTTCATATACTCTAAAACACTTCTAGTTTCTTGACATAAATTAGTTAAGGATTCATTTTTAAATAGTATCTTTGACATTTCAAGCCCAGTCATCGTATGACAATTATTACTGATATATTCTTTTTGTTCTATTGATAATTCAAGAAGACCTTTGGCTTGATATTCATGACTCTTTTTAGGTTTAATTTGCCTACTAGCTAAAAAATTTTTAACAGCCTTACCCTCTTTACTTCTACCATCTAAATCATCTCTTCCAAAAGCTAATTGAACTAATTCTACTAATGATGGTGGATTATCGCTACGATTATTCCATTCATTTAATAGTTTTAATTGTTGTTCTTCTGTTAGAATTGGAATATCTTCACTCATGATATATCGATATCTCCATTGTATAAATGTTTTTTTACTTTTGTTATGATTGCTTTTTTAATATTTTTAATTTGTTTATATCCTGCCATTCTATTTTTTTCTGTAGTCTTATAACCCATCAATTTAGCCGTCTGTTCTTCGTTTTTGTTTTCTATATAAAGATAAGTATATACTTTCCATTCTATAGGTTTAAGAACTTGTTCCATTTTCTTATGAGTATTTGTAACACTTTGTTCGATATTAAAATTTTCATTGGGAATTTCGTGTATTTCTTGAACATGATTTTCTAAACTTAAAGTTAATTTAGTATCATGGGCGTTCTTTTTGCTTTTTGCCCAGTTTGCGTAGAGAGGGCAATTCGCACATTGTTTTTGATAAATTGCACAACCATCATCTGCTTCTGCTGCGGAACATTTAAGACAAGGTCTAGTATAGTTACTATAATTATTTCGTATTAAGTTCTTAATTTGATTGCTTATAATACGATTTACCCAAGGAGCTAATGGTTTTAATTGATTATATAAATGCCATTTTCTATAAATATGAAATCTTAAAATTTGAGATACATCTGCAAAATCCATCCAAGCAATAGCTGTTAAATTCCACTTATTTTTTCTTTTTAAAATTTCAGTGTTTATTTCGTCAATTCTATCTTCAAACTTTGTTTTCTTAGCCATCTATTTCTTTCCTATTTTTTCTATAAGATGGCCTAAGTGTTCCAGCTTCGGCTTTAAATTGATTTAAAAATTCTGAATTTTTTTGTTTATTTTTCTTTGGTGCAGGTTTGCTTTTTTTTGTTTTACTAGGTTTAATATTTTCGATACTAGAAAAAGTTTCTTCTGGAAGATTTGAAATTATATCTCCCATTTTAATTTTAGTAGGTCTTACTTCGCTTATTTCAATATCAATTTTATTTATATTTGGAACATAATTAATATTATCAGTATCTTCATTATCATCATAATCGTAATCATCATCTATATTTGATTTAACTTGTTTTTGAGCATTTTGAGGTTTTGTAAATGTCGGTTTTTGCATCTGCACGGGATTAACTACAATAGTTTTATCAAATGATTTACCGCACGAACTACAGAATTTAGGTTTTAGAGTTGTATACGATGTTGGAGATCCACAGTCTTGACAATATATCTTTAACATAATATATATTATACTATATATATTGATAAAAATCAAAAGATTATTACTTAAGTTCTTCGAATTTTTCGATAATATAAGCTAAAATATCATTTCTCATGATATCTTCTCTGCCAAATTTAAATGTAACAATACCTTTATCTGCGCTTTTTTTATCATCAAATAAATTGTATATTTTTTCAAAACCACTATTTTTAATATCTGCTTGACGAATATCTCCTATTAGTATCAATTTACTGAATCTACCCATTCTTGTGGTAATTAATAATAAGTCATGAACACTTAAATTTTGAGCTTCGTCACATATAATATAACTACCATTAATACTCAAACCACGAAGAAATCCTACTGGTAATCCTTTAACACGTTCTTGCTTTAATAACATTTCTACTTGATTTTTTGGAAGTAGTTCGTATAGTTTATCCATTAAGGGTTGAAGATAAGGATCTAATTTGCTGTGAAGATCGCCTTTAAGAAACCCTAAATTATGAGATGAACTTTCTACTGGATTACGAACATAAAATATTTCACCAATTTTTTTACTATTAATAGCATTTAAAGCTGCATATACGCTAAGTAAACTTTTAGCTGTTCCTGCTGGACCTTTGCAGAAAACCATCTTAGTATTTTTATCTTGTAATAATTGAATAAACTTCTTTTGATTCTCTGTCCATTGTAATTCACGAATAGTTAAGAAACCTTCAATTTTATCTCTTTGAGGAACTGGTACTGACTTATCTTCTTTTTGTTTATGCTTTTTAGACATTATACTTACATAAATTATTACACAGTGTAATCTAAAATAGGAATATTAATGAGTTTTTTAAATACTAACATACCGCCAATAGAATGTTATGTTCGAGGAAATTATCTACGGAATCAAAAAGATAGTCATGATAAATTTTTTCCTTGCTTGGTTTTTGGTATTACAAGTATTCCTGGACAAGTTCCACTTTTTAATTTTTTGATGGAAGACGGAGGGATTTGGTGGCATGCTCCTATAAGTGCTTTTTGCAAACAGCCAGATATAAAAGAACAAGATTTACATGAATTAGAACTATGGGATAGTTTTAGTTATCATATCGCAGTAACTACATTTTATGTTTTAAAAAATAAAAAAATTAAATTCTTATCTAGGAATAAAGAGGAATTTTTTGGTACATATTTATTTACTTTAGATTGGGCACATAGTGATTATAATGAATTAAATTTCGGTTTTAGTGAGCATCCAGATCAACATAAATGTGGACATGTAATACAATTAGATAATGGTAATTATGCTATTCAACCTAATAATCGTATAAGAGTATATGATCCTAGTTTTATAACAAAACCTGATCAAAACTTAATAGAACGCAAAGTAAATACCCATATTTGGAGTGTAGAAAATAGCCCGAAGTGGATTAGCGAGGATTCTGATAATTATGAATATGGTGTAAATAGTATAAATGAATAATGAAGGACTCATTTTCCCTAAATTAACTGAAAGACAAAAAGATCTCTATTTAAAAATCATTGTTAATTTAAATACTTATGGTTATTTTGATCGAGGATTTGGATCTAATGGGGTTCATTATGCTAGTGCTGCTGAAAATCCATTTAAAAATAAAGGAATAGATTGTGAAAATTGTGCATTTTATTATCTTGAAGGAAATGCTCCAAGATGTGAATTGATACAAGGATCAATTGAACCAGAAGCAATTTGTAAATTTTGGATTATAAGTGATGAAGATATTAAGAAAGAATCTGAAGCAGCTTTTAAAATTTTAAATAAAAAGAATAAAACTTTTGAAGTCAGTTATAGATTGAATGAAACAAAAGAAAAAAAATAAACTCTGGAATTGGAAAACAAAAACATTATCTGTTGGGCTCGCTTTAATCGTATCCTGGATCGCTTGTTTAAAAATTGGTTTTGAACTTAAAAAGCATAGTAATATAACAAATCTTCCAAACTCTTGTTTTATTGATTCAATGATTTATGCATCTCAATGTAATCTTCTTTTAACTACGAATAGTGAAATATGGAATACTGTATATGGATTTACATTTTATTATAAAGATGATAAAGAAAATATGCTTGGGCATGCAATTTGTGTTTTTGAATATAAAAATAATTTATGGGTATATGATCCTAATTGGGGTACATCACCAATATGTCAAATTGGAGATAGAGAACAATATAGGCAAAAAATAAAATTGTATATTAACGAACATTACCCTATAATAGTAATAGAGGACTTTATGCTAAATGATTGGACATATGTTCAAAAAATAAAAAAAAATAAAATGAACAAATCTTATCAAGAAGTGTCTATACATTTAGATGAATCTAAAAAGGAGTAAGGAAATATGAAAATGAACCTATTAAAAAGGTTACTAAAAAATACAGCCGCAA
>Ga0136644_10003715_pt1 | contig 11406 bp, 11 predicted proteins | sample C_130820_EF_Meta_FD_94780 | JGI IMG/M metagenome (GOLD analysis project Ga0136644, IMG submission 94780) | Freshwater microbial communities from Lake Croche, Canada to study carbon cycling - C_130820_EF_MetaG (v2) (version 2) | ecosystem: Environmental > Aquatic > Freshwater > Lake | place...
GCCGTCATTTGCGACCCCGACGGCAATAAACTCTTCATCCATCGCCGCAAAGGCTGATCTGGTTCAGATGGCCAATCTCACGTGAAGAAACCCAACGACATTCGAAGCGGTTTTACGCTCGTTGAACTCCTGGTGGTGATTGCCATCATCGCCATCCTGGCAGCGCTGCTCCTGCCCAGTCTTTCTCAAGCCAAATCCAAAGCGCAGGCCACTCAATGTCTGTCGAACCTTCGGCAACTGGACCTGGCCTTGTTGACCTACGCGCTGGAACACGCCGACAACGATCCCCCGCGACATGGCATACCTTACTGGACTCTGCCGCTTTACCCGTACTACGTGACCGAGGCGGTCCTGAAGTGTCCGGCAGACCGTCGAACGCCGACCAAACAATCGTGGCCCCCGAACTTTGACGCTCCCCCGTCGGGACTCCCCACCTTTGATGCCGACGGATCGCATCGCAGCTACCTGATGAACGGGTGGAACGATTACTTCAAAACCACCCTTCCACCGGACGCGATGGCCCGATTCCAAGTGATCCTGGATACCACCCCGCCCCGGTTTTCGTGGGAGTACTCCGTCAAGCTCGGCACAATCCCGGAACCGTCGGAGACCATCACCTTGGGTGAAAAGAAGTCCCGATCACCCCAGGCCTACATGGACTTCCTTCAGGGGCAGGGAGGAGGCGACGACATCAATGAGGTCGAGCACGGGCGGCACGGTGGAGGAGGCAGATCAGGTCGGTCCAATTTTGCCTTCGTCGATGGCAGCGTCCGATCCTTGCCCTTTGGTCGGTCCGTGACGCCGGTGAATCTGTGGAGTTCAACGCCCGCCTTTCGCAATCTCCCCTCGGTGCCACCGTCCCGCATCCAATAGTCCCCGTTCAGCAGAACCGCCATCCATCGACTAACCCGACTTCTTCTCTGCCAGGGCCTTCAGCCCTTGAAGGCCCTTTTCGAAGTCCGGCCCAATCATCTTGTCCATGGCGAGTCCCATCCAGTGGAGGAACGGGTTTTCCCCCATGCTTCCCTCGTCCGTCCAGAGGACCGTCGTCCCTTCTCCTGAGGGTTGGAAGGTCATGGTGCCGACCGATTTGTACCGGCCATGGTCAAACTCGAGGTCGTAGCTGAACTCCTGCGGTGAAGTCACTTTCGTCAGTTTCATCTCTCCCTGACCTGCCTTTTTGCCTTCCCACGACATGGTGGATCCAACCGCAGAATCCGTTCCGGAAATGGACCGTTGCAGTGTGGGGTCCATTTGAAGATTCCATGCGGTCCAGCTCTCCCAGGTTTTGAAGCTCGAAGCGATGGCGAAGACCTTGTCCGGCGGCGCATTGACCGTGATGGACCGTTCCACATGGTATTGCGCCGGTAGAAAGAAGCCGACCAGGGCCAGCCCGGCAATCAGGACGACCAAAAAAACGCCGATACGACGGAGAACTTTCATAACAGGGACAGGGAGAATCTCAAACGGTGGATCAGGACGCGGTCGACACCATCACCAAACTTGGCTGTGGTCAATTTCTTCCAAAGGACAGCGATTCTCCGGACCATGACCTACGGTGTCTTTCCCCCGCGGGCTTCTTCGACCGTGATCCAAGTCCGGCTCTCGGGGGCGATGTGAACGCGCACCGTCATCTTCCCGTCCCGTTCGATGGCGACCCGTTGGGCCGGACCGTCCTCGATTTTCACCAGGCCAAGGTTCGACAACCCCGAGTAATACAACGGCAGCGTCAGGTCCCGTTCCACCGTCGTTTTCAGTGGATTGTGCACCATGACAAAAGCCCGGGTATCGAGGTGAGGATTGACATGGACGAGATAATCCACGTCCTGCCCATCCGGGCGGCGTCCGTGGATGATGTCGGATTCAAGGATGTCGCGATGCTTTTTAAAGAAGGTGACCCATTTCTCCACCAGAACCTTGGTGGCCTCGGAATCGTAGAGACGTGGTCCGCGCCAACAGGCCTGGACTCCAGCGCCCAGCGTATTGGCCAGGTGCCCTTCATAGGCCGGGAGGTGTTCCGCCAAGGGTTCAATGGTCGCGGCCGCCCCTCCGCCCTGATATTCGGTCAGGGGCACAAACATCCAACCGGCCGTCTGGGGTTTGGTCCAGGTGCCGTCGTGGATGTTTTGTCGGATGTGGATGAGCTGGCGTTCACGGGGCAGGGAAAAGTTATCCTCCCGGTAGCCCATGCCCGTCTTATTGCCTCCCGCCAGAAAATAATAGTCCGGTTGGTTCACATAGACGCCGTGTTCACGGCACCAGCGATAGAGCCCGGCATTCATTTCCCAATTCGCCCACTGGCTGTCAGCCACTCCCCGGTGGCCAGGATGATTGGTGGAAGCACAAATATCCCCCGGATATGGACCGTCGTGTTCCAGCAGATCGAGTCCGGTCTGGGAGATGAAGTTGGTCAGCTTTCGGTAATAATTCTGACCCCAGGTGCTGGCGAAGCAGGGGGCGTTGCCAAAAATGGCACCACCCGGTTTGCCGGTGGCCGGGTTGATCACGTCATTGGCGGGATCGATGCTGCGGCTGCTGAAGAGCGAATAGGCTCCGACCTCCAATCCGCGGGCGTGGGCGTAGTCGACATCGGACTTCACCCGGGCCATGTAGGCGGGCTCGTCCTTCTCCATCTCCAGTCCGCTCCCAAAGGTGTAGATAATCATCTCGAAGCCCACCTCCACGCATTGATCGACCGCCTGACGGAAGGCCTTCGATTCGGCGCTGCGGACGTGCATCATGATCGGGTTTTCAGTCGTCCACGGTGCCAGGGCCCGCGTGGCATGCCGGAGCGTCAGTCCCTGGCGCTCGCGTTCGGTGGAGTCGTGAACGATCAGGTAACTTCGGAAGGTGGTGAAGGATTCGCCGGGAGCCAGGTGGCGACCGGGACCCACCGGCGGTTGCACTTGGAGGATGCACGGGGTGTGCATCGCATAGCTCACCTGGCTGGTGAAGGCCGGGTCAGGCTGCCAGGTGGCCGTCTGATTCCCCGTGACCACGTCCATGCCCTTGAACATGTAGTCACTCAGGACATCGATGGCCGGTGTGCGCCAGGCAATGTTGGGTCGTTCATCGACCGCTGATTCGGCCTCGACCACAGCCAGACGTTCCGAGGTGAAGCGATCGAGGACAATCTCCCGTGGCCCCCCGTTGCTGACCGTCATCCACTTTCCGAAGACCGGCAGGCCATCATACAACTCATGATGGACCGTGACGAACAGGTCGTGATGGGGGCCTTCGGGGCCACGAAAGCGGAGGTCCAGAGACATGCCGGGAGGTGGCCACGGGATGTCGGCGTGATGACGTTTGCTCTTCCAGGGAACAGGGGCTTCCGGAGTGCCGGTGGACATCCCCACAAAAACCAGGGCGGCGGGATCATTGGTCAATGCCGCGGTCCATTCCGGAAGCAGGTACGCGCGGTCCGGTTGCCCTTTGAGCCCTCCAACAGCCAATTCCTTTCCGTCCACCGTCAGGACCGCCTCGGGTTCCACCGCGCGGATGAAACTGGCTCCGGTCACAAGGTGGTCCAGGCCCACCGTCGCCGCATTGGGACTAATACGAACCGTTCGGCGCACCAGACCGTTCTGTAGGACCACCGTGGACTTGGAGGACGTCACCGTGGCCGTGTAGCTCGAGGCATCCAGCAACCAGTCGGGAGGAGTTGCCTGGACGTCACTCATCAGCGACGCAATGAGCCATGGCCCAAGACCGGCCGTCAGGAGGCTGCAGAAGGAACGGATGCGCATGGTCTTTACCCGACCACAGCGCCCCCGGGCTATTCACGAAAAATCGGCATTACTTTCCCACTCGACATTTTGCGGGTTCAGTGTCATCGACCCATCCATCGGATGTTTCATTCGTCAGGACAGGCCATCGCCGGTCCATCGGATGCGATCCGGTTCTTGCCATGCATGACCTTCCACCTCCCCCGGTGAGCAGTCCGGCTTCCTCCGCTCCACCTCCGGTCCCAAACTCCTCCATGGTTCCTGCCGGTACGGTCCAATGGACGGTCCTGTGCCACCTGTCTGGATTGATCGCTTTCAACATGGCCTTTGGCAACCTGCTGGGACCGTTGGTCATCTGGCTGACCCAACGGACCGAGTTCCCCGAGGTGAACCGTCACGGAAAGGAAGTCCTCAACTTTCATCTGTCCTGGCTCGCCTACTATTTCATCAGCGTACCGCTCTGCCTGGTTTTCATTGGAATTCCGCTGGTCCTGGTTTTGTATGTCTCTGGGATCGTTCTGACCTGCATCGGGGCCTACAAGGCAAGCGAAGGGGAGTTGTTTCGGTATCCGCTGACCATCCGGTTCCTGAAATAAGTCACCTCGCGAAAATTGAACTCCAAAGTGGAAGCGGCGTCCCGCCGCTCCCCTGAACCCACCACCGCGCCGTAGCGCAGACATTCCTGTCTGCCGTTTCGCCGACTTTCCAGTCGGCTGAGCCGTGACCCGTCCCGAAGCCTCCCGGTTCACCGACGGCCCGGCAGGTTTGGAAACCTGCGGAACGGCAGACAGGAATGTCTGCGCTACGGGTGTCCGGGCGTCCATCGGGGCAAGCTCTCCCCGGTTGGAGCATCGCCCTACCGATGTGGCTCTGATTCAGGTGTTTGTATTCAAATCGTCTGCTGGAGAACATGATGATTTGAAAGCACCCCACCTGTGATCTTCGGGCTCAGTGCTTACTCTCCATGACCAGCCGGGCAGCAGCCCTTGCCGCCTCATAGACCTCCATGATCGGCACACCCGCCTGGACCGCCTTATCCCGGCAAACTTCAAATTCAGGGGCGATTTGGACCACTTCATCTCCCAGGCGGCCCACCTTGACCTTCACCTCGCCCATCGGCGTCTTCACCGTCAGCCAGTCGCGATGCAGCTTTCGGCGTTCCAGCACGGATCGGCGGACACCGAAGGCGCTGGTATGACGGAGCAATCTCTCGGTCAGGCGGTCCGCATCCTCCGGCGCACAAAGGACGGTGAGCAGGATCCCGGGGCGGTTTTTTTTCATGTGAACCGGCGCATGAAACACATCGAGCGCTCCCGCCTTGAGGGTGGATTCGACGAAATGTCCCAGCACCTCACCGGTCACATCATCCAGATTGGTTTCCAGCACGGCAACGGTGTCCCGTTCCCATCCCGGTTCGTCCGGGTGGCTATCCACCGCATCGGCCAGAATGGCCCGCACCACGTTGGGACGGGTTTTATTGTCCCGGGTGCCCAGGCCATAACCCGTCTTGCGGGCGATCAGACCGCGCATCGGGCCAAATGATTCCGCAAACTCCGCCAGCAGGGCCGCCCCGGTGGGAGTCACCAGCTCGTGCGGTTCCTCGCATTGGGTAATCCCGATCCCGCGTGCACCGAGAATCTCCAGAGTCGCCGGGGTGGGCACCGGAAACCGGCCATGGGCACATTTTACCCAACCCGTTCCCTCGACCACCGCAGACGCCAGGACCCGTGGACAACCCAGGGCTTCGAGACAGATGCAGGCCCCGACAATGTCGATGATGGAATCAACCGCTCCGACCTCATGGAAGTGCACCTGCTCCGGCGGCAGTCCGTGCACCTTGCCTTCAGCCACCGCCACGCGTCGAAAGACGGCAATGGATCGCTCCTGGACCCAGGGCGACAGATCGCTGGCTTCAATCAGGGCACGGATGCTTTTGAAATCCCTCTGGAGTCCATTTCCTGAGCCGTGCTCATGGGTGTGGGCATGTTCACCATCCTGGGAATGATCATGACCATGCCCATGGCCATGGGGGTGCTCGTGGGAATGGACGTGCCCAGCCTCCACCTTGGGCCCGGAACAAGTGCCGTCTGCCGTGAGATGAACATCAAACTTGACGCCTTCAATCCCCGATTTTTGCCGACGGGCCATGTGCAGGTGGTATCCGTCGAGTCGCAATCGCTGGAGTCCCCGTTCGAGGGTTGTTCCGGCAACACCCAGGTCCAGCAGTGCCCCGATGAGCATGTCGCCGCTGATCCCGCTGAAGAGGTCGAGGTAGAGGATTGGCATGGACTCCAAAGTCAGAGGTCGATGAAGAAACCGCTATTGGGAAGGCAGAGCCCCCACGGATTGCATCAGGCGTTCGAGCCGTTGGCCATACTCGATAAAATTAAGCCGCAGAGCATCATCTGAAGCGGCGCTTTCCGGGCCATGGAAGACCGCGACAAGGTGTGGCTCGATACTGACGCCTCCCAGGTAACCGCGTTCTGCCGCATCGGCAAGAATCCGGGCCACGGCCCCGTCGCCTTCCCCAGGCCAGTGATAATCCGCATCGTTTTTCGCAGGATTCCACCGGGCATCTTTGACGTGGATGTGGAGGACGCGGTCGCGGACGGCCAGCCAGAATTCCCAGGGGTCCTGTTGGGGCCACGGTTTCGGGCGGGACCGGTCGGCGTTGAACACGGGATTGGCTGTGTCGAAGACCCAGGCAAGATCTGGAACGGAGTCCAGCAGTTGAAGGGCGTGGCGGGGGCTCATCCCGCCGTGGTTCATGCAATTTTCGTGGACCACCTGAAGGCCCTCAGAACGAAACCGTCGGGTTACTTCGGCCACCCGGCGGATGACTTCCGCGGGAATGTCCACGGTCTCGTCGTCCGGCTTGAAACTCATGATCCGAATCAGCCGGGTTCCGAGCCGATGCATTCGGGGAATGGCCCGCTCGACTTCCGACCAGGTGATTTCCCAGGGGTCGGAAACACGCTTGGCCCAATTCATGATGGTTGAACCCAGGCAGATGACCTGGATTCCCGATGAACTCAATCGCTCCACCACCTGGTCAAAGGCGACGGGGGAAAGGTCATGGAGGTTGGCCCTGGGATGACCCGGAACGAGAACATTGCGCAGTTCGATATGCCGCCAGCCGAGGGATTGAACGGCTGAAATCTGGGAGTCCAGCGCCTGGCCGGCCTCGTCACCAATGCCACAAAGAATCATAAGCAGGGAACACCTCCAAAATCCGAACGTGAATCAAGAGCATGAACCGGATGGGCAGAGCGGCGGCAAGGCGATGTGGCGCAGGTTTTCCAAACTGCCCCAAAATAGCTTTTCTCACCAACCAGACGATTCAAGTGCAACCTTTTGAACAAGAGCAACATCAGTAGGGCAAAGATCCTGCCGAGCCGTGCGCAAGTTCTGCAACCTTGGCAACCGGGACAAGCCCGGCAGACCTGGAGGTCTGCGAAACACCAGAAAGGAATGTCTGCGCTATGGCGCAATGAGCGGTTCATGGTTCAGGTGGGAGAGGTCAAAAAACCAAACGCCGCCCCGTATTTTGGAGCGGCGCTGGTCGTTACCGGTGTTCGAGTTGAATCAGCGATGGTCAAACCGCTGAGTTCAAGCCTTCCGGGTCGGCTTTGCCGAGCGAACCCGCTCCTTTTTACGTTTCAAGTAGCTGATTCGGCGGCGGCGTTTTTCGATTTTGTTGGATTGTCTGCCCATAGTCGTCTTTGGTTTGAGCGAATGGTGCCCAATTCATGGTCTACACTGCCGATGCGCAACGGCAGGTTCAATCCCTTTTTCTGCGCGCTGGGAATCGTTGCCCTATTCGTCACGGGTTGTGAGACCACGCCCAAGGAGAAAAAGGAGAGCGCCGACAAGGATGCGGTGGCGACACTCCGACTCCATGTGGAGGTGGAGGAGCGTGCCTCCTCGGCCAGGACGATATCCCTGGTCCGGAGTTCCCCGGTGCAACTCAAAGTCGAAAGCGAGTCCGTCATCGATGAGCGTGATGTCAAATCGGCGCGAATCATCGAGGCCAACGGCAGCTTCCTGATTGGGGTCGAATTCAACATGCACGGACGCCTCGTGCTGGAAATGACCAGTGTCGCCCATCTCAATCGGCGTCTGGCCATTCAGTCCACCTGGTCAACGGGTAAGGAGGTCCCCGCCTCCCGCTGGCTGGCGGCACCCCAGATGACCCAGGCCTTGCGCGACGGCAGCATTGCCTTCACCCCCGATGCCTCCCGAGAGGAGGCGCGTCTCATTGTTCTCGGCCTGAATCACATTGCCGTGAAGTTGAAAAATCAGCCGAAACCCGGCAAGGAAGATGAAGACAAGAGCCGCCTGAAGAGTCCTGACAAGGCGGAGGATGCCATCAAGGCATTTCAGGAGCCCCGCTGAATCAACCAATGAATTCCTGGATAGCGGCAGGCTTGGTTCTTTCCCTGCTCGAGGCGGCCGTTGCCGGACCGTTCCTCCGTTTGCCCACGGCCAATCAAGCCCTGTTCCAGCCCGGAGGCGAGGAACGCTTTTTTACTCCCACCTCCGGTAAATCATGGACCAGCGGGCAGTTCGGCTGCGTTCGTTCCGATGGCCATCAGTTCCATGAAGGCATCGATATTCAATGCCTGAACCGCGATCGCCGTGGTGAACCAACCGATCCCATCCAGGCCAGTGCCGACGGAGTGGTGGCCTACATCAGCCGCCACCCGGGATTGTCCAATTACGGCAATTACTTGGTGCTCCGGCACCAGGTGGATGGCCTGGAAATCTACACGCTGTATGCGCATTTGAGCGACATCCGTCAGGACCTGAAGCCGGGGGACTCTGTTCGCAGCGGGGAAACCGTGGCCACCATGGGACGCACGTCCAACACCCGCCAGCGCATCACCAAGGACCGGGCTCACGTCCACTTCGAGGTGGACGTAGTGGCCAGCGACCGGTTTGCCGCCTGGTATGCCCAGCATGAACCGGGTCAGAAGAATGACCACGGGAACTTTCATGGCCACAACCTCATGGGGGTGGACCCGGCCGCCTTGCTGCGGGAGGAGTTTCGTCAGCGCGGAAGCTTCAACCTGGTGCGATTTCTTCAGGCTCAGCCTGAAATGTGTCGGGTGACGGTCCGCGCCAAGTCTTTTCCGTGGGTGAAGCGCTATGCCCCCCTGATTCTGCCCAATCCCGTGGCCTCCCGCGAGGGGATCGCGGGGTACGAGCTTTCCCTGACTTTTAACGGCATTCCGGTGCGGGTCATTCCCCGCGCCGCTTCTGAACTCCGTTCACCCGGGAAATTTGCCTTGGTCAGCGTCAATGCCGCCGTCCACGAAGCATCTCCCTGTGCCGGATTGGTGCGCCAACGCGATGGGCGCTGGTCCCTGACACCCCACGGATTGGAACTGCTCGACCTCCTGACCTACTAGTGCCGTGTATACTCGTCGCCTCGCAGGAGCCGAAAATCCCTCGCGGCAAACGGTAAGCTATTTCGGATACACGACTCTAGGCCCGCTCCATGTACTTGCCGGTGCGGGTGTCCACCTTGATCTTTTCACCCGACTTGATGAAGAGCGGCACCTGAACCGTGACGCCGGTTTCGAGCGTGGCGGGCTTCATCACATTGTTGGCAGAGTCACCCCGCACGCCTTCGGCAGATTCAGTGATGGTCAGAACCACGCTGGCCGGGATTTCGACCTGGATGGCCTTTTCTTCGACAAAGGTCATCTGCACCGAACCGTTTTCGATCAGGAAGTTTTTGGCCTCGCCGACCAGCTCCGGCGGAACGGTGACCTCCTCAAAGGTCTCCGGATTCGAGAAGACGAAGTCGTCGCCACTCTTGTAGCTGAATTCCATCCGGTAGGTCGTCAGGGGAACCGTTTCGACCTTTTCCGACGATGCAAAGCGCACGTCCATGCTTTTGCCGGTGCGGACGCTGCGAAGGATGCCCTGAACAAAGGCCCGCAGGTTCCCCGGCGTCCGGTGCTGGACTTCCAGCACCACGCAGATTTCGTTGTTGTACAGAATCGCCATCCCTTTTCGGATGTCGTTAGCGTTGACGGCCATAAAACTTGAATAAACGAGTGACAGACTGGACTGAAACTACTGCGGAAAAGAGTCGGGAGAGTACTTGGGAATCGTAACTTGGCAAGCACAACAACATCGCAATGGACGCTTCCCAACCGGGTCGTGAACCCTATTTTTAAGGCGTGGCTCTGGTCCGGATTCTTGTCGACGGTTACAGCCTGCTCCATGAGTGGCGGGCACTGGCTCCCGGCGCTTCGCGATTCTTCGCCGCCGCCCGCGAGGCATTGATTGCCGTCCTCACCCGCTACGCCGATGCCCACCCCACCCCTCTGACGATTTTCTTTGACGGGTCCGGAGCCCCCGCCGGAACGCCCAAGGCCAGTTCGTCCCGACAGTTGGAGGTCCTCTTTTCGCCGCCAGGCAGAACCGCGGATGATCTCATCGAGCGCGTGGCCTTCCGGATGAAGGATTATGGCGAAGTCCTGGTGGTCACGGATGACCTGGTGGAGCGCGACACGGTCGCCGGATTCGGTGGATTGACCCAAAGTTGCCGGGCCTTCATCGCCGAGGTCGAGTCGGCCCTTGGCGATTTCAACCGGGACGTGGCCCGCATCAATCGCCGCGAGCGGGACCGGTTCCGACAGCCTTGAATCGGGGTCAGCGTCGCTTCCCGTAGACGCCATTCGTCAGACGGCGCTGTTCAATCGGGAATGGGCATTGCGGGGAAGGGAGACGAGCCTGACGTTTCCTCCTCTTTACCGGATCTGCTCTCCGGATTCCAAAATCTGGCGGTTCGAGAAAATTTTCGGAATTATCGAATAGCACAGACAACGGATGTCCGGGTGGCGGGTGCATTGTTTCGCCATGAAAACAATGGATTCCAGGCAAGCACCGGTGAGGGCGGAAAGGGGGCAGGGGACGGCCCAGCTTGATTTTGATCTGGCGTTGCCGAAGCGGAAACGGGTGGTGCGCCCATGCTCACGGGAACGGGCCGCCCTCTGGTTCGACCTGATGCGGCGGGTGGTGGACGAGGAACTGGAGTTCCCTTTGCCCCGCCGGGCCCGCTGACGTCCTCTGTGGTTGATCCTCAGGATGGTGAGCACGAGCCAAACGACGGAGGGTTTATGGAGAGCGGGCCGCCTCCAAAACGAAAAGAGGCGTCAGCCATGACGGCGACGCCCCAAGAAAACAAAAGACGCGGTTGCCTAAAGAGCAACCGACAAGTTGACACCCATCGCTTTAGCCGACGATGTCGATGCCCATGTTGCGGGCGGTGCCGGCAATGGTGCGGAAGGCGGCCTCTTCGTTGGAGGCGTTCATGTCGGGGAGCTTGATCTTGACGATTTCTAGGACCTGTTTACGGGTCACCTTGCCCACCTTTTCCTTGTGGGGAACCTTTGACCCGGAGGCGATTCCGGCGGCCTTCTTGAGAAGAACCGACGCGGGGGGCGACTTCAGGATGAAGGTGAACGATTTATCCTGATAAATCGTGATCACGACCGGGATGACGAGTCCGGCCTTATCCTTGGTGGCGGCGTTGAATTCCTTGCAGAACGCCATGATGTTGATGCCCTGGGAACCGAGGGCGGGACCGACCGGCGGTGCCGGGTTGGCTTGGCCAGCGGAAATCTGGAGCTTGACCATGCCGGTTACTTTTTTTGCCATAACGAGA
>Ga0136644_10003716_pt1 | contig 11402 bp, 10 predicted proteins | sample C_130820_EF_Meta_FD_94780 | JGI IMG/M metagenome (GOLD analysis project Ga0136644, IMG submission 94780) | Freshwater microbial communities from Lake Croche, Canada to study carbon cycling - C_130820_EF_MetaG (v2) (version 2) | ecosystem: Environmental > Aquatic > Freshwater > Lake | place...
AAATGAATCCTATTAGCAGTTATACAAGTTGGCAACCCCTTGAAGAAGTCATAGTTGGCCGTGCGTACAGCCCAGACTATTTTGACTTCATTGAGAACGCACAAGTGCGCAATCAGTTACAACAAATCCTTTTGGAAACTGAAGAGGATCTGGTTAACTTGCAACGCACAATAGAACGGTTTGGTGCTCGAGTACGTCGTCCCGACTTGCCCGACCGCGACCGATTCATAAACAATCAAATGAACGGGCGAGGTGCACCTCTTCCTCCACTCACACCAAGAGACTGGCAAATCACTCTGGGTGACCGACTGCTACGTGTGTTGGCCATACGAGAATTAGATTCGCTGTGTGATGAATACAGTCAGGCAGGTGGTACTGTGATCAACCCACACAGTGTCACTGGTTGGGATCCTAACTGTATTCTAAATGGTGCCAGTGCCAGTTGTATTGTGCGTGTGGGCCGTGATGTGTTCTTTGATAACTCAGACTTCTTAAAGCCCGAACAAACACGCTGGATTGTGGACACAGTGTTGGGTCCTGAATATCGAATTCACGAAGCCGTTACTGATGGACACGGCGATGCTGTGTTTGCCATTCTCAAGCCCGGAGTGTTGCTGAGTAGCAAACACGATGTCAATTTGAATCTGGCACGGGACTTTCCTGGCTGGGACGTATGCAAGATATGGGATTCTAGTATCTGGGCCGCAATGGAAGTGGGCAAGTTCAAATATGAATCGAGTCCAGGTGCTTGGTATGTGCAAGGACAGACGCCTTCTCCAGAGTTTACTGAGTTTGTGAACACATATCTAAACAAATGGACTGGTTTTGTGGCCGAGACTGTGTTTGATGTCAACTGTCTTGTGCTAGATGAATCACACGTGATCTTCAGTGCCTACAATCGAGAAGTGTTTGATTACTGCCGCCGGCACCAAATAGAACCTATTATCAGTGAACTGCGTCACAGCTACTTCTGGGATGGTGGCATCTCATGCTGTACGCAAGACATCCGACGCAGGGGCGGGTTAGAAACTTATCTTTAGGCCTGGCGCCTGAGTGCAAACATCAAAGATTTTTCATTCACATTCTTGTGATTAAATTGCAAGTCAATGTCATACACCCAGTTTTGAAATAATTCAAATCCAGATTTTTGAAACAAGCCTTGCCACATCCGATCTCCCAAGATGCTGTAGTGATTGGGATTGAACTCATGCATGTTTACCCGTTCGTTGCCAGGCGCAGGCACTTCAATAAACATCTGGCCGCCTGGTCGCAACACTCGGTGAAATTCAAATAGTGTAAACAACGGATAAGGACTGTGTTCTAGTGCATGTCTGCACCAGATGAAATCCACTGTGGCATCCTCTAAAGGTAAATCAGTCATGCTGGCATGTATGGCATCAAATCCTTGCGAAACACAGGCACCAACATCTTCAGTGCTAAGTGTAACTCCAGTTACATTGTTGTAGCCTAATGCTGCCGCTGACTTTATAAACACCCCGGGACCGCAACCAATGTCAAGTATCTTGCATTTGGGGTCTAGATTGAATTCAGATAAAAATCGTTGACTTATGTCTGGAATGATATCATCGTGAAACCCGCCAACTGCTTCGCTGTATACTGTGTCCAGTGCTCTTTTTTCAAATGCTTTAAATTTTTTGTAATCCATCAACTGCAAACCTTTATGCCATACAACTGTTCAAAACGATCTGCATCCGCTCGATCATTGACCATGGGTTCGCCACGTATGTTCAAACTGGTGTTGAGCAACATAGGGCATCCGGTCAACACATACCACTTTTCCAACAGTTCTCTCATGCCTGAACCGTCCTGCGCCACCGTTTGTACTCGGCTGGAGCCATCAACATGACATACAGCAGGAGTAAGATCAGGCTGGCGACACCTAGCAACTGACTGCATATAAGGACTATGATGCCAACCCACTGGCATATCAAAATAGTCATGAACCACCTCAGCCAATATGGCCGGGGCAAATGGCCTAAACTGTTGACGACGTTTGATAGCATTTACTTTCTCCTTGATCTCGCTGCCTCTAGGGTCTGCAAGGAGGCTACGGTTTCCCAGTGCTCGGGGACCGAACTCGGCTCTTCCTGATGCCACTCCGACAATTTGGTCACTAAGAAGCCGATCCAGTAACTGGTTAACAGGATAAACACCTGGAATGCAATGGCCCAGATAACTGTTGCGCCAGTTAATTCTATGCCCAAGAGCCAAAGCGGCACAACCGAGACTGCTACCAGCATCACCAGGGCAAGGCATAATCCATATTTTGTCAAAGTATTCTCCCAGCATACGGTTGGCAGTGCAATTCAGCGCCACTCCACCCATATATACCAGATTCGGACTAAATTCAAAGTTTCTAGCACGAATCATCACTTGTCGAATAAGATCCTCTGCCACCAGTTGCCCAGCGGCTGCAATGTTTTCATTACTGGCGCCTACCAAAAACTCTGTACTCATTCCTGTATGGAAATTGTGTCGTAGTTCAAGATCACGCTCGTCAGCAATCACGTGTTCACGCATGTCATGATACCAGACATTACGACCCCAGGCGGCCATGCCCATGGTGATGTATTCTTCGTCTAGTGGGTGTAGGCCAACACGCTCGGTGACTGCACTATAGAACAGTCCGATTGAGTGCGGATAAACTTGTCTCCATAGCTTCTTATACCGCGCCTGGCCCTTGCGATCATATTCTGCACCCCATATACTAATTGTATCCCATTCTCCAATGGCATCGATTACTACCACCGTGGCACGTTCAAATGGGCCGGTTTGAAATCCTGCTGCCGCATGGCTTAGGTGATGATTATAACTGTGTACCCGTTCAGGTTCAATTTGCCCATCCAGTTGTCGTTGCAATATTTGACGAGTGGTAATTTTGTCCCATTCAATGCCTTGACCTGCGTACCATTGTCTGAACTGTTTGTTCCAGGGGCGTTCATAATAGGCCACAACTTCGGGACCATAATCCGCAACTTCATCCAGCAGGCCCTGGCAGAAGTCAGCGTCGTTTTTTTTCTTGCTGTAACGTTCTGAATGGCCGGCAAACAGTATGTCTCCATTGGGACTTATGACCGTGGCAGCCGCATCGTGAAACCCTGCCGAAATACCTAGGATATTCATTTGTAGATAAATGGATCTCGCTTGCGTAGTTCTTTTAGTTTTTTACGATAACGAATTTCCAGTCTAATTCTATTGAGTAAGTTTTTTAACCATGTCATTTTTGTTTCTCCGCAAGTTCAGGGTCATACAAGGGCACCGCACAAAAAGTCACAGTGCCCTTTGCCACAGTGACACTTCGACGGAATGCTATCACTGTTTCTAGATTGTAGTAGTTGTAGTTATGATCAATCCATTGACTCCATTTCAAACCATGTCCTATACCGCACTGATCACGTGCAATGTTATAATTGGGTTCTACAGAGCCGGCAAACTCTTGCCAGTCGTCGGGCCAGTCCAGCAAGTAAGGTAAAATCAACAATCTCCAACCTCTTGCCATTCGTGCTCGCCAGGGCCAGTACAGCAATCTTATTCTATATTCATAAAGACTGGTGTCGTCATCAGTCCAGGGAGTGTCACCTGTGCGAGCCCATCGGGTTCCATGCAACATTTCAGGGTGCAAGCGCCCACGACTAAAGTGTGTGTCATAGCCAGTGAGTTCTTCGGGCAAGGGAATTGTATAGCCTATACTGGCAAGTCCACGAAATCCCAGGCAGTTTCTGATAGTCTGCTGATCTGCTATGTTGATTTCTGTCTTGCGGGCTTTTTGTTGCTTGAACCAGTCGGGCATGTGATTGCGCATGACTGTGGGTGGCTCACAATTCAAGTACTGTATGTCAGGGTCTGTGCAATATTCCCAGGTCAAGTGATCATTAACTCGTATGTCTTGCATTTAGGGCCCGAATTTGCTGTTGATCGTAATCTGGGTCGCTCCAGTGATAGTCATAAATGGCCTGAGCATGTGAAGTGCGTATTTGATACACATCCAACTGAGTGGATAACTGGCGCCATATTTGGTCATAAGATGTGGTGCCAAATGACCTTTCCAGATCAACTTGCCCGACCTGAGGGTGGCCGATTGTGAGACTCTTGTCATCAGGGTCGAATCCATTCCGTTCAAGCCACGTTCGAAATTCTGCCAATTGTACCTTTTGCCAGTGGAATGCACCGGGATCACGTGCCCATTCAATATCAAAGTCACCAGCGGCTTGAGTCTGTGACCGAAGGCTTGTGGTAACAAGTTCACCAATGCGGCTATCCCTGCCTTCATCTTGAAATACCTCCCAGTGGTGTTTGCCCACTGCTTTATTTACACCCACATACACACCGCCTAGTTTTCTGTTGATTGTTTCGATCCCAAACAGTTCATAATCTTCTGGCCCTAATTCAAACCGTGGGGCTTGTAACCAACACATGAGTTGACTGGGTCTACTCCATTCAGGGGCTTCAACAACCTTGCGCATGCTCAACACAAGACTTTCTAGTTCATGACACAACAGGTTTAACTGTCGTATGTGCCAACGTGTGACGTCATCTGCTGATGTATAATAAGGACTCATGGCACCTGCTGTGCCCTGCAGGTCCTCAAAATATCTGTGCAGTTGATTCATTCGATCATGATTGAGTTTCAAGTCAGAGTGTATGACATTTGCAGGACTAAAAAAGTCTTGAATGCGATAATCCAAACTGGAACTGTTAATGGCCATGATTGATCTGTTGATCTGGGTACACAAATGCTCGGCTGTTCTAGCACTTTCTGTCCAGCCCAGCCAGCAGTAGTTCTTTTCTAAATGTAATCCTGTACAAATGATATCATTTAATGCAGTCAGCCATTTACGACTGAGACTGTTGTCTGCTACATCTATGTACACAGTTGATATACCACTGGCACCGCGTAGGTCTATTTCAATCGAATCAAGCAATTTTCATCCACCATTCTAGTACTTCTGGACGTGCGCCCAGTATGTCAGTCATTGTTACTGATTGTGTTCTTATTTGTTCCAATCGCAACACACGGGCTTTGCCCTTGCTCAGCCCGGACCGGTAACCATCCGGCCACTGTTCCTCAAAGGTGGGCCGGTTTTTTAATTGTAGCAGTACATCACGCATGGCACCTGCGGAGCGGCCTGCTAGTTCGTCAACCCAAGGATCCAATATGTGTCTGGGCAGGGCCAAGGGACTCAAGATAATATCCGGAGAAAAACTGAATATGACCTTGGCCAGCATTTCTACACCAAGACTCTGGGCTAGATTTTGCATGGCATCAACTTCAAACATGCCCGGTAGTGTCAGTGTAAAGTCCAAGCGCATCTGTCGCGGATGTGTGGCTATGGCCACCCCGGCTTTGAAGTTGTTTAAAAAAGTCCCATAATCCAAGCCTGTTCGGACATATTCTCCGGTGGCACCGGTTCCATCCAGACTGGCACAGATTTGCCAGTCGCGCACATGCGCCAATATATCCCGATAAAGATTAACGCCGCGATAATCCACCCGGCTAAGATTAGTATTATACCTTGCATACAGTCGTCCCCCATCCCCTAGTTCAATTATGCGTTTCATGTAGCGCCAGTGCTGTTCGTACATCAGCGGCTCGCCACCTACCCAGTATATTTCTTCTACACGATGTTGTTCCACGGCCAGACCAAATTCGGCTTCAATTTGACTATCTTGAAATTGTGTGATTTTGGCACGTATATCGTTTCGCATCCAATTATTTTTAGGATTAGCCCAGTCAACCATGTTATTCTGTTTCTGTTCACTTTCCCACGCACTGGAAAGCATGTCTCCGCAGGTTCTGCATCGAAAGTTACACAAGTTGCTGAACCTATAATCCCATGAAACAGGGTGCATACTAGTCGATCCATCTGGTTCAGTGTTATCCCATACATCAGCAATTCTTCTGCCGAACAGTTGTGAAAAATAATCGCGGTATACGGACGTGTTAAGTAGTTTATCATTGCATACTTCACATTCGGGTAAGGTTTCTCCAGCCATCATTCTGCGGCGCACACTTTTCATGTGTTCCGAGTTCCAGTGTTGTTTCAGCGTGACAGGAATGTATCGCCCAGTACCGGCACTAGTATCAATGTACTGCTCAAAGTTCTGCGCAGGTTCACGTGACGCACAGCACATGCGCCGTTCGGTTTGTGGAGAGAGATAGGTATGCACCCAGGGTGCCAGGCACATGGTATCAGGTTTGTGCATGGATCCATCCTGCATAATAAAACGCTACTTCACGATGCACTGAGTCATCAGTTATGTGATAATAGGGTCTGTGTTCACGTGTGACGGTGTAGTCCCACAAATTTCTACTGCTACGATTTGCTTGCCATTTTGCAAAGTATTCACATGTGCCACCATAACTGGGGTGTTCAAACCCGCCTTGGTCCCAGAGAAATGGCCGTTCATTATCAGTTAATCGTTGAAGCATGCTTTCTATTATACACTTGTTTTCGTAAATGGCCAAGTCCAGATCAAAGAATTCACGTGTGTATTGATTCAGCACTGACAATTGGTGCTGGTCAAATGGAGTGGTGCCATCCAAACTGTGTATGCTGTAGGGAATGATTTTGCCCTGCAACCGTGTTTGACTTCTGGTGCTGGCTGTGCATAACACAATGATTTGATCGGCCCGGGCCAGTGCCTGATCCACCTGTTGACTGATCAGCAAATTACTGGCACACACACGACTCAAATTGATGATGTCATGTGTGGGCACAAGTTGTTGCAGATAATCCACCCAGCAAGGTCCGTAGTCTGGATCTGCCGCCCCAAAACTGTCGCCACAGATGTACAACTGTGGTTTCATAGTGATTCTACAAATTCCATAATGGGACGCACCACCTGTGATTCAAACAGTTCACACACACGAGTCTGATCAAAGAACAACGCATGATTGTGTGCCAGTATTTGTTTTGTTGCTGTGTCTTGAAATACCGTGCCTGTTTGTCTGAATTCTGCATACAGGTCTTCCAGTATTGCAACCACACGAGCCAACCTATTTTTAGCATCGTACCTGCCGGTGTTTGGCGTGAGGTCATATGACTCGTCGATGCGATGCCCAAATGTTTCAAAGCCCCGACTGCGTATGTATTCAAGTGTGCCCGGACTGCCGTACACAATCATGGCATGTTGATGGGCCAAGGGTTTAAAAATCTTTTCACTTATGAACAACTCAGAACTGATCTTGGTCTCACTTACCAGGCTAAAACAAGTTTGTGCATACCATCTGGGCTGATAGAATCTATCATTTGCATTGCTTGCATTAAATGGATTGTGTACCAACTCATCGTCAGGCAGAGTTATTCCATGTTCCACGTAACTGTACATGCTGGATTCTAAATAAGCCCCAACTGCTTGGTAAAGATCATCGCGATTTTTCTTTTTTAAATTCATCAACAACAAAAAGAACTTGCTGGGCACAGCAGATTCTCGGGGCAAATGATAATTGAGATGGCGCCACTGTAGACTTTCTTGAATCCACATCCAATCCCGAGCACGTAGTACAAATTCTCCATTGACAGTTTCGCAAGTGTCGGTAATGTTACTGTCCATCAAGTAAGAAAGAATAATGCGATATCCCTGTGCTTTGATTTTTTTGTAACGCTCTAGTTCACCAAAGCGATTATCGGTTATGACCATACAGTTGGCATCATATGCCTGGGTATGGTTGTATACTTCAACGTCAAAATGTTCTTGCCACAGTGGCATGAACCAGGGCTGAGTCAGATTGGAATCTGCTATCAATAACTTAGGTTTTTGCATAGTCGATCAACTGAGCAAATTCAGGTGCCACCAATGCCAAATTGGTGTGTCTTTTGCGATCTAAGTCTGCTATTTTCATTCGGGTCATGGCACCATCTGTTGATGCACCGTTGTTCATGAAGTCTCGTATGCGATCAAATTCAGATCTGTAAATGGTTTCTACTGAATCTAGATATTGGGAAATGGCCGCCTTGGCCGAGTCGGGCAAACACGCAATTGAGAAATACCAAGAATCATGCATCATGTTCCAGTACACAAAGTTAAAACTCTCGCAATTCTTTTCCAACCACTCGGCAACTTCGCCCAGGTAACGCACATTAAACACATTCACAGTGGTGCATACTTGCAGTTCAATATTGGGGTGGATTGCCTTTAGATCGCGGAATCGATCTAGATTCTCACACACCAGATTCCATTCAGCATTGGTGCGCTGATATTCAAAACGAGCAGCCACATCATCTATTGAAAAGGCTATCTCTACTGTTCGAAAGTGCCGCCAAATGTGTTCAGCCTGCTTAGGCCATTGTGTGCCATTTGTGTTGTAGTGTATTTCCACATTACCTGCAATGCCACGATCTACCATGCCCTGCAACATTGAGAAGTGTTCTTCTATCATGAATGGCTCGCCGCCGGTGAATTCTATATAGCGTATGTCATTTAATACTGAATCAATTTCGCTCCAGAATTGGGGATTTTCTCGGGGCCAAGCACCGTTGCGTAGCATTTGATACGCATGACTGGTTTTTCTTTGATCAACTCGTGTGTGGGCTATTTCTTCTGTGGCAAACTGGCTCGAACTCCACGAACCGCATATGCGGCATTTCAAGTTGCAGATGTTGCCCAATTTGAGATCCAAGAACATGAGTGGTTTGGCATCTGTGGTCCATTCACTTGAGATACCCATGTGCTTGAGTCTGTCCAGTGTGTGCATGCGTTTGCTGGTGCGCCCGGCACGTTCTTCCGACCAGCACTTGCGGCAGGTCTGTGGCTGTTCACCATTTAAAAACTGTTGACGCAACCCTTGCATATGACTGCTGTTTTGTATGTCTTGAAAGTTGGCTGTTGACAATTCAAATTTGTTACCTGCGGCATCTAGAATTTCATCATCGGCTAGACAGCATGGTCGCACAGTGCCAATTGGACTGGCTTCTAGACTGATCCAGGGTAATACGCAGAATTTGTTATGTGGTAAATTCATTTTAATGCCTGTAATTCAGGAAGTATATCCATGATGCGTTCATTTCTGATTGAGTCTAATTCGTGCGTCTTGCGCCAGAAGGTATCCATTAGTTGTGTGTTATCTATGGCATTCATGAATTGAATTGCTGATCTAAAACCCTGTGTGGCACGCTGTAATGGGTCTCTATCACTCATCCAATCCAGATGCTCTAGATATTTTGTTTGCAGGCGTTGTTTGTATTCTTGGGGTGCAATGTCTATGCGATAGTGTGGGGGATCTTGCAAGATATTTACATTTAAATCCTGTGCGCGAATTAGGCCAGCACTTACCCATTCCTTGTGAAAATCAGGCAAGTGCCAGGCATTCATGATACTGAGTGTGGGACTTATGTAAAAGTCTACATTGGGACAAGTGCGTATCATGTCATGACGATTCTTTACCACGTCCGACCAACGAGTACCTTTACGTATGTATTCAGCGGCCTGATCCATTCCGTCCAGGCTGGCACCTACTGCCACTGATTCGAACTGTCGCCAGTATTCAAATACAGAGCGTCCTTTAAGATCTGTGTGCGTGAAGTTTGTGTTGTATATTAGTCGTACATCAAAACGACCGCGTCGCACAAGTTCTTCCAATATATTATAGTGTTCTTCCATCAGCAAGGGTTCACCGCCAGCAAAATAAATCTGTTCCACATAGTCCAGGTGTGGTTCTAACTGCGACCACATGTCTGTCTCAGTGCGTCCTGCATAGTTAAGCACTGTGTTGCGGTCTTTCCATTCTGGACCTGCCAATTTGGCTTGGTCTTGATACCATTGGCTCGAAAAGATATGTCCACAACTGCGGCATTTTAAGTTACACAGATTACTAAAACGAATATCCCAATAGGTCATTTCAAAAGGATTAGTATCTAATTTCTTCACATGATGCCCGTGATGTTTGTTGGCACTTCGTCGGCCCGAAAAGAACCCCGATTCTTCTTGTTCATAACAGCGTGTGCAGGCCGCGTGTGGAGTTTCGCTCAGCATGTCGCTACGCAACTTTTGCATGGGTTGGTCACGCCATATTTCTGCCAGGGTATTGGTTCTACAGTTGCCCACCACGCCCGGTTTCATTTCTGCATGGCAACAGGGATATGCTTCGCCTGTGGGATAGGCGTGCAGGTGTATCCAGGGATAGATACAGAATGTTCGTGAATCCTCCAGGAGGAAACGCTCACGTTTAGTGAGTTCTGTTGGGCGTACTAGATCTGTTGAATTATACTTGTATTGAGTCATACCATTCTTTCAGTTCAGGAAAGGCAGCGCCAAAGTCCTTGCCCCGGCGTTGATCATACTGTGAATAAAACTGTCGAAAATCATTCAGCAACCGGGGACGATCAAATGCTTCTGAATGCGGAGTTTTGACCACATCCAAGTAGTCTATTAGTCGCTGTGTATGATTGACTTCATGCTCGTGTATAAACTCCGAATCCACCCAGTGTTCCAGCCAGGTCTCCAAGCGTTGTTGATATACTCGGCGCTGGTCATCAGGCAAGACCAAGGGTGATTGGAATGACGGAAAGCGTAGAATATTCAATGTAAACGACACAGCATCGCGGCCATATTCCAGTTTCCAATTCATTATGCACTCTAGCAATTGATCTAGTGTGCTTAGGCATAGTGCATTAATGGTTGCCATCACGTGTATACCGCGGAACTGTCCTGAATCCAACAAACGTTCTACGTTGTTGGCCCAGTCGTCCCACACAAGCCCATCGCGGATGTACTCTGCTTGAGTTGAGATTGCCTCATTGCTTGTGTATAAGTCGATTGCCATGTCTTGTGTTGAGGCAAGTAATCGGTCAATGTCAACGTCGGTTCCCAGGTTACTATTGATAGCAAGGCGTGTGCTACTACGTCCCCGGTTGTCTCGAAACCAGTCAACCAGTCGCCAAGTGTGGGCGGACATAAGGGGCTCGCCTCCGGTAATTCTAAGTTCCTGGAGTGTATGATGTAGATCTGTTTCCCACCATGCAAAAAATGCATCAATGTAGGGATTAGATTCCGTGATCTTAAACAACTGAGCACTATCATGGGTGTGGGTAAAGTGATTGCGCCCGTCACTAACAAGATTGTGGTAGGGTCCGTTACGTTTGATATCGTTAGCCCAAGTTGTGCTAAAAGCAGGGTTGCAGTAAGAGCAAGCAAATTGACAAGTACGATCAAAAGCAATTTCCAATGTACGGAGATTGACGTCATCGTCGGCAGGAGTATTATAAGCCTCATCTAGTGCCTCTATAGGATATATCTTTGATTTGTACACACGGTCTGATATAGCATCCTTGCCCATGTCTTCAATCTTCCAGCAATACTCGCAACCTGCAGGACGCTCGCCGGCCAACATCTTTCTGCGGTCTTCTTTCTTTTGGTCAGTATTGTGCAACAGCCTAGGGTTG
>Ga0136644_10003717_pt1 | contig 11397 bp, 9 predicted proteins | sample C_130820_EF_Meta_FD_94780 | JGI IMG/M metagenome (GOLD analysis project Ga0136644, IMG submission 94780) | Freshwater microbial communities from Lake Croche, Canada to study carbon cycling - C_130820_EF_MetaG (v2) (version 2) | ecosystem: Environmental > Aquatic > Freshwater > Lake | place: Lake...
ACCGACGGCCGCCCGTCAGGGCCGCGCGGATGCCGGCAACTGCTCGCCGCCCCCGCTCGTGGCCAGCGCCGCGAGCACGCCGCCCGAAACATCCTCGGCGACCGTCCGCACCGAGCCGTCGCCCGCGAGCGCCTGGAAGACGCCGTCGCCGCCGCGCGAGCGGGGCTTGAGCGACGTCGCGGCGGCCGTCGTCCCGGGGCCCGCGCCGAAGCCGGCGTAGCGGGCCACGTCGGAGACGTAGGGCCACGAGTAGCGGGGCGGCTGCCAGGTGGCGCCGTCGTCGGTCGAGTAGTCGCCGCTCTCCGTCAGCACGAGCGTGCAGGAGAGCCCGTCGGTCACCTCGGCGGGGCGGACGGCCTGCCCGCGGACGGGCACCGCGTAGCTGCCGCTCTCCGCGACGAAGCCCAGGCCCTCCGGCACGAGCACGCCCCCGAAGGCGTCGGCGGGCACGGCGGCGGGGTAGTACCAGCGGTCGAGCCGTCGCGCGGGATCGGGCACGGCCGGGCCCGGGCCGACGAGCGCCGAGAAGTCGATGCTCCCCGCGGACCGCGACCAGGCGTTGTAGACCCGCACGTGGGCCGCCACGATGTCGGCCTCCTGGGCCTCGGGCGGGCAGGCGAGGCAGTATTCCTGGTAGAGCCGCGCGAGCACCGTCTCCTCCATGTAGGGCAGGATGCTCATCGCCCACGACTGCGGCCGCACCCAGCCCACGCCCTCGTCGGGACGGCTGTCGAGGTGCTCCACGCTGCCGGGTCGCGGCCGCCCCGAGGCGAAGGGGAACGTGCGCCGCGCGGCCGCATACCCCTCGAGCGCCACGCCGATCTGCCGGAGGTTGCTCTGGCACTCGGCCCGCGCGGCGGCCTGCCGGGCCCGGAGCACCGCCGGCACGGCGAGGCCCACGAGCACCGCGACGACGGCGACGACGACGAGCAGCTCGACGAGCGTGAAGCCGCGGCGGCCTGGCATGACGACGATTCCGGCGGGCGGGGAAACCTTCCCCGAAACCCTAGCTTCGAAATCGCGGCCGCGGACGGGCCGGGCGGATCAGGGCGCCGGCTTCGCGGCGGAGGGGACGGCCGGCGAACCCGCGGCCGGGCTCTGCCCGCCGGCAACCGGGCTCTGCCCGCCGGCAACCGGGCTCTGCCCGCCGGCAACCGGGCTCTGCCCCTCCGGGGCCGGGGGCCGGTCTGCGGCGGGAGGCGCGGTCGTGACGATCCTGCCGAACATGTGGCCCCCGACCGCGTCGTGCGTCCAGGTGCCGGCGTAGCGGCCGCGGTCGAGCAGCACCCGCGAGGAGAACGTGCCGAGGCCGGGGATCGTGACGTCGTCGAGCGTGATCACCGGCGTCTCGCCGGCCCACTTCACCTCCACCGGCACCGGCAGGGTGACGTCGACGCTGCCGTAGCGGATCCGCGCCATCACGAGCCAGCCGTCGCCGGTGCCGATCTTCGTCGCGCCGGAGATCTCGTATTCCTCCTGCCGCGGCGCGCCCGTCTCGTCGTCGTCGCGGGTGAAGCCGCCGACGAGTCGCACGCCCTTCATCATCGCGGCGAACCGGGCGTGCCGATCCTGCGTTCCGCGCGGAGCATCGGCTCGGGGCGGCGCGGCGGGAGGCGTGCCGGCGGCCGGTGACGTCGCCTCGGCGGGCTTCCCTGCGGTTGGCTGTGTCGTGGCGGGCTGTTCTGCGGCCGCGACCGGGCGGATGCAGGCGACGAGGAGGCCCGCCGTGGCGAGGGCCGCGCGGATCGGGCGGCGCTGCGATCGGATCATGGTCGGCTCCATGCTCTCGGGGGATCGTGCTCTCGAGGGATCGCGCGCGGGGCGCGGGGCCACGGTCGGCGACGCCCCCGGCACGACGTCGTTGTACACTCTTCCCCGGGAGGCGGTGTCACCGCGGCCGCGCCGGGCCCGCGGGCTGCCGGCAGCGCGAAGGGTCACGCCATGCCCTATCTCGATTGGAACGCCACCGCACCGTTGCATCCCGCGGCGCGGCGCGCCTGGCTCGACGCCGCCGACCGTCTCTGGCACAACCCCTCGAGCCTGTACGCCACCGCCACGGCGGCCCGCGCCGCCCTCGACGAGGCCCGGGAGACGCTCGCCGAACTCATCGGTGCCGATCCCGACCGGATCGTGTTCACCGCCGGCGCCACCGAGGCCAACAACGCGCTGGCGAGGCGGGTCGCCCGCACGCTGCCCGCCGACGGTCGCGCCGCGATCTCGCCGCTGGAGCATCCGTGCGTGACGGAGCCGTTCCACGCCGCGCTGCCCGGCCGCGTGGTCGAACTGCCGGTCACCCGGCACGGCGTCGTGGAGCCCGACGCGGTCGCCGCCGCCGGCGCGGGCGTGGGGTTCGTCTCCGTGATGGCGGCGAGCAACGAGTCGGGCGGCCTCCAGCCCTGGGAGCCGATCGCGGCAACATGCCGTTCCCGCGGGATCCCCTTCCACACCGACGCCGCGCAGTGGCTCGGGCGGCTGCCGGCCGGAGAGCTCGGCCGCTGCGACTGGGTGACCGGCAGCGGCCACAAGTTCGGCGGCCCCAAGGGCACCGGCTTTCTCCTCGTGCCCCGGGGAGCCGTGGCGTTTCAGGGCGACCGCGGCGGGCCGCAGGAGCAGGGCCGCCGCGCCGGCACCGAGAACGTGGCCGGGATCGTGGCGATGGTGGCGGCGCTCGCGGCGCAGGCCGCGGAAACGGACGCCCGCCGCGCGGCGCTCGCCGCCGACCGCGACGCCGCCGAGGCCCGGCTGCTCGCGGCGCTGCCCGGCACGGTGGTGGTCGGAGGGGGCGGCCCGCGGCTCTGGAACACGCTCGCGCTGCTGCCCCCGCCGGGCCCCGCGGCCGACGACGCGCGGAAGACCGTCGCCAGGCTGGCCGCGGCGGGCGTCGAAGCCTCGACCGGCGCGGCCTGCAGCGCCGGGAGTGCCGCGGCGGCGCGGGTGGTCGTGGCGATCGGCGCGGGCCGGCTCGGCGTGGAGCCCGGGCGGCTCGGCGGGATGGTGCGGCTCTCCGGCGGCTGGGAGACGACCGCCGCCGACTGGAACGCCGCCGTGGACGCGCTCGTGGCGATCGCCCGCGGCGCGGCGGCGCTGCCCGCCGTCACGCTCGCGCCGCGGGGGTGAGCCGCGCCGCGCGCTCGAGCGCCGCCACGGTGAAGGCGAGCGGATAGATTTCCTCGTCGTACCAGAGCTTCGCGAAGTAGAGGCCGATGGGCGCGGCGTCGAAGCGGGTGCCGCCGGCCGTCCGCTCGACGAGCCAGCCGACGCCGCGTCCCGCCGCCGCCGCCGCGCGGTGCCGCAGCCCCGTATCGGGCGACTCGCGGGCGACGCGGGCGAGCGCCTCCACCGTCACGGCCGTCTCTTCGACCGACGGCGGCAGCCCCGGGCCGCCCCCCACGCCCCCGTCGGCGGCCATCGCCGCGGAGAGCCAGTCGGCGCCGCGGGCGTCGAGCGTGGCGAGTACGACCCGCGCGGTGCCGTAGGTGGGGTTCGCCTGTTCGGGGTGGTGCTGGTTGCCGAACCAGAGGGGCCGCCACGAGCCGTCGTCGAACTGCGTGGCGGCGAGATAGCGCCGGCCCGCCGCGCGCATCCGCGCCACCGCGGGCCACACGGCCGCCGCGGCGTCGGCGGCCGCCACCCGCTCCCAGGCCGCCGCCGCCTCGAGCGCGTGGGCGGTGATGTCGGGGCAGGAGGTGTCGAAGGGAAGCCGGCCCCATCCGCGGCAGAAGGTGGGGATGCCGCCGTCGCGGTTGGCGAGTCCCGCGAGCCAGGCGAGGCCGTCGGCCGCTGCGGAACGCAAGACCACGGGGAGAGGGCGATCCTCCGCCGTCTCGAGCGCCGCAAGCGCCGCCACCACGCCGCTCGTGTCGTCGGCGTCGGGCACGCCGCCCGGCAGGTCGGTCCAGGCCCAGCCACCGGGGGCGGCGCCCGTGGCCGGGTGCTCCCGCCGCCATTGCTGCCCGAGCAACCAGCCGCGGATCCGCTCCCGGTCGGCGGCCGCGAGGTGATCCGCGAGCCTGCCGCCGGCTGCCAGCGCCTTCACCGACTGCGTCGTCGCCCAGGTGGCGAGATTCGTGTCGATCGGCCAGGAACCGTCGGCCCGCATCGAGCCCGCGAGGAAGCTCACGCCGCGGCGGGCCACCGGGTGGTCGCCGCGGCCCATGCCCGCCAGGCTCATCGTCACGAACGACGTCAGCGGCGTGGCCTCGAGGAAGCCGCCGTTGGCCGGCTGGATCGCCTCGAGCACGCGGAGCGTGCGGGCCCGCGCCGCCCGACGCACGAGCCCGAGCGGGCCGCCGCCGCCGCGGGCGTGCCGCACCTGCCCGATCGCGATCAGGGCCGGCAACGCGTAGCTCACCACCTGCATATCGACGAGCCGGAACCAGCCGCGGGGCAACGCCGCCAGCTCGAAGGGGAGCTGCGGCACGATCCGCCAGGTGGCGGGCACGCGCGGATCACCGAAGACGCCGCAGAGGGTGGCGTGGGTGAGGATCGGCACGCTGAAGGTGCGGTCGCGGCCGTAGATGCCGTCGAGCGCCGCGGCGATCGCGGTGGCGGAGAGTCCGCCGGCCCGCTCGCGGATCCAGCCGGCGGCGCGTTCGCCGGCGCGGGCGGCGGCCGTGCCCGCGCCGCCGCCCGCCGCGAGCGCCGACCAGCAGAGCAGCGTGGTCGAGAGGTTCGCCGGGCTCTGCGGCGTGTCGCCGAAGCCGCCGTCGGCCAGCTGCGTGGCCGCGAGCCACTCCGCGCCCGCGCGGACGCGCGCGGCGTGCGCGCGGGCGTCGACGAGCCCGAGCGCCGTGATCGCCGTCGCCGTGGACAACGCGCTCGACGAGAGCCTGCCGGTCCAGTGGCCGCCGGGGCCGCGACGGGCGAGGAGCGCCGCCGCGGCCGCCCGCCGCGTGCGGGCGAAGGCGTCGGACCCGACGATGTCCGGCGTCGGGCCCATCACACGCTCGCGTGGCCCAGCGCGACCAGGCCGTAGAAGGTGTACTCGGCGTCGGGCTCGTCGTCGGCCCAGGAGCCGTGGAACGCCCCCTCGGCCGTCCACAGCGAGTCGATGAAGTCGAGCATCCCCTCCCGCCACTGCCGCCAGGGCGCCTCGAGCGCATCGAGGGCGTGGAGCGCGACGGCGGTGGAGAGCAGATCGGGTATCGGCGCGTCGGGGGCGGCGGTGAACCCGCCGGCCGGATGACGGCGGGCGAGGATCCACTCGGCGACGCCGGCCGGCACGGGACGGCCGAGGCTGCGGAGCACGGACACGGCCGCTGCCGTGGCGGTGGTGGAGCCCTCGGGCTGGTCGGGGGCGTTGGCGAAGCCGCCGTCACGGGCCCGCAGCCCGGCGACGCAGCCGGCGAGCGCGTCGGCCTCCGGGCCGGTCTCGGGCACGGGGGATCGCAGGTCGGCGCGGGCGTTCACGGCGAGGAAGCAGCCGTAGGCGGTGCCGCGGTCGGCGCCGCTGCGGGAGGCGTAGCCGCCGTCGGCGGTACGGTGGGCCGCGACGCCCGCGAGGAGCGTCTCGCGGCGGTCGGCCGGGAGGGCGGAGGGGGGCTGGGCGGCCCAGGCCCGCACGAGGCAGCAGCGGTGGACGAGGTCGAGCCGCTCGCCGCCGCCGAAGCCGTCGAGGAAGGCGCGGGTGCGATCCGCCCGCGGTCCCTCGGTCGGCAGCGCGTCGAGCGCCACGAGCGCGTCGAGCGCGAAGGAGGTGTAGTAGAGGTCGGGGCGGCCGCCGCGGTTGACGTAGCCGCCGTGCGGGTCGGCGAGCGACTCGATGAACGAGACGACCAGGCCGGTGGACTCGTCGAGCGTGCGCCGGGCGAGCCTGCCCACCTGCAGCAGCTGTAGCCGCTGGCTCATGCCGTCGCTGCCGTCCGCCCGGGGACGACGGCGCCCCCGCCCGCCTGCCCCGCGCCGGCCACCTTCGCCTCCTGTTCCCGGCAGTAGCCGGCGAAGGCGAGCTCGTTGAACATCTTCGTCAGCACCCGGCGCAGGAGGCCTTTGAGCGTCGCGTCGGAGAGGCCCTCGAGCGCCCGCACCGCCTGCTCCTTGTAGGCCTCGAGGAGGAGGGCCGCCTTCTCGTCGGCCTTCGCCGCGCGGATCGCCTCGCGCAGCCGCGCGGGCGTGGCGGCGGGATGGGGCCGCCCCGACGCGATCGCGGCCAGCAGCTCCCGATCCTCCCCCCGGGCCCGCTCGGCGGCGATCGCCAGCACCACGCTCGGCCGCGATTCGGCGGCGGCCCCGGGCGCGGCCCGACCGATCCCGGCGAGCGAGGCGAGCCCGGCGTCGTCGACGAGGTCGTCGAGGTCGTCCTTGATCTGGTAGGCGATGCCCACCGCCTCACTGTAGGCCCGCAGCACGTCGGCCACCTCGGCGGCGCGGCCGGCGCCGATCGCGGCGAGCTGCAGGGCCACGTCGAAGGCGGGGGACGTCTTCAGGCGGAAGATCTCGAGCACCTGCCGGCTCGCGAGCGCCGTGGGGGCGCGGCTCCAGGCCAGCTCCGCGCCCTGCCCCTGGCAGAGCAGCCGCTGGGCGCCGGCGGCCTCGCGCACCGCGGCCCGCACCTGCCCGGCGTCGAGCGGCGCCTCGGCCAGGAGGCGGTAGCCCTCGCCGATGAGCAGGTCGCCCACGTTGAGCGCGATCGGCACGCCGTGGGTGCCGCAGAGCGTCGGCTCGCCATACCGCTCGACGTCGCCGTCCTCGATGTCGTCGTGCACGAGCGAGGCCTTGTGGAAGCACTCGACGGCGACCGCGATCGCCTGGATGCGACGGGCGGCGTCGGCGCCGTCGGCCGTGTCGGCGGGGCCCGCGGCGGCGAGCGCCTCGAAGACCGCCGCGGCGAGGAACGGCCGCCAGCGCCGGCCCCCCACGGCCAGCCAGTCGCGGGCGACCTCCTCGGCGTGCCCCACGGGCGGGCCCATGAGCGCGTCGAGCGCCGGCCGCTCGAACCACGACTTCACCCGGTCGTGCAGGCCGCCGAGATCGACGCGCCGCGAGCGGTCGGCGGCCTCGAGGTGGATGTAGTCCCACACCCAGTCGACGTCCACGGCCGTGTCGATGCAGTCGTCCTGCAGGAGCGGCACCGCCACCGCGGGGATCGCCGCGGCCTGCACGTGCGGGAATGTCTTCTCGAGCACCGGCATGCAACTCACGCCGACGATCGCGTGGATCGTGCCGGTCTGCACCATCGCCATCACGAGGGCCGAGCCCTCCGCGACGAGCACCGCGTAGCCGAGCCGCTCGGCCTCCGCCTGGAAATCCTGGATCGAACAGAGGCCGCACTGCTTGCAGAGCAGGCCGAACTCGTCGAACGGGGCCGGGCAGCGATTCTCCTCGCGCAGGCACTTCGGCATGAGCAGCAGCCGCCGCTCGAAGGGCACGGCGGCCAGGGCGTCGCGCCACGATTCGTTGTTCACCACCACCGCGGCGTAGTCGAGGCAGTCGTCGCCCAGCCCCGCCGCCGCCAGGGCCTCGCGGGCGCGGCGCTTGAGTTCCTCCATGCCCAGTGGCGGCACCGCCGGCTCGACGGCCATGCCCCGCCGCACCGCGTCGCGGAGGGCGTCGCGGTCGGCCTTGGTCGCCGGGATGCCCGGCTGGGGGGGCCGCGAGCGGATCAGCGCCGGGGGCACCGCCGAGGGGAGAATCGCCAGGGAGATCGACTGCGGATCGGCTGTGGACATCGCGGGCACCTCTTCCCCCGGGGGATTTCCCGGGCTCACCAGTATGACGGCCGCCGGCCGCGGCGTCAGGTCGATCCGCCGGCGGCCCCCGCGGCGGCCCCGATCGCCGCCTTCGCCGCCGCGGCCCGCGCGGCCGCGGCCTCGGTCCGGCGCAGGATTTCCTCGGGGGACGGCAGGGCGTCGAGCACCTCGCGGGGGATCTGGGCGGCGTCGGCCAGCTTCGTCAGGCACCGCCGCCGCTCGGACAGCGCCTGCTCGGCGCTCCGCTCCCGGGAGAAGCGGGTCTTCGCGTCGGCGCTCCGCTCGCGGAGCTTCGCGTAGATGTCGCCGCCGAGGAGCGCGGAGATGTCGACCTTCATCTTCTCGCGGTGGACGTCGGCATCGGCCACCGGGCTGCCGTCGATCGGTCCGGCGTGGTACTTCGGGAACATGATCGCCACCTCCGGGCAGACCCGGGAGCAGGCGGGGCAGTTCACCTTGCAGTTGGCGGGGTTCTCCACGCGGAGCGTGCTGTCGGCGCCGACGCCGTAGACGTCGAACAGGCAGAAGCTCAGGCATTGCATGCAGTTGGTGCAGCGGGCGAGGTCGATCACCGGGAACCAGGGCTTCCAGGTGTCGGCCGTGTTGGCCGCGGGGCCCGCGGCCGCCGTGGCCGGGTCGTGGGGGCGGTTCATCCGCCGCTCGCCCCGTGCCGCCTCGACCACCGCCAGGACCTCCGCCACCGACAGGCCGCCGACGTCGCGGACGATCACACTGACGCGGCCGGTCGGATCGGCCACGTCGGGGGGGGAGCCGGCGAAGCTGCCGATGACGAGGAGCGTGTCGCCGTCGAGCGCGGCGGCGGCGCCGCCGCCGGACCGCGTGACCGCGTAGCCCCGGTCGAGCAGCGCGGCATAGAGGCGGCCGCGGTCGGCCGCGTCGGGGAGCACGGGGCCGGAGCCCTCGTAGACGACCACCCGCGGTGGCGGCGGCGGCTGGGCGATCATGACGCGGCTCCCGGGGAGGCGACGCCCGCCTGGGGGCCGGCGACCGCGGCGGCGAGCACGGCGGCGGCCGGGTCGGTGCGCATGTTGAGGATCTCGACGCCGGCCTCGGGCAGCGGCGCGTCGGCCAACGCGAAAAGCCCGCGCACCGCCCGTGGCCAGCAGGCGACGATCCGCAGGGGGCCTTCGCCGCGGGCGAGCCCGGCCATGTGCGGGTCGCGACGCGCGGCCATCTCGCAGAGGTCGGGCACCATCTCGAATCCCCGGCCGGCGGCGGCGAGGCCGGCGAGCACGTCCTCCTTCACCTCCTGCGGCACGACCTGCGCGTAGGCGCAGCGGCAGTAGAGGATCCGCACGGCGGCCGGACCGTCGGCGTCCGCGGCATGCGGCGGCACGGTCGTCGGCGGCACGGTCTTCAACGGCACGGTCTTCGCGGGCACGATGGGGGCGTCGCTCATGGGTGCGTCCGGTGCCTCGCGGGATCGGCCGGGTAGGTGCCGAAGTCGTTGAACCAGTGCCGCTTGGCGAACCGGTACATCCAGTGCCGTTCGGGGATCTCCTGGCCGGGAAGATCCTGGCTCGACCGCGGCGTCATCGCGAGCAGCTCCTGCCGCGCCGTGCCCCGCTGCGTCATGTCGCGGGCGCCGTGCCGGTCGGCGATCTCGAGGACCAGCCGCGGGTTTTCCAGCATCACGCAGCCGCGGCTGTGCGCCGCCGCCGCCTCGCGCATGTCCCGCAGAAACGCCGACTGCGTCACCTGGTCGTAAAACGACCCCTCCCCCACCTGCTCCACGGCCAACTGGATGATCGGGCAGGGCTCGATGCCCCCCGACGGCCCGACATGGTGCGTGAGGCCGACCGCCATCGGGCACAGCGCCGTGCCGTCGTGGTCGTAGTAGGCGTCGATGATCGCGATCGGCAGCCGCGCCCGCTGTTCGACGACGAACCGGCGCACGCGGACGAGCTCCTCGGGGGTGAGCGCGAGCTCGGGGGAGGCCTCGGGGCCGACCGGCCGGTAGCCGTGGTACCAGGCGTAGTGGACACCCATGTCAATGAGCCGTTCGAGCCACTCCACCGTCAGCAGGGTGTCGATGTTCGACCGGCAGAGGCTCGTGGCCACGCCCGTGATCAGCCGCGCCTCGAGGCACAGCTCGAGGCCGCGGAGCGAGCGGCCGAGCACGTCGCGGCTGCCGCGGCGGACGTCGCTGGTGGCGGCGTCCCCCTCGATGCTCACCAGTGGCGTGGCATTGCCGATCCGCTGCAGGCGGCGGGCGACGTCGGGGGTGATCAGCTGGCCGTTGGTGAAGATCTGGAAGTAGCAGTCGCGATGGGCCTCGAGCAGGTCGAGGAGCCGCGGGTGGAGGAAGGGCTCGCCGCCGAGCAGGCCGAAGAAGACGTTGCCGTGGGCCTTCGCGTCGGAGACGATCCGGTCGAGCTCCTCGAAGGGCACCATCGTGCGGGGCGCCTGCACGTCGACCCAGCAGCCCTGGCACTTCAGGTTGCAGGAGTTGATGACGGAGAGATGGAGGAACGGTGGGAAGACGATGCCGCGACGCCGGCGGGCCTTGAACCGCTCCACCGCCACGAGCCCCTTGGCGCCGAAATTCCAGGCGAACTTCCAGAGGCAGTTCGGCGCCACGCTCGAGAGCATGTGGCCGGCCATGCGGGGGAGGATCAGCGGCGGCATGCTCATGATTGCGTCTCGCCGGCGACGTCGGGCGTCGCGACCATCCGGTTCCGGAAACTAGACCCGCGTCGGCAGGCGGTGGGTGGGCACGGGGCGGCCGGGGCGGAAGTGCTCGAGGTGGAGGATTTCGACCGGGAGCTTCCCGCAGCCGCCGAGGGCGGATCGCACCGCCCGTTCGAGGATTGCCGGGTCGGCCTCGGCCCGCAGGTTCACGAGCAGCCGCCCCACGTCCACCGGCTCGGCGAGCCGGTGGGAGAGCACGGCCGTGTCGGCCGACTGCACGAGGTTCGCCGCGGCCAGTTCGTAGGGATCGCCCTCCAGGGAGAGCGTGCCCTTCAGGTGGGCGATCTCGAAGCCCTCGGCCTCGGCCGTGGCGCGGATCCGCCCGAGCACGTCGAGCAGCAGGGCGTTGCCGTCGAACTCGGCGGCTTCGTCGTCGGCCGGGCCCGCGGCGTCGGCCCCGCTCCCGCCGATCCGCACCTCGGCGTTGAGCCAGCCGAGGAGCGACTCTCCGAGGGCGTAGCGGTCGTAGTCGATCTCGGCGATGGCCGCGGCCCGCGACCGCCCCGCGAGCAGCCGCTCGAACCAGGGCTCGAGGCCGTGGCCGAGCCGGGCCGAGCACTCGAGGATCTCCGCCGTCGGGTTCACGCCCGCGATGGCCTCCCGCAGCCGGTCGAGCCGGCCGCGGTCGACCGTGTCGCTCTTGTTGACGACGACGATCTCCGCCTCCTCGAGCTGCTTGCGGTAGATGTAGGCGACGTGCTCGGAGAGCCGCGCCGACGCGAGGCCGAGCACCCGCTCGGCCCGGACCGGATCGACCACCACGCTCATGGGGGCCACGGTGAAGCGGTCGCCATGGAGCTGCTCGAGGGGCAGGCTCACCGTCGCCACGAGGTCGGTGCAGCTTCCCACCGGCTCGGCGAGGAGCACGTCGGGGGCGGTGTCGCCGACGAGGGCCTCCGCCGCCTCCACGAGCGACGTGAAGCGGCAGCAGAAGCAGCCCCCCACGATCTCCTCGACCGGCAGGCGATGCGCCTCCGCCAGCGCCGTGTCGACGAGC
>Ga0136644_10003721_pt1 | contig 11383 bp, 10 predicted proteins | sample C_130820_EF_Meta_FD_94780 | JGI IMG/M metagenome (GOLD analysis project Ga0136644, IMG submission 94780) | Freshwater microbial communities from Lake Croche, Canada to study carbon cycling - C_130820_EF_MetaG (v2) (version 2) | ecosystem: Environmental > Aquatic > Freshwater > Lake | place...
CCTAGCCGAAAAATTTGGCGCATTCATTCCCAGCGAGCACGCACAGCGGACCGAGTGTCTGAACTGGCTCTTTTGGCAAATGGGTAGCGCACCCTACCTCGGCGGTGGCTTCGGGCATTTTTACGCCTATGCGCCGACCAAAATTGAATATTGCATCGACCGCTTCACGATGGAGGTCAAGCGCCAACTCGACGTGCTCGATCGTCGTCTCGCCGACCATCAATACCTCGTCGGTGACGACTACACCATTGCGGACATCGCGATCTGGCCCTGGTACGGAGCACTCGTGCGCAACGTCGTCTACGAGGCCGCCGAATTTCTCGACGCGGAGCGTTATCAACACGTCAATCGTTGGGCCAAAGCCATCGCCGAGCGCCCCGCTGTGAAGCGTGGACGCATGGTCAACCGCATCGCTGGCGCGCCGGAGACCCAACTCCATGAACGCCATGACGCGAGCGACTTTGACACCAAAACCCATGATAAGCTGGCCGTCGGGAACTGAGGCGAGCAGAGCCGCCTTGCCGCCACTTTGACTGAGCATGTGCGAGCAAGTCCAAACTCGGAGGTCCGATGAACCGGAAAGCCCCTAGCCTTACAGCCAACGCAGGCTTGCACAAACTGGCGAACCTGGGCATCAGCTTGCTCGCGGGCGCCTGGTTTACTACGGCCCAGGGTGCAACCGCGGTGCCACCAAAATCTGCGCCCGCAAAAGCTCCTGCTACCGCCCAAACCCCTTCTCCAGGCCAAACCCCTGCCCCCGCCCCAAACACCGCGTCGCGCCTAGAGAAAATCGGCGAGGCGCTTTTCAATGACCCAGCGCTCTCGGAGCCACGGGGCACCGCTTGCTTAAACTGCCATTTACCCGGAACGGGTTTTGCGAACAACAACGGCTCGCGTGCTGGCGTTGCACTGGGCAGCACGGCTAATTCGCTCGGTACCCGCAATGCCATGGCGAACTTCTACAGCCACTTGGCCCCGCCGTTCTCATTTCGCGTCGTCGGAGAGGACGTTGATCCCCAAGGCGGACTTTTTTGGGACGGCCGCGCCGACACCCTGAACGCTCAGGCGCTCGCGCCGCTCCTGAACGCGAAAGAAATGAATAACCGAACGGCCGCCAGCGTCGTTGCAAAGGTGGCGAAGGCCTCGTACGCACGTGACTTCCTAGCCGAATTCGGCCCCAACATCTTCAAATCTCCGGACCTCGCTTTCCAGAAAATCGGCGTCGCAATCGCGGCCTTCGAATCGCGCAGCACGCCCACGCGGTTCAGCTCGAAGTACGACCATTTCATTCGTGGAACGGTTCAACTGGCGCCGGACGAGGCGCGCGGGATGGCGATTTTTAGGGACCCCGAGCGCGGCAATTGCGCGGTCTGTCACACGATGAACCCCACGTCGGCGGACCCCAAGGACTCGCTGTTCACCGATTTCGCCTTTTACGCCGAGGGTATTCCACGCAACCCCAAAATCCCTGCCAATGCGAATCCATCGCGCTTCGATCTCGGCGTCTGCGGGCCCGATCGCAGCCGTCCTGCGCTGCCGCCGAATGTTCCCGGCAATGTCTCGATCGAACGCTTCTGCGGCACCTTCAAAATGCCCAGCCTGCGCAATGTTGCTCAGCGTCAGGCGTTCATGCACAACGGGGTTTTCACGAAGCTGCGAGACGTCGTTAGCTTCTACGCCACCCGCAACAGCGATCCCAAACGCTGGTACGGCCCGGCTGGAGTACCGAATGATCTGCCCACCGCCTACCTCCCCAACATCCTCCGCGACCGGGTACCCTTCAACCGTCCCGCCCAAGCAGGGCCTGCGCTAACCGGTCCAGAAATCGACGACCTGGTCGCCTTCCTCGGAACTCTGAGCGACGGCTTTCAACCCCCGCAACGCTAACCCAGCCCGACCCCGAGCGCACGCTGCCAGAGCGGTGGCAAGCGATTGAACATGTGGACCACGGCCGGCGTCCGCGCGCCCAAGCCGAGGCCGTCGGGTCGGAGGGCCAAGCCCGGACAATCTTCCGGCGAAGTCGTGGTCAACACGAAATCCCCGTCGTTTGCGCGCAGCACACACGAACCCAATGCTCCGCGATAGTAAAGATCGTTAAAGATGGCCTGCTCGACCCCTCGGAAAGGTCGATCGCACATCGTTTGCCAGAGCGTTTGACAAAGTTCGGCAACCCGCCGCCAGGGCCCGCCGACGGTGCCAATACACAGCACAGTACGCCCCATCAAGGCTCGTAGACGCTGTGGGCCAGCGGCGTCCCGCATCCAAGCACTATCGATATTGCGGCCGTCGAAGGCCAGGGGCAACTCGGCAATCGTCAGGCGGTGGGGGTCGATGCGCTCGAAGACATTCGCCTGAAAAATCACATCGGTTACATCCGAAAGGAAGACTTTCCCTGCCCGAGGATGTGCCTGCAGGAAGCGGTGGTAGTCGAGCCAGCGCGTGTAATGCGGGTGGAGCCAGGCGCCCAGCGCCAGCGCGGCAGCAGAGTCCGCGGGGGCCCATAAACGCCACCAGGCCAAGGCACCGCGAGCCGCGATTTTCGTTCTGAGCGGGCGCTGCCCGGCCCACTGCGAAGTCGCCGGAACGAGGTCAACCCCGTAACGCTGCGCCAACGCATGCACATCCACAGCCTGCGCTCCATTCGCGCTAACAAATAGCACGATGCGACATCCTGGGCGCGGATGCCAGCGCCTCGCCGAGCGCATGAATGGTTCGACCGCCGCCGCGCTCGCGTTGGTCGCGTAGCCAAGAATCCAATCTTGGGAAGTCGGTTGATCCATTGAGCAAGACTCCAAGAGCGCAGGAAACTCCCTGCACGCCCATTCTTTCTCAGGGAATCAAACCCTCCCGGTGCACTTATTGGCGTTTGCGCCGCCCCTACACCGCTGGACTCAGGGGTGTGGGCCCCACGGCGCGGATAGCATCAGCTTGTTGTTTTGCGACAGGAGCAAAGGGCGCAGTTTCCGAGCAAAGGCCATGAACTGTTCGTCCCCATAGACCCCCGCCCAAAACGCACGCCGATCGGCGTCGTCGTTGAACTTCCACAGGTGCATCAACTGATTGACGGCGCCCACATCCCCCGTGAAGTAGCCAACTAGGCGCTGCGGGTGCCGTTGCAGAGCCGGCCAACCTTCAGCCTTATAGAGTTCGACGACTTCCGCCATCTTGCCCACCACCACGTCGTAGGTTCTCAGTTCGAAAATTTCCATTGGAGGACGCTCTGTTAAGGTCAAGTCAAACGCGACCATCCTCGTTTTCAGGCGACCGCCCAATCGGGAATTACCCGAGATTGACGGCATCTTCTCGCCCATCCGGTCGGCTCTGCGCTAGGCTTGGACCTTGATTGCAAAAACCGGTTCGATCCGAGGATCCGAATGAACGCACAGCACCTCTCCAAGTCATTTGACGCCGACATTGGGCGCCTGCGCAGCGAGCTCGCCGCAATGGGAGAACTTGTGCGTGGCCAGTTCACCTTGGCAACCGAGGCCTTTTGCGACGGGGCGCTCCATCTGGTGCCGCAGATCGAACGCAACGAAGGCGTCGTCAATTCGCTCCAGGTCCAGGTCGACGAGCTGTGCCAACTCACGATCGCGCGCCATCACCCCACGGCGGTGGATCTGCGCGAGCTCATCAGCGCTCTACACACCGTCCACGACCTGGAACGTATCGGCGACGAATCCAAAAAAATCGCGCGGCGCGCCCGCCGTCTCCATGCCAATCCAATCCGATCGGATCTTCCCCTCGCCGCGATTGCGAGCATGGCCGCCGAGGCAGCCCGCGTATTCAGTCAAGCCCTCCAGGCGTTCAACGCACACGATGTCATTCTTGCGGCCGCGGTCGGTGAAATGGACCGCAAGGTCAATGCGCTGCGGGATCAACTCATCAGCGAGCTTCAGCGCAGGATGGTGACCGACCGCGAAGCCCTCCCCAGCCTTTTGTCGTTGGTTTTCGTCGTACAGTCGGTTGAGCGCGTTGGCGACCACGCCAAGAGCCTAGCGGCCAACGTGATTCACGTCGTCGCGGGTGTCGACGTGCGCCATCAAGTGAGTCTCTGAATTTGCCGATTCGACCGCATTGAGCTCGCTCCACGTGTCGCGCGCCAGTATCGCGAGCAGGACCACCGCCAGCATCGGCGCGAGCCAGCTCAGCGTTTGAATACCCGACAACCAGAGCGCCGGTTGTTGCTGGGGCAGCTGCGTTTGTACAAAACTAAGTACCAAACTCGCCAACAGCAACCACGCGCTCACCAAGGCCCCGCGCGCGCAACGCGGAATGCGTACGCCCAGCAAAGAGGCAGCGGCAAACAAGGTTAAGGCCGCGCCCACCGACCCTAAATTCGAGAACAATCGGAGCAGACTCTCGAGGGCACTGCCCGCATCGACCAGACCTCGCCCAATCAGGCAGGCGACGAGGACGAGCAACAAGCCCGTGCACAAGGCGCGCGCCCGTGCAGTCGCCCTTGAATCCACGCGCGTGGCGGTGTTGTCGACTGACGGCGCTCGAAGCAGCGGCAGAAAAACCAGGTACACCAGCCCAATCGCGCAGTCGAGCAGCATCGTGATGGGGTAGCCAAGCCCTTCGATCGAAATTCCCTGCCAGGTCGCTGTATTCGCGATGGCGAGATTAAAAAGCGCCATGTACGCCGTAAATTGGGTCGCAGCCACCGCAGGATTGGTCACATCCATGTAGATGGCGGTCGAGGCGCTGTACATCATCCCGTTAAAAAAACCATAGACGAGGGTGCTCAACCAAAGCGCGATGACGAGGTACTGCGGCACTTCGATTTTGCTGGCCGCGTCGGGCGTCACCGGCAAGATCCAGCCAGCGCCTTGCAGCACGGCCGCCAGGCCGAGAACCGGGATCGTCATCAGAACGATATAGATCAGGAGCGCGCGTCGACGATCCAGCCGATCCGCCCAGCGACCTCCGAGCAAGGAACCGAGGGCCGTAACCAGCGTCGTGGCGACAGCAAGCCACGCGATCTGATCGTCGTCTAGGCCGAGTTCGACCGCGAGGTTGCTCTGCAAAGCGAGCCCCAGGCACATCGCGCCCGGCGGCAACAACGCCAGAAACAAGCCGACAAAGGCGCCCTGACTGCCCATGAAGGAGCGAAAGGCGGTTTGCCCAAACTGCCTTAGTTCTTTGCCGATGTGGCCCAGCGCGTTGGATCCCCGCGGCGCGATGGCGCGACGGGCGGCTTCCCGCATGGGCAGTACGACGAAAATCGTAACGGCAAAGACCGCGGCCGCGACGAACAGAACGCTCGCCTGAAAACCAAATGCCGACGCAACAAACAAAGCCCCGGAGCCACCCACCATCTGCCCGATGCTTGCGCCTGCGAACATCATTCCGGTTGCGGTCGCCCGTTCACCCTGATCGAGCAGATTCACCGCGAGCGCGTCGATGGCAACGTCCTGGGTCGCGGCAAATACGTTGTGCACAATGAGAATGGCCGTAAAAGCAGCGAGTTGGGCTGGCAGCTCGAGGAAAAACGTTGCCGCCAGGGTTAGCACCATGACCAATTGCGTGATCAGGATCCACCCACGACGGTGACCGAGCCGCTCCGAACCAAGCACGTCCACGATTGGCCCAAACGCCCACTTGAAGGCCCACGGTAAGTAAAACGAAGCGACGAAGGCCCCAATCTCGGCTGGCCCAACCCCTTGACGACGCAACAAGGTCGCGACCGCCGTCGCGGCAAAACCCAAGGGCACCCCTTCGGTGGTGTAGAGCAGGAAAAAGCCAAACAAGCGTCCGCGTTGGGTCGCAAACAGGTTGGGCAGTCGCATGGGCAAGATCTTTTCCACAAAATTCAAATAGCGGTCATGATGAGGCTCGGAGATTCCGAAGCGAGCGTGGCCGTCGGCCGCGGCGCCCCCATCGAGCCACACGAAGCATGAACCCGATCGAACACCTTATCGAATTCTCGCTGGCGAATGAAATTGCCTGGCCCCGCAACCCCGCCAGCGCCCCCGAGCAGTGGGGGGTCCATAACGCGGACCCGGCACCCTGGAACCGTTTACTGGGTCCCGTGCACGAGCGCGCAGGCGTCTCTGGAATGATTCTGCGGCGAGGCGAAGTCTGGCAATCCTGGGGCGACGTTCACCGTGCCGAGCTGACGTTTAGCGTGGCCAAGACCTATCTCGCCCTGCTCGCTGGCATCGCCCACGATCGCGGCTTGCTACCGAGTGCCGACGAGCCCGTTGCCCAACGTTTGCCTGGGATTGGTTTCGATTCCCCCCACAATCGCAGCATCACTTGGTCGCACTTGCTGAGCCAAACCAGTGAATGGGAGGGCAGTTGTCTCGGCTTACCCGACCAAGTCGAACGCTATCGTTACGTCTCTCTCGACCCACGAGGGCCGCAAGGCGTGAAGGGCGCTGCGCGCCCCCTGCAGTCACCGGGAACTTACTGGGAATACAACGATGTGCGGATTAACCAGCTCTCGCTCGCGCTACTTCATCTCTTCGGGCGCGCTTTACCCGAAGTTTTTCGGGAATCGATCCTCGAACCCCTAGGGGCCGGTGCAAATTTCTCGTGGGTCGGCTACGACGACGCGTGGGTCGAGTTACCAGCGACGCGCCATCAAGCCAAGCAGCGGGTTCAATCCGTCCCCGGTGGCACGCACTGGGGCGGCGGCGTGTCGATTAGCACCGCGGATCAGGCCAAAGTCGGCGAGTTGATGCGTCAACAAGGGCGTGCGCTCGTGGACGGGAAGCCGGTGCAACTTGTTTCAGCGGCCTGGGTGCAACGGATGATGCAGCCCTGCCCCATCGCGCCCTTTTACGGCTGGCTGACCTGGCTCAATCCGGGCGGCGCGACCTTCCCGACCTTAAGCGCCGAGAGTGTCCTGATGTTCGGCGCGGGGGGCAATTATGTTTGGATCGAGCCGGAACACGACGCGGTCATCGTCGTGCGCTGGCTCAATCCCGATTGTTTCGCCGAATTCGCCCGCCAGGTCCGGGCCGCGCTCGGCGCGACCGCCTGAACGGCGCGAACCTACTCGGCTTTGGCGCCCGAGGCCCGCACAATCGGGCCCCAGCGCAACACCTCGGCACGGCTCATGTCGCCCATGACTTCGGGTGTCGTGCCAAGAATGTTGTAGCCCAGCTCGGTCATCCGTTTGATGTACTCAGGCGACTTCGTTCCCTTCACCGCCTCGGCGTTGAGTTTGGCCACGATGTCGCGCGGCGTCCCAGCAGGCACCATCAGCCCAAACCAGACGCCTGATTCGTATCCGGCTACACCTGCCTCGGCAACCGTTGGCAACTCGGGCAACAAGGGGTCGCGTTTGGCACCCGTCGTGGCCAGCGCTTTTAGCTTGCCCGACTTGATGTGTTGGATTGCCGACGGGATGTTGTCAAACATCATCATCGTTTGGCCCGCAAGCAAGTCAACGAGCGCAGGAGCACTCCCCTTGTAGGGGATATGCACCATGTTGAGACCCGCGAGGTGCTTGAACATCTCCCCCGACATATGAATGCTGGTTCCGCTGCCACTCGACGCAAAGTTCATTTCGCCGGGCTTCGCTTTCGCCATCGCAATCACTTCCTGGACCGAGTTCGCCTTCACCGATGGGTGCAAGACGAGCACGTTATTCAGTGAAACGAGCGCCGATATGGGCGCCAGGTCCTTACTGGGATCAAAGGGCATCTTGGCGTAGAGCGCCGGGTTGATGGCCTGGATCCCGCTTGTCGTCATGAACAAGGTGTAGCCGTCGGCGGGCGCCCGCGCCGCCTCCTGGCCACCGATATTGCCGCCGGCCCCTGGCTTGTTGTCAACCGTGACGGGTTGGCCCAGGTTCTTGCTGAGTTCCGTCGCGATGGCACGGGTAGCGATGTCGACCGCACCTCCAGGAGGAAATGGGCAAATCAAACGCAAGGGCTTATTCGGAAAACCGCTTGCCCCAGCAGCGGGCGCTTGGGCCTGCGCGCGGGCGGTTAAACCCACAGCAAGCACGGCCGAAAAAACAAACGTTAAAAACCTAATAATTCTAGAATTCATATAAATCTCCTTCCCACCGGTTTCTGCAGTCTAATCGATCAATCCCGCAATACAACGAAGGCGCGAAAACCAAGCCCACCAACTCTTTAAGACTCTACTTGCCAGCGCTGCTGCAGGGCCTGCCATCCGGCCGCGCCCAACTCTGCCAGCCTCGCTTGGTTGTCGTCCAGAATGCGCTCGGTCGCTACGGATTCAGCCGCGCGCTCGACGCTCGCCTCGCGCAGAAGATGCAGTAAAGGGTGGGGAGACCAGTTGGTTGCATTTGCCAGATCGCCGACCGCGGTACCGCCAAATTGATAGTGCGGATGAAAACTCGCGACCTGAATCACACCGCGCAAACGCAGACGACGCAGTAACGTGTCGACCTGGTCAAGAAAGTCGTTGTATTCGGGAAATTCATTCAAAACAAAAGGGTGAATGAGCAGACTGGTCTCGATCTGCTCCGCTGGGGTCTCGAGCAGCAACGCCAACTCGGATTGCAGATCGAGCAACAGCTCGGCTTCAGACTCGGCTGCGCTCGCGGCGTAGCGCACTAAACCACGCACATGCGGGCCCTTCGCAAACGGGCACAAGTTGAGTCCGATGACCGCGTGTTCGACCCAGGACCGCGTTCGTTCGACGGCGGCTCGTAGACGCGGGTCGGCTTGCAACTGCGCAGGATTCATGGCTCGGGGCGCAAAAAATCGAAATCAACGCCTTCATCGGCCTGTAGCACCGACTGCAAGAAAAGCTTCCGGTAGCCCCGATTCGCCCGCGGCACATCGACCACGAGAGCGGCTGCCCGCTGCGCCATCACCTCCGGGGCGATGAGCAAACTGAGTTCGCGGCGCTGCACGCTGAGACGGATACGGTCACCGTTCTCAACGCATGCCAAAGGTCCGCCGATCGCAGCCTCTGGCGTCACGTGCAACACGATCGTGCCAAAAGCGGTACCACTCATGCGTCCGTCGGAGATTCGGATCATGTCGGTCACCCCGGCTCGTGCAAGCTTGCGTGGAATCGGCAGGTAGCCTGCCTCCGGCATCCCAGGGGCCCCCTTGGGGCCGATGTTTTTGAGGACCAAAATGTCGTCGGCGCGGACATCGAGCGCTTCGTCGTCGATGCGCGCGGCCAAATCGGCGAGATCATCAAACACCACCGCCCTGCCCTCGTGCTCCATGAGGGCGGGCGTGGCTGCCGACTGTTTGAGGATCGCTCCGCCCGGTGCGAGGTTACCGCGCAGCACGGCAAACCCGCCTTGCGGGTAAATCGGATCCCGCAGCGAGCGAATCACCGTCTGGTCGAATCCCGCCCCAGAGGCGTCGATCTCCTGCCCGATCGTACGCCCGGTGACCGTCAGTGCATCAAGCTCCAACAAAGGCTTGAGCGCTCTTAACAGCGCTGGCATGCCACCCGCGCGATGGAAGTCTTCCATGTAATGCTGGCCGGAAGGTTTGAGATCCAGCAGAACCGGCGTCTCGCGTCCCATTTGGTCGAGTTCGTTCAAGTCAACCCGCAAACCCAAACGCCCAGCAATTGCAGCGAGGTGGACGATACCGTTGGTCGAGCCCCCGATCGCCAGTAAGACCCGCATCGCGTTGCGCACGGCAGCCGGGGTGAGAATTTGATCGATGGAGAGTCGCGAGCGCGCGAGTCGCACCGCCTGCTCGCCGGAGCGCTCGGCAATGCGGATCCGGTCGGCGCTCACGGCCGGCGGCGACGCGCTCCCGGGCAAACTCACCCCCAGCGCTTCAGCCAGGCAAGCCATCGTGCTCGCCGTACCCATGACCGAGCAAGTACCGACGCTAGCGACCAATTGATCGTTCACGCTCGCAAGCTCGGCAGCGTCGATCGACCCTGCACGGTAGCGCGCCCAGAACCGTCGACAGTCCGTGCAGGCGCCGACCCGCTCGCCCCGATGCGAGCCGGTCAGCATTGAGCCGGTGACCAACTGGATCGCGGGCAGCCCTGCCGACGCGGCTCCCATCAACTGTGCCGGCACGGTCTTGTCGCAGCCCCCAATCAAAACCACCGCATCGAGGGGCTGCGCCCGCAACATTTCCTCGGTGTCCATCGACATCAGGTTGCGCAGGTACAGGCTGGTGGGCGCCGCAAAGCTCTCGTGGATGGAAATCGTTGGAAAGCTCATCGGCAGCCCGCCCGCCAGCAGGACGCCGCGCTTGATGGCTTCGAGGAGTTGCGGCGCGTTGCCATGACAGGGATTGAAATCACTGCCGGTGTCGGCGATCCCGATAATGGGACGCTCGAGGGCGTCGTCGGAATAACCCGCACCTTTGATGAAGGCTTTCCGCAAAAAGAGCGAAAACTCGCGATCCCCGTAGTCAGTCAGACCTTTGCGCATCGCCATCCCTAGCCTAGAGTGTGAGCGTTGATTCTAAGCCGCTTTGACGAGCGCCCCCGCGAGCCGCCATGTTCAGTTACCGCCACGCCTTTCATGCCGGCAACCATGCCGATGTTCTAAAGCATTTGGTCTTGCTCTCGACGGTGCGACACCTGACGCAAAAAGACACCGCGCTCCAGTTCATCGATACCCACGCTGGGGCCGGCCTGTATCGGCTCGACGATCGCTTGGCACAAACCAGTACGGAAGCGCAGGACGGCCTCTTGCGATTGGCCCATCGGGTGCTGCCGCCCAAGCGCACGGGTGTAAGCGCTACCCCCGAGGCGTGGGCACCCGCACTGCTGGACTACCTCGCTCTGGTCAAGAGCTTCAACCCGGATGGTGGCTGGAATCACTACCCCGGCTCACCCTTTATCCTGCAAAGTCAGTTGCGCCCGCGCGATCGACTGAAACTCTTTGAGCTCCACCCAACCGATAGCCGTGGGCTCACGGCCAACATTGCGCAACTCGAGAGCGGTCGCCAGATCGCTGTCTTGCGCGAGGACGGCTTTGCAGGGATTAAACAGTTTTTGCCCCCCCCGCAGCGTCGCGGCCTCGTCTTGTGTGATCCCAGCTACGAACTAAAGTCCGATTACCAACACGTTATGCGCATGATGAACGACGCGCTGACGCGGTTTGCGACCGGAACCTATCTCGTTTGGTACCCCATCATTGCGCGTCTCGATGCGCAGGCCTTGCCGCGTAAGTTGTATCAGCTCGCGCGCCGAAGCCGGCGCGCCTGGCTGCACGCGAGCCTGTCGATCGGGGCCATGCCCCTGCAGGGCGACGCGCCCGCTCCGGCCAATCTGCGCGCCAGCGGCGTCTTCGTGATCAACCCGCCTCACACCCTCTACGGCGCCCTCCAAGAGGCCTTACCTCAAGTGGCGCAGTGCCTCGCGCAGGGTGCTTCGGCGGGGTCTGCGCTGGATGCCGGTGAAGCCTGATCACGCCGAGCCCAACACGTGCTCGTAGATGGCACGTTTACAATCGAATGCAAAC
>Ga0136644_10003722_pt1 | contig 11382 bp, 12 predicted proteins | sample C_130820_EF_Meta_FD_94780 | JGI IMG/M metagenome (GOLD analysis project Ga0136644, IMG submission 94780) | Freshwater microbial communities from Lake Croche, Canada to study carbon cycling - C_130820_EF_MetaG (v2) (version 2) | ecosystem: Environmental > Aquatic > Freshwater > Lake | place...
TATTCTATTTTAAGTGATGAAGAAAAAAAAAATAGATATGACCATCTAGGAGATGAAAATTTTAATAATGAAGGAAATAGTGGAGATAATGATGTAGATATTAATGATTTATTTGCTAATATTTTCGCAAATAGAGGAGATCATTTTGGCGATTCATTTTTTGGATTTAGAAATAATAGACAATCAAATAATAAATGTAATAATACACATAAAACAATTTATGTAACATTGGATGAAGTTTATTTTGGAATTAATAAAAATCTAACTTTTAAAATTCAACATTATTGTAAAAAATGTATGAAAAATTGTAAAACTTGTAATGGTAATGGTATAGTTCAACAAATGATACAAATGGGACCCTTCACACAAGTTATATCTCAACCTTGTAATTTTTGTCAAGGTTCAGGAGTTATTAATGAACCTAATAAAAAATGTGGAGAATGTAAAGGTGAAGGTAAATATGATACAGATAATTTATGTAATTTATCTGTTCCAAAAGGTTTTGAGGATGGATTAAAAACAATTTTTAATAAATTGGGAGAACAACCTAAAAAATTAAATCAAGAACCTGGGGATTTAATTTTAGAAATAAGAGTTCAAGATCATAATAATTTTATAAGAAAAGGTAATGATTTAATTTATAAATTAAATATAACTTTAACTGAAAGTATTTTAGGTAAAGATATTATTATTCCATATTTTGATGATACTATTAAAATTAATATTAATCAATTTGGTATTATTAATCCAGAAAAACAATATATTATTAAAAATAGAGGACTTCCTATAATTAATACAGATAAAAAAGGTAATTTATTTCTTGAATTTAAAATAAATTTTCCTAAACTTGAAAAAGATGAAATTACTAATTTAACTAATATTTTAAATAAAGCTTTCAAATATTAACTTTGAAATGATAATTTTTTTTCTTTATAAGAATTTCTATCAACTTTCATATCATCTAATAAACCACTATAAAAATTAACTAATAAATTATCACCATCTAATAATAAATTATCATTTTCTAATACACCCAAATTATCATTATATATATTTCTAGAATAATTATCATCACAATAACAATATTTATCTTTTAAATCTGTTTTTTGATCTCCTGAATCATATACAGGTATATTTTTAATAATATTTAATTCATTTCCAGTAGGACATACACAATCTATTTTATAATTATGTTTAGGAGTATTATCATAATTAATATTTATTATAGAAGAATTTGATATTTTATCAAATAAACGAATATTATATTGACTATCACTATTATCTAATGTTATTTTACATCTCGCAGTTTTTAATATATTTCTTTTAATTGTATCCCAATAAAAAATAATTACTAATAATAATACTATTAATATAAATGATAGATGAAGTAATATTTCAAATATTGTTTGTCTTTTCATCATAACCATATAAATATCATCAAATAAATATTTAATATTTATCATATTTCTATATTATACGAATATATTTACCAATAGAATTTGCCTTACATTTAATTAATTCTTTATAATTAGCATATTCTGTATATTTTTTATCAACTTCTGACATTCCAGCATCTATCATTTTTTTATTATTTAAATAACAAATATTTACATCTTTATCAATTTGTCTATATATTGGATTTTCTTCTTTATTAATTTTCGATGGTTTTTCTTTATTCGATTTTTCTTTTTCTTCTTCATCATCACCAAAATCAAATTCTATATCTGTATCTTTTAAAATCATTTTCAAAATATTTTTAATATTATCTCTCGAAAAATTCATAAATGATAAATTAATTTTTATAAATCTATTAAAAGATGTTGATAATTTTAATGCGTCTAATATCGAATCAAATAATTTAAATACTCCATATTCTATTAAACTCGGTAATGGCGGAATTTTAAGTAATAATTCTTTTAATGGTATAAAAAATGTTGGAAATCCTGTATCTGGTATAATATTTAATATTATTAAATATATTATATAAAATATTATATAAAATATTATAAATAATATTAATATTGGATTTCCATAATTTAATGTTGTTCTTACATCACTATCTATATTTTTTCTAAATGCTGGTGGAACAAATATAGGTTCTGATGATATAAAAGGTATCCTAATAAATGTATCAAAAAAAATAACTGAAAAAAAAACAAAATTTAAAATAATTAATACAATTTAAATTATAATAGTTAAATTTATAAAATACATATTTATATAATTTAATAATTTATTTTCAAATAATTTTTTAATAAATCAAAATTACATACTGAATTATTTACAAAATTTTTAATCTCTTTTGACATATTATTATTTTCTCCATATTTTGTTAATCCCTTCTTTCTAATTACACACATCATATATTCTTTCTTAATTTTTCTAATTGCTTCACTATCAACACTATTTTTTTCTATTATTTCTTTGGATGTTTCTTCATTTTCATCATCTATTGTCGGTGATCTATATAAATCATCTTGAATACCCTTCGATATCTTTCTATTTTTAGGTTTATTTAATAATATCACATCTGATATCATCGCTTTTAAATTATCAAAGAAAAATCCATAAATATCAAAATAACTAGCAATTAAATGTTTTGTTAAATCTTCACTAAATAAACCAAATATTACTCTTCTCATTAATGGTAATATTCCTCTATCTGTTAATTTTTGAAATGGTATTAATAATAATGTTTTTAATGGTATAGGTAATATAAATGGTATTATTGGAATTGGAACGATAATTATATATGGAACAAAATATATAACAACTAACCAAAAAGAAAATATATGTAATAATATAAAAAAAATTATAAATAATATATAGGTTAATGTATATTGAATTCCTGGAAAAATATAATAATGTAATCCCCCTTCAATCGGTGTATATGAAAAAAATAAATGTGGTTCAGGTGTTATAAATAATATACCATATAAAGTACAAAATAAATAATATAAAGCAATCATAAACCATACATTAAATAAAAATAGACAAATAAATATAACTTTATCTAAACCATCTAAACTATTAAAATATTTTGAAACAAAAAATGTATAATATATAAATATTAATATAAATATTCCTAAATAAATCAAAATCATTTTCTATTTTTTAATAATTATATTATATTTTTCATTAAATTTATTTATAAAATCAATTGGAATTTCACGCAAATCTACTAATTTTTTATTTAATAAATATTTACTCATTAAATTATTATCTATCAAATATTTATTTCTATCTTCAACTGTCATCATAGCAAGTTTTAATGCTTGTTCGCTTCTCATACTCGTATGAATTTTAGAAATATTATCACTTTTATCTCCAAATATTATCTTATATTCTAATTCATATATTGGATTATGTTTAATTCTTAATGATAAATCTTTAAATTGCATGTTAATTATTGAAACTCTATCATTATACATCTGTAAATAATCATTATCATTTGTAATTATAATAATATTACTATCTTTAATTTCTTCTTTTATTTTTTCTTGAAGAATATAAGCAATATCATCTGCTTCTAAATTATCCAATTCACAATAATTATATGAATTATTTAATATATAATTTTTGAATAATATAAATATTTGACTATCGAAATTAGATTTTTTCCCTCTACTCTCTTTATATTCTTTATATAAATCATTTCTCCATATTTCATTTCTATTACAATCATTACATAAAATAATATTACTTTTTATTGTTTTGAATTTTTTTATCAATTTATTAATATCATTCTCAAAATGACGGAAAAATGCTAAAATAAAATCATCATTCTTTGTTAAATTATTATAATCTAATTCATCTTCTTCTATCTGTTTTTTAAACCAACTTAATGACGCAAAATAACGATTAAATATATAATAACTCTGGTCTATTAAAATAATAGGTTTAGTATTATTAATGTAAATTGACATAATTTTATTAATATTATTAATTTTCTAAATCATTTTTTAATTTAAAAATGATTTTAAATTATTAATCAATAGATATTATGAACGTTAAACAATTAGAAGCATTGGAAAATGTCAAAAATAATAGAAATATTTTTCTTACCGGTTCCGCTGGTACTGGTAAATCTTTCACTATTAAAGAAATCGTTAAATATTTGGATAATAATAATATTAATTATGGTTTAACTGCTTTAACTGGTTGTGCCGCCGTTTTAATTAATGGACAAACTATTCACTCATTTTTAGGATTAGGTATTTCCCGTGATTTAAATTCTATTATTAAAAATCTTGAAAAATTTAAAAAACAATTAAATATTATTAAAAATCTTCAAACATTAATTATCGATGAAATCTCTATGATGGATAATGAATTATTCGAATTAATTAATAATCTTCTTAAATATATTAAGAAAAATGATATGATTTTCGGTGGTATTCAATTAATATTAGTTGGTGATTTTCATCAATTACCTCCTATTATAAATGATTATTGTTTCACATCTCCTATCTGGAATGAATTAAAATTATCCTCAATAATATTAACTGAAATTATTCGTCAAAAAGATGATGATAATTTAAAAATAATTTTAGAAGAAATTAGAAATGAAAAATTATCCGATAATTCAATTGATATTCTTAAAAGTCTCGTTATCACTGACATAAAATATAATGAAAATGAAATAAAACCAACAAGATTATATCCTATAAATACTAATGTTGATAAAATTAATGCTTATGAATATAAAAAATTATTAAAAAAAAATTCTAATAATGAAGTTTTATATAAAGCACGAACAAATGCCAAAGAATATTTAAAAGATTTAGATAAATATGATATCCGTTTAACTTTAAATACTCAAATTATGGTTATTCGTAATATTTCACTTGAAAATAAATTAGTTAATGGAACTCGTGGAATTGTCGTAGAATTAAAAGAAACAAGTGTTATTATTAAAGATGTTGATGGTAATTTACATGAAATAACATATCATAGTGATATTAATATAAATGGAAAAAAAAATGTTGGAATTGCCTTTATGCCTTTAAAATTAGCATATGCTATTTCTATTCATAAATCACAAGGAGCATCTATTGATAATCTTGAAATTGATTTAGGAGATGATATATTTATTTCGGGTCAATTATATACGGCTTTATCTCGTTCAACAAATATTAAAAATTTAAAACTTATAAATTTTTCTCAAAATTCATTAATTAAAAATAAAAAAATAAAAAACTTTTATAAAAATTTATAAAAAAATATATATATATAATAGAAATATCAAATAATATGAATAACGCATATAAAGATCTATTTCAGACTTTTGTCTCTGGCGGTGGATTAAATAGAAATAAAGAACTTGATAATAATCTTGAAGATGGTCTCGATGATAATTTCGATGACAATTTTGATGATGGTTTTAATGGCGGTGCTCGTGGTCGAAAACCAAAAACTGACGCTGATAAAGGGAAAACCCCACGTAAAGCTCTTGGAAAAAAAGCACCCAAAGCAAAAAAAGAAGTTGATGACGTCAAAATTGTTGAAGTTGATGTTTTCACCGTAATTGAATCAAGTCTAGGTGTTACCGGTGGTCACTATAAATCACGCACTCCTCGCAGTGCGGCAATAAAAGCTGCTGGACGTATTTTTAAAACTCGTCCTTCTGCTAAAAAATTAACTTTAACTATACAAAAGATTACTCCTCATTCTAATAAACGTGTATATGCCTATGAAGCATCTATTGAATATATTGATGATGTTATCACTCGTAATGGTGTAGAAATTAATATCAAACGTAAAGTTACTGTTAAGAAAATCGATGTTGATGAGAATATTCGCAACCAACAAAAAGAAGATCTTAAAGCTGAACGCAAAGCTTTACGTGATAAAGAAAAGGCGAAAGCCTTAAAAGCTGAACGTGCTGAAATGAGAGCACGAGGCGAAAAACCAGTAAAGAAACAAAATGCTTTAAAGAAGGCCAAGAAACAAGAAAAAGACCTTTTAGATAAAGCGGAAGAACTTTTAACCAAGTATTCTAAATCTATTGCTGATGAAAAAAAGAAACCTAAGGCAGAAAAGAAACCTAAGGCAGAAAAGAAACCTAAGGCGGAAAAGAAACCGAAAGCTGAAAAGAAACCAAAAGCGGAAAAGAAACCGAAAGCTGAAAAGAAACCTAAGGCGGAAAAGAAACCTAAGGCGGAAAAAAAACCTAAGGCGGAAAAAAAACCGAAAGCGACTGGCAAGGCGAAGAAAAATATGTTTTGGGGAGGTACTTGTTCAACAAATACCTGTTATTAAAAAAATAAATAATATAAGAAAATACAATTATTTTTATTTAAGAGTTTATCTAATTAATTATGAACCTTAAATATTATTGGATTAATATTGAAAAATCTGTAAATAGAAAAGATTTTATGGAAAATCAATTTAAAAATCTTGAATATGATAATATTCGAATTAATGCGATTACACCAGATGATTTTCCGAATTGTCTAGAAGATGAACCTCCATATTATTGCGGTAATAATTGTTGTCTATTAAATAATTGTAATGATTGTAAATTTGAATATGCTTGTATTTGTTCTCATTTGAAAGCAATTTATGAAGGTTATAAAAATGGTGATGATTATTTTATAGTATGCGAAGATGATATTTATATACCATTTAAAATAGATTTTGAAAATTTAATTAAAGATCTCCCGACAGATTTTGATATATTTCAAATGATGGTATTAGATGAAGGAGCAAATGATTATCTTTATAATTATTTTGATGAAACTAAAAATATTTATATAAAATATAATCCTCTTAAATTATTCTTTTCAACTGGTATGTATATAATATCTCATAATGGAGCATTTAAATTAATTCAAAAAATGATAAATAAAACTTCTTTTAAATTTGATTTTAGAGATATTACAACATTTAAACAAGCAGATTATTTATTATATTTACATGTTAATACATATACTTCAACATTTCCTTTATGTATTCCTAATATTAATCTTATTAGCGAAATCCATCCACAACATTTTTATATACATAAAAAAGCAATTTTAAAAATTCTAGATATTATGAATAATGTTAATAAATATCCTTATATTACTAATATAATTAAAACTGATAATTTTAAATATGATATTAAATATTATTGGATTAATTTAGATAAATCAACTGAAAGAAGAGAATTTATGGAAAATCAATTTAATACTTATAAAATAGATAATGAAAGAATTTCTGCTAAAACTCCAAATGATTTAAATGAAATTCTTGAAAATAAACCACCATTTTTCTGTGGTTATAAAGAATGTGCTGATAATAAATGTAAAAATTGTTCTATTGAATTTGCTACTATATGTTCTCATTTAGAAGCAATTAAAAAAGGTTTTATGTCGGGTAGTAATTATTTTATAGTATGTGAAGATGACGTTATATTTAAATTTAATATTGATTTTAATAAAATTATTTCTAATTTTCCAAAAGATTTTGAAATAATTCAAATGATGGTTATTAGTAAAGGTCATCTCGAATATTTTTATAATTCTTGTTTTCTTAAAAATACATTATTTGTTAATTATACACCTATTACCCCTTCTGCTGCTTTTTATTTAATTTCACATAAAGGTGCTGAAAAAATATTAGAAAAATTTATTAATAAAAATACTAATAAATGGGATTTTACTAATTTTGATAGTATTAAAGTTGCCGATGTTCTCATATATCAATCAATTAATACATGTGTTTCAACATTTCCCTTATGTTCTTTTAATATTAATTTCAAATCTCAAATTCACGATTCTCATTTTCAGTGTCATTATGACGCATATGAAACTATTAATGAAATTCATAAAAATTATAAATTAAATCCTTTAATTATCGATCTTCTATCCTAATGAAGATTTATCAAAATTTTTTAAATCAAAATTATCATTGAAAAAATATATCGCTATTAATTTCTTTCTATGAATTCTTAATTTATCACATATATTTAATAAATGTATTTCATCATCCTTATATCTTAACCATTCATTAAATAATTTATTATATATTTCTACACTCTCATTTATTAATGGATATTTATTACATCTATTTGTTGCTAACATCTGTGCCTCTTCCGCTAATCCTATAATATGAAGAAAATGTTTCGTTATACAATCCCTACATCTCTTATTTTTATTTGTTATATGTTCTTCTAATAATATTGATTGTTTTACTATTTGTTGAAAATTATATGCCGGATTACTTACAGGGTCTAATGCTCCACATGAAATCATATCACATGTTCCAGAATATTTCTTGTTTGATGGTTTTTTATTATCATTTACAAAAAATAAAATCACTAATAAACTTAATAAAATTGTAAGCATTATTATCAAATTTAAAAAATTATTCATTTTTCTAATATTAATATGTATTATTTTAATTGTAAGTTTTAAAAAATATGATTTATCCCTATTTATAAATTATCACATCTAATTACCTGATGACATCTTCAAACAAAGTCTGTAATTTCTCTTGCTCGTGTATTCGTGATGACTGTTCTTTCAAGCATCGTATCGATGATATTGAACTTCGCAAGGAGTTTAAGAAAATCGTTGATGCCAAATATGATAAGAATATTCATAATGAAACCGATCCTGAGGGAATTCGTCATACTCCATGCCTTCATGGTTTCATTTGCGGTAAAGAAGATTGTGGTTATAAGCATCGTTGTTCGTTCGCTGGAAGAAAGTTGATTATTGCCGAATGGAATAAGACACATCCTCGTGAGAGAAAGGAATTGTCGGCGGAAGGAATGAAAAAACTCGAAGAACTGGCATCTAGTGAAGGTTTGACTGTTAAACAGATGCTTAATTCTTATATCCACCAAAAAGAATAATTTTTTTATTTAAATCTTATAAATGATATATATTTAATGTCTAATGAGTTTGATATTGTTTATGAAGCAGTTAAAAATGATGGTTTAAATCTTAAAAATGCTCCTTATGAATTAACAGATAATTTTGATATTGTTTATGAAGCAGTTAAAAATGACGGTTTAGCAATTGAATATGCTTCTTTAAGATTAAAAAATAATATTGATATTATCAAAAGAGCATTAACAATAAATGAATTTTTTGATATTTCTAATATTAATGAATTATTAAAAGCATCAAAAATAGATATAACATTTCTCAATAATATATCTACGAATTTAAGAAATAATATTGATTTTTTTAAAGAAATTATTAAAATTAATCCTTTATCAATAGAATACGCATCTAATGAAATTAAAAATAATTTTGATATTATTTTAGAAATCGTTAAAATTAATGGTTTATCTTTAAAACATGCTTCATCACAATTACAAAATAATTATTTAATATGTATAGAAGCAGTTAAAAATAATTATAATAGTTGTTTATTTATTTCTTCATATTTTAAAAATAATATAGATTTTGCTATTGAAGCAATTAATATAAATAGTTTTTCATTAGAATTTTTCTCTAATGATATTAAAAATAATTTTGATATTGTTAAAAATGCCGTTTCTAAAAATGGTTTATCTTTAAAATTTGCTTCTAATCAACTTAAAAATAATATTGAAATTATTGATATCGCAATTAATAATTACCCTTATTCATATATTTTCGCTTCAAAAGAACTTAAAAAAGATTTTGATTTAGCTTTGAAAATTGTTAAATTAAAAGGTTATATGCTTAAATATTTATCTATTGATATGAAAAATAATTTTAATATTGTTATGGAAGCAATTAAAAATAATAATAATTCATTTATTCTTTATTATGCTTCCGAAGAATTAAAAAATAATTATTGGATTGTTATGGAAGCTGTTAAAAAAAATGGTTATCGATTAAAATTTGCTTCTAAAAAATTACAAAAAAATCGTAATATTTGTTTAGAAGCAATTAAAAATAATCCTGATGCTTATCAATTTATAGATAATTCTTTCAAAAATGAAAAAATATTTATTCCCTCAAAGCACTACGCACTTTCATAATCGCCTTTCCAAGACGATTTTTACCCTTCCAATCTTTCTCTGGTGTTTTCAATGTATCGCTGATATTTAATCCATTTCCCCAAATACTATCATATGGAGAACATTCAACAATAATTTTATCACCAGTATCCAACAATAACTTCTTCAAATTTTCATTTTGCGAAAATTTAGAAAGATTGGCATAAAATACAACGGCATCTGCTACTTCATTCCATTTCTCATCATTGAAATTTTTCACATCACGACCTAATTTCTTTTGTTCCTTTGGTTCATCTGTCGCAAGAATAAGTTTAGCACTTTCATCATCTTCAAATAAAATTGCCTTCTGGTGCATCATTCTTTTCTCACAACAATTATATGTAATTCCATCCATCACGAAATCAGAAATATACCATTGAGATGGCCAATTTGATTTAAAATAAACACCATTCTCATTCTCATAGAACTTCTCATCAGTATTCATGTTAAACTTATTTAAACTTATATTTATATATTTAAATCATTTTTTTCTTCTCTTTTTTTCTTTTAATTACAAAAAAATGATATTTATTTTTGAAATTAATATTTATTAAATGAAACAAAATATGCCTATTAATCATAGAATTAAATGGACTGATGATGAATTAAATCAATTATTAAGAGAAACTAATAATAAAATTAATATTAATAAAATTGCGGATAATCATAAAAGAACTGTTGAAGCAATTAAATTTAAATTAATTAGACATTCTATTAAATTAATTGACGATAATCCTTTAACAATTTCATTAAAGGAAATTCAAAAAATAACAAATTTATCAAAAAATGATTTATTAGATGGATTTAAAAAAATTAAATATAATTATATTATTAATGATAATGATAATAATGATTTTAATGATGTCATGAATATTATTCATTATATTAATATTAATGTAATTTTAATATGGATTATTATTATATTTCATCTTGTATTTCATTTTTAAATTCTTCCAATTGTAGTGCTCGAAGGATTTAAATTCGCCCAATAATTTTTATTTGATATCATTCTAGTTGGTTGAATAATAGCAAAAGCAAAATATATCATTAAAATAGTTATTAATGATATACATAATATAATTATATAAATATATAAATGTGGAATTAATGAATATAATATTAATGATAATAATATAATTATTATTATACATGATATTATAAAAATAATATTAAATAAATAAAATTTATCTTTTTTTATTAATTCAATATTATTAGTTAAATTTATTAATTTTATTTTATTATATTACTTTTTTTTACTTTTTTCTAAATAAATATTATATAATAATATATTCGCATCATATGAAAATGATTTACTATCAATAGTATAAATATTTATTCTCAAATTATTAAATAAATCATTAATAACATTTGAATACTCATTTATATAATCTATTAAAAAA
>Ga0136644_10003724_pt1 | contig 11379 bp, 15 predicted proteins | sample C_130820_EF_Meta_FD_94780 | JGI IMG/M metagenome (GOLD analysis project Ga0136644, IMG submission 94780) | Freshwater microbial communities from Lake Croche, Canada to study carbon cycling - C_130820_EF_MetaG (v2) (version 2) | ecosystem: Environmental > Aquatic > Freshwater > Lake | place...
AGGGTATGCGTTACTTCATGTACCATGGTACACTGTACCATGGTACATGTACCATGTGTCGTGCCAGCGCCACTTTTTGGGGGTGCACCTCAGACATGGTACATGTACCATGGTACATGATGTAACGCATACCCCGCCATACTAAGACCCGGGCCGTTTATGTAGAGTCACTGTTTGCCCGCCTGTTGGTGCAGCATGAATTCTCTCCTTGCCCTTGCTGGGTATCTGAGCGAGGGCGACGAAGGCTTCAACGACTCGGCCGACAAAGGAGCCCGCGTGTACCGCATCACGCAAGGCGCGCGCGAGAGCTTGCCCCTGGTGAGAAGCGCCGTGACTCGGCACCGCAGCGTTTGTGCCAGACGACAACGGCTGGAACATGCTCCCTCTAAAGGCGCCTTACAACCTGGTGTCTCGCGGCCTCTCGTACCAGATCGTCGCGCCGGGAGAGTCACCTCTTCCATGCGTGCAAACTGTGTCGTGGGTCCGCTTTGCTGCAGCTGCGGCCCACAACCCTAAAGCCGAGCACGGCGTGCTCACCTTCTGGATCCGTCTCTCGGCCGTACTCACCTATTTTAAGACGGACAACAAGTGGCTCATGAAGGACATGTGTGAGCTGGACGGCAGTTTCCGCGACAAGCTGGAGGCGGAGCGACGCAAAGCCGCCGCGCGGCCGCTCGTGCCTTTTCGCCCCAACCTGCCTTTTCGCCCTTGCACTGCTCCGCCGGCCGTCGCGCCCGTGCCGACACCGCTCGCCGACGCGCGCCCACGTCGCGCCGCTGCCAAACTTCCGCCGCCTGCCCGCCCGCCGCTGTTGCCTGAGCCGCCGGCCACCTCCCTGCCACCGCTTGCCGCCGCCTCCCAGCCCAAGCCCGTTGCCGCCACCGGACTCGAGCCTGCACCCGCCTCCCGGCTCGCGGGCGTCATGGCGCCTGTGCGGGGGTACATTCCGCGGCGCCCCCGCACCTCCCGCCCGCCCTCGCTCCACCTCCCTACCCCGACGCCAGCCGACGCCGCGAGCCTGCCCGCCCACGGCGCCGTGCTTCTGCCGAAGCAGGCGGAGGTGCCCCCGTCTCTTGTGGCGCCCATCTCGCCGCTCACGCGCAAGCAAAAGACTCGCTTGAGCGAATTTCAAGACTCTCTCACGCGCGCGGGCAAGAAGGCGAGGCGGGCGTTGAAGAAGAAGCTCCCCCCGGCGGTGCAGGCTCTTGTAGAGGCGGAGATTCTTGTCATGGAGGGCATCATCCGGCGAGTCTCGGGGGCATTGCAATAAACTAACCGGTGACGCGCCAACTATTAACGGTGTTAAACAATTGAACAATATGCAGCCAAGAACGACATACAAAAGAAAGATCGCTTTTATAAAATACACGGTGCTAGGATTCGTATGCTTCATTGTCTCGTACAAGCTCGGTGATTCGGCTGGAAACGCCCGAGCCGCTCCGCCAGGTAGAAACGTGCGTATCTACGTTTACGACGACCTGCCCCACCATTTGCAACAGCCGTGCTTGTGGGATCTCACGTGCTTGTTACACAAAAAAGTTCGAACAAGCCCGCTACGAACCTTGGACCCCTCTTCAGCTGATTACTTTTGGGTGCCCCATAAGTACCCAGTGGACAATGAGGCTGACCTGCGTGCCATTCTCGACTTTGTGACAAAAGAACGCCCTTGGTTTCAACAGTCGCCGGTCGCACGAACAATATTGTCGTTTTCGTGCGACAATGGGCCCACACCCTGCTTTTGGCAAAAAGCACCGTGTGCAACTCCCAGCGGGCTGGTGCAGTGGCCGAAAGAGGTCAATCCAGCTCACCCCGACCGGGCGCTCATGTTTTTGCAGCTTTCGGGGCACGCCGACGGCGGGCTAGGCACGTGCTGCTGGAGCTGTTTTCAGCAAGGGAAAGACATTGTTGTGCCAGCAATGACGCCGGGCCGGGATTGGAACTACCACGAAACTATGGAGGAACTGATACAGACCAGCCCGTGGCTCGGCGGCGAGGCGGTTGCACGCACGTTTATCGAGACCGGCGTGCGCACCGGGGCTCCTCCGCGAGACGTGTCCCTGTTCTTCGCCGGCGGTGTGCACCCGTCCGAACCAAAGTACGACATTTCTGGTCGCGCGTCCGCCTTTTATGCCGTGTTCGGAAATCGAACGGCTGGGGGGACCGTTGAGAACTGGAAAGGAATTGGTAACATCAGTTTGTTCAACTCCAAACTGAATAAAAACACCTACCCCATCGAAACATGGGTTGGTCGTTCTGTTTTGTGCCTCGACCCGTTGGGAACATGGGGAGGCCATGCGAGCCGTTACATATCGCTTCTCGCACTTGGCTGCATTCCGCTCAACACACGACCTCTAGCGTACGCTCTCCCGCTCGAAGAACACGAGAGCGTAAACTGGAATCTGTTCACGGTCAAGTGGCCAATACCCCACGGTGATAACTATGCTAAGGATTTTATAGCGGTACTAACAAACACTGTAACACTAATGGGGGAGGCGCGACTTCAGTCACTGCGGTACGAAGCGTGGCGGGTATATTCGCGTTTCTTGTGGACGTCTGTGAACCCAGCCACACATCAATTGGCAGCCGCCATTCAGACCAGTGCCGGTGCCAAACTTCCAGACGCGTGGGACACGCTCGTTGATATTCTACAAGGCCGCTTGAAAACACACGCGGTTGGTCGACAATGACAAGCTTGAAAGTTCGTTTGCTGGATTCAGAGTTGGAAGGAGCATTTGTGCGTGCGAGTGGGGTTATGCACCAGCCGAGTTTTAAGAAGAGAAGTGTCTCTAAGCCACCCCCTCCTCCGCCGCCTTCTTAGCCTTCCACGCCTTGGCGCACGCCGCCAGCGACCCCAGCTCCTTGTACGTCTCCTTGACAAAGACGGCATACTTGTATGGTTTTTAATATGATAAATAGACGTTTAAACACTCGCGAGAATGAGCGGCATCACTCCGCCGCCGCTGGCTAAAGAGGTGCGCCATAGTCGCCCCGGGTACACGTGAGCGTCTCCTGCGCGGCTGGGATCTTGTTCCACACGTGGTTGTAGAAGGTGGCGCCGGGCCACTCAGTCGTTGCGCCAAAGCACAGAGTCCCCGACGTCGGCGCCGTGCCCGCCGGCACCATCGCCACGTACGTCGAGCGCAGGCAGACCGGGTACAGCGAGTCGATGGTGTTGAAGGTCAGGTCGCCGCCCTTGGTGCGCTCCATATGCGGGCGAAAGAGGATGAAGTCAAAGGGAAAGGTGAAGTTGTTTTCGACCATCAGCTCAAGCGCCCGCTTGGTAAACTTGAGGCCATGAATGTCGTGCTGGTGGGCGCGGAGAGCGAGCATCGTCTCAAGCGAAATGGTGCGGTAGGTGCACAGGCCACCGAACGTGACCACGGGGGTGCCGTCTGTCTGTAGGAACGGGTCCTCGGCCGCAAAGTCTGGAGGGAACCACAGCTCACCATCGTCGTCAAAGCGGCAGCACGCGTCCAGCGCCATCTTGAGGTCCACGCGCGTCCACGCCTTGGCCTCGTGGTCAAACAGATCGATGTACTTGTCATGGCCGCGCAGGACGTAGTACTCGCCGGCGCGCCATCGTACGCCGCCGTTCTCGTCCTCGCATGACGGCGCAGGTGAAGGTGTAGACGCAGAAGCGCGCCTGGCCCACGACGCTTGCATGTCTCTTACGGCACTGTTCAGGTCGTGCATAAGTGCGTCGGTTGTCGCGCACATTCCCAGCTCTCCACCGGGTGCTGGTACGCGGCGCATGAGCGGCGCCGAAGGGCTGTCCGCGCCCGGCGGCGCCTTTTCGCTGGGCGCCGCCCACGCCTCCACGTCTTGGGCATTGGAACGAGGCGTGCATGCGACGCGCCGGGTCATCATGAACGTGAGCGCCGCAAGGAGTGTGAAAAGGAGCACAAGAGCGAGCGCCGAAGAGGTCACTGCCGAGGAGGCGAACGACGGGAGGGAGAGCGAGGTTTCTTGTACCGGCATGGCGAGACACAAAGGGCGGAAGAAAGAGGGACTAGGGAGCATGAGTCGAATGGGGTTATGGCAAAGAAGGCCGCGCGCGCGCGCGACACCGCGTCCTCACTCGTGTGTTGCCCTGTGTCATGGCCGCCGGCGCGGCGTCCGGCGCACAAGGGCTGGATCCCAGTTCCGCGTATTTATGGCTCCGCGCCACTCCTCCCATGGCCGAGGAGTCGCCGGTGGTGCTTGAGGCAGCGCGCCTGCTCGCCGCAGGCTTCTTGCCCATCCCGTCGCGCAACAAGCGGCCGGCGGTGCCGCACAAGCCGGTGAAGGGCGGCGCCCCGCGCTGGAGCCGCGACATGGTGCTGGCCAACCTGTCCCTCTTTCGCAACACCAAGGAGCTCGGCGTGCTGTGCGACGCGGGGCTCTTCATCATCGACTACGACGAGCTGGCCGTCTACGAGCAGTACCGAGCGGACGGGTTCGCGGAGGCGTTTGACTCCACCGCCATGGCGCGCACGCGCAAGGGCTTTCACGTCTGGTTCAAACGCACGCCCCTGTGTGACGAGCTGGAGATGACGGACGGCCCGGTGGGGAGCTCCATGAAGGACGGAGTGCTCCGAAAGAACCCCATCGACATAAAGAGCCTCACCGCCTCCGCCTCCGTCGTCAAGATGCCCGACGGCTCCACCAAGACGTACTACACGCCCGGCATGGTGGCCGTCTACCCTTCCGCCAACAAGACGTGGGTGCGGTCCCCCGTCGACCACCCGCTCATGCCCGTCCCGGATGACCTCGTGCGCCGCCTGCACGCGGAGCGCAACGCGGCTCGTCCGGACAAGCCGGCGCCGCGCGCCAAGGGGGCACCGCGCGCCTCCAAGGCGGCCAAGACGGCGGCTGGAGCGAGCCCCGGGGCTGCCTCGGCGGCCAAGGCGGCGCCGCCCGCCTCTCCCGCCGTCGTCCCCGGCCCCCGGCTCCCTTTCTGGCGGCCGTGCGCGCTGGACCTCATCAATCTGGAGCCGATGGGCTTTACGCGGAGCAAGGTGTACGAGGTGGTGGTGTACCCAACTATGAATGCGCGCATGGAGGCGGCGGGCTACTGCGGGGGCATTGTGCAGTTCAAGATGCCCAAGGGCACGCCCTGCCCACTGTGCCGCAAGCCCGAGGGCCACGACAATGCCTACTGGCTCGGCAAGAAGCCCGGGGGTGTCCTGCGCGTAAGGAGCATGTCCGACGCCTGCTTTCCCGGGCGCCTCGTCAACGGGCGGTGGCAAAAAGGCGCGCTCCGCGTCGGCGTCGACGTCGAATGGACGGAGGAGGGCAAGAAGGCGTGGCGCGAGGCGATGCGGGCGTTCAGCACGCCGGCTTCAGAGAGGGCAGTGGCTATGCTCGCCGCCGCCTACCCCTACTTTGCCGAGCCGCGCGACGCTTTCTTTTTCGAGCACCGCCGGCTGGTGCTCACGTGCGAGCGGGGCGTCGCCGTCATCTGCTACGGCCCGCGCGAGACGGCGGCGGCGGGCGTGGCGCTCGCGGCGCTCACCGATGCGCCGTGGGACGAGCCGCTGGCGGGCGCGTGGCCCATCCCCTTTCCGGCCAGTTTCTTTGCTGGGCTAGAGATTATGAAATGAGTTCTGCAATTATAAGTCTATGCGAGCGTTTCTTTCAACACGTGATATCATGAGCGCTCTTGGACCTGATAAACGACAGCGTGCTACGGAAGGTGGTATCCCATACAGTACTCCAGATGATAGCATAGAAAATGAGCTCGTAAATGCCATAAACCGCATTGCAGACCTTGAAGAGCACATCTTTCGGCTCGAAAGCAAGGTTGCCGTGCTCGAAAATACGACATGGATGGTTTGGCTCACAGACCCCGTTATTAACAGTATATCGCTCTATACCACACGAGAGCGGGCAATTATAAGTGCCAAGGAGCTAGATGCCGTTCTTATCGAACAACGTATTGCTTCAAACGAGTCAACAGATACGCTTGAACGATTTAGAGAGTGGGCGCCTCTGTACATTGTAAGTCGTGTTTCTCTGAACAAAGCGCCTGGCTGGCGCGTTGGCGAATCGCTATTCTATAAACGTTTCAGCGATACCGACTTCATTCCGACGATTGTCGATGGAATTGTAATAGATTTGCAGGAGTGATGTGTATGGGTTCATGAGCTGCAGCTGCATATGCCCTCCGCCTCCCCGCCCCTTTCCAGCCAGAGACATTAAACTGAATTATGCAATTATAAGTCTCTGCAACTCGTTCCCTCACGATGCTTGGCTCGCCGACAAAGTCCACGCGCTCGCTCAACACGGTGCTGCTGAGCCTCTTCCGCGCCCTCTCCGGGGCCAACCGTTCGTTTTCGCACGGCGACCTTGCTTTCGAGGTTGACGCCCTTTCGAGCGTCGTTGGGTCGGACATCACTCTCCTGCCAGAAACTCAGCTCCGGACACCCTTGAACAATCAATGCCCCTGCCAGTCGTGCCAGAGCAAAAGCCAACCGAATGCCTTTTTAGAGTTTGTGCTTTTGACACCCAAATACGTACAGGTGAAGATCAAGCCACATGCATCGACATCACTCACGGGCGTCATGGAGCGCATCAGCGCCTCCTTCGGCGCGGCGTCTCGCGGCGCCGGCGGGTGTCACAACCGCTCGAGCGAGCGGCGGCCGTACAGCTTTGCCGCGCACGACGTGGAGACGTACGGGGCGTTGTGCAAAGACTTCAACCGCGCCACGGAGGAGGCGTCCGCGTACAATGCCCACCGCACGGGCGACGAGTTCTTCGTGCCCACGGAGCTCATCGAGGGCGAGGCGTTCATAGTGTGACGCCGCGTCACGCCTGGCCCGCCGAGCGCCACGGGAGGGGAGGGAGCGCCTTTGCGGCGGCGACGGCGGCGGTGTTGATGTCGTCCAGGTCGTCTTCATCCAGAATGCGAAGCTTTTTCTTGGAGTTTTTGGCCACCTGAAAGAGCCGGTGCGACACGGGCTCATCCGTGAGGTATGGGCCGCAGAGCACCTTGGCCGTCGCCCACGCGCGGCGTATGTCGGCGCGCGACCTTGCGCCGGTGAGCACGACGCGGCCCTTGGAGAAGACGAGTATTTTCACGGCGGGCGCCTTGAGCTGGAGGCGCAGGCCCGGGAACAGGCTCGCGTCGAATATGGCATCCAGGCTGTACTTCAGTGCCAGCTGGTCCAAGAGGACGCACTTTCCGAGCGAGCCCGTGGAGACGATGTTTTGCACCGCAATCTCACGCACCACCAGCGCAGGATGCACCTCGCGGAGCATGCGATAGAAGACGTAGATGGACATGAGCGCCGCCGACTCGGAGCCCGCGCCCGTCGTCACCATTCGGCCGCTCGAAAACACGAGCGCCGTCGCGGAAGGGTGCGTGATGCGTATTTGCACGGCGGCGAAGGAGGCGGGGGAGTAGTCGCCGGAGGTGTGCCAGGCGACGCGCACCAGGTCGATGTTGTGGTTGAAGAGGCAGGTGGCCACTACGTTAGAGACCCTCACTTCGAGGGGATCCATTTGAAAGAAACAAGCGACGCGGAAGTAATACCCGCTCAGTCGAATGCAGAAGACAGGTCTTGTGAACTGAATGCGAGCACCGAACGCGGGTCGGGTGCGAGACGGATTCTAAAAAAGTCTTCGTTTTTATAACGCGCGTGTGCAATGTCTATCGCTCTCAAAATGCCTGCAAGTGTAAACTCAACCATTTGGCTTTGGCTGAAATATTGCCTCACACCACCCCAAGAAAAACCGGCACAGACAACGTAACATTTGGTTGGCTCGGTCCATACCAACCTTGAGTCCGCTGGGCCATGGCCGTGGACTCGCACTTGCCTCGCTTTTTCAGGAAGAAGCCAGCATTCGAGACCCGACGAATCACCGGAAGGGTCATTTATGAAAGATAGATCTAGTCTGCCATTCCCTCGTATCCAATTACGTTGGGATTCTTTGGTAGAATGCTGTTCTAAAAATCGTTGGAGAGTATCAAGGCCACGTCCACTGAGTTGCGAATGGGGCGGGTCGGCAGGGTGGCTCATTGTACGTTTGGATTCGACTTATTATAATAGGTGTATCTGCCATAGTAAATGGGCGAAAAAAACGAAGGTGAGACACCCATCTTGGTCGCCTCAGCAACGGATGCGAGCTCAGTCCTGACGACGGAGCCTTTTTTTGCGCTTGCCGCCAGCGCAACGATTCTTCTTTTTTTCCTTCTTTTATAACTATTTCCGGTACTTTCAATCATACCATGTCAGTGGAATTCTTCGGCGCCCGCAAGCCACATCGCAAAGCGCCGCACGCGGCGCACCACGCCAAAGTCGTGCACCGCCACGAGACGCATGCCAAGAACATGCGTGCGACTCACGCCCATGAGCATGGTTCTATGTTGAATACGCATAAACTGCAGGCAAAGCAGCACCGGGAAGAGCACTCGACGGCCCACGCTGCCATGAAAAAGGAACATGCATTAGCGCTTCAAGACCCACGCCTTTCGGCTGAACAACGTAAAGCGCTCGTTCAATCACACAAGAAAGAGCGAGCAGAGCTCAATGAGAGTCACAAGACCACAAGCGCTGAGCTTTTCAAGGCACAAAAGAAGGAACACAAAGAGATGCTCGCAAAACACAAACGTGTGGCAGATGAGATGAAAGCAAAGCACGTGGCCGAGCAACAGGACGCTCTGGCAAAGAAACACGAGGAGGAGGCGGCGGAGCAACGCGCCAAACACGAGGCGGAGGCGGAGGAACAACACGCCAAGCACGCCGCGAAAGCAGCCGCTCTGCACGCGTCTTTTACGCAAGAGGATGAAGATGACGAGGACGACGATGAGGGCGCCGACGGCGCGGAGGCCCCGGCGCCGTCCCTCGTAGCTCGCGCGGTGGACGCCATCAAGTCCGTGCCTGGGCGAATTTCGCATCCATTTAACACACGGTAGCATCCACACTTCGCTTCAGCGCCTCTTCGAGCGGCGTCTCCGGCGCCCACTCGTCCCACGTGTCGCACGCGCGGTTCACCATCAGCAGACGCTCATCCTCGCCCTCGTAGCGCGTCCACTCGCACTCCGCCTCGTCAACGGACGTGACTGAGCTGTCGTCTTCGTCTCCCGCCTCTTCGTCAGAGTCGGGAAAGAAGCTCTCCGTCTGGCGCCCGAGCACGTGGCGCGCCGCAAACTTGAGCCCCATCTCAAAGTCGCGCGCCATCACGACGTCTCGCCCCGACGCGCGCGCGTACTCGGACGCCACTATGGCGGCCGCCTCCAGGCACGGACACAGGAGGCGGTGCGCCGCGGCGGCGATTTCATCCTCCACGGCCTCATCCCCGCCGACTCCAGTTTTGAGGGTCAGCATGTCGAGGTGCTCGAAGCGAGTCTCCGAGTTTATATCATTGTTTTTCGCCCGCATCGTCTCGCAATGCGCGTCCCGTTCCACGGGGAAACGCTCGCCCTTTCGAGCGCGTTTGAGCTCCGCGTCGAGGCGGCGCGGGAGCTGTGCGCCGTCAACGAGCCCACTGTGCGCGTCGAGGCGACGGTGACGGCATCTGACGAGTGCGACGCATTTCCCGTCGGTAAGCGCGTCGTCCTTTTGCTCAAGGCTCGAGGAGCGTACGCGTCAGCTGGCCCGGGCGTCATGCCGCGCTGGTTTCTAGCTTTTTACACTAGTGCATAAAGATGCGCCCCGACGAAGCTTCCCTCGCCTCTGTCCTCCTGAGCGGCGACATATGGCGCGAGCAGCGCTGGATCGGCGTCCGACTGCCGCCCGTGCCCGCCCCGGAGGCGACGCTCCGCGGCGCCGCGCGGTGGGCCTCCGCCCAGCTCGGCGGCGCGCCCGTGTCCCTGCGGCACGGCGGACTGTGGTGCGAGAACGAGGCGCCGAGGCTCGAGGAGTGGCTCCTGGAGCGCCAGGCATGGCTCCTGGCAGGGGGGGCGGCGGAGGCGCTCCGCGCGTGCGGGCCGGCGGCCGGCGCCCTGCTCCTCGAGTGCGACGAGCGAGGCAAAGCGTGCAAAACGTCGCGGTGCGCGGTGCTCCATGACGGCCGCCTGGCGCACTTTTCGCGGCACCCGAACGCCGCCGCCGCCGCGCGCGCCCTGCGCCTCGCTCCTGCGCGCCTGCTGAACGTGCGCGCCGAGCACCCGGAGCTGGCGGCGGCGGTGGCGGCTTTGCGCGGAAGCAAGCCGCTTGCCCGGAGCGCGCGCCGGGAGGCGGCTCGCCTGCTCGCGGCGCCCGGGGCGGCGGGGGCGCCGTGGCCGCCCGTTGCTCGGCCCAAGTACGCCACGCTAATGGACCTTATTAATAGCTCGCGCGCCTCGCATTAGAAGAAAAACATGTTCTGGAGCACCGTCGAGCCGACTCCGCCGCGCGCGTACGTCTTCAGCACGGAGCACATGCACGTGCACAACGCCCGACAGTTTATGGAAGCTGTGTCGAGAATCATGCCCACGCCCGCGTTTAAGATCTCGCTCCTTTGCGTCGACTCGGAGGATGCGAGCGGCGCCCTCGTCTCCGTCGGCGCCGTCGTCCACCTCGCCAAGATCATGACCAGGGTGTCCGCGCATCAAACGCTCCTTGTAGCGCGGGATACGTTGCCATTCGTCGTTGCCTTCGAGGTGGGCAAGGTGGAGGCCAAGCTCCAGCACAACGACCGCATCGTCGTCCTGTCTGAGGACCCGAGGCTGTTGGCAACCTTCGCTGGCCACCCCACCATCGCGTGCCTCGATATAAGTGCTTGTCCGACCCCAAGGTATGTTGGCCTCCCGCGCGGAATTCGCATCCGTCCTCCTCCTCGCCGCCGCCGTGTTCGTTCAGTTCGGCCGGCTCGCGCGGCTCACGCGCGTGGTGCTGCTTTTAGCGCTCAAACTCTTCATTTCATTCACAGTGGCGCTGACTCTTTACGCCGCCTTCAAGCTGTCCCGCTCCGCAGGAGCCGTATCAACTGTTATCCGCGCCCTGTCCTCCATCGTTGCCGCGCATAGAGACGAGCTATAACAGCTCCAGAGCCCTGAGTATCTCGTCGTCGATGGAGGAGGAGGTGGTGCCAGCGACGCCTCGCGCCGCGGCCGGCGGAACGGACGCCTTTGCCCCCGTCCAGCCACGCGAGCCAGCGGAGGCGGCCGAGCCTTTGCCTTCAGCCGGCGCGCCCAATGACGCCGCGGGCCCTGACTTTGGCACCCACGGCGCCTCCTTCGGCACCCACGGCGCCTCCTCTGGCACCCACGGCGCCTCCGCGGGCACCCACGGCGCCTCCTCCGGCACCCACGGCGCCTCCGCGGGCACCCTTGGTGGTGCAGGGGCGGGAGCCGGCGGGGCGCTCGCGCCGGCAGAGAAGTGAGCTCCGGCAAAAGGGTGTTCCGCCGCGGCGTAAAAGTCTTCGGTGGACGTAGACTTGTCCACCATGGCGACCCGGTTCGCAGCGATGCGGGCG
>Ga0136644_10003726_pt1 | contig 11377 bp, 10 predicted proteins | sample C_130820_EF_Meta_FD_94780 | JGI IMG/M metagenome (GOLD analysis project Ga0136644, IMG submission 94780) | Freshwater microbial communities from Lake Croche, Canada to study carbon cycling - C_130820_EF_MetaG (v2) (version 2) | ecosystem: Environmental > Aquatic > Freshwater > Lake | place...
AAAAAAGCTTGTTGGGCCACCATCCCTTCAGGGCCCAAACACGAGACTCAACCACGAGCAACGGCAGACTCCAAATGAAACAGACCGTCGACCAGCTCTATGCGTTACCCCCGCGTCTAGTCAAGCACATCGTGCGATCGGCGTTGCCATGATACACATGTCTTTTTCCTTCCAAGCTTCTACCACGCTCTGTCTAAATCCCTGATGTGACGCTCAGAAAGGAGATGTCCCACTACAGTGCCTTACAATGTCACTGAAGCAGTCGCGAGCTCGCGCTTCACGGCTACGGAGGAGGCATGGAGCATGTAAATCTTGAGAAGCTGCTGGAGTCGACAGGCGATGGGCTTGTCGTGGTCGTCGTCGTCCTTGGTTTCCTCCAGGAAGCAGCGGCACTCAAGGTCCGCCGCCGCCTCGTCGTCGTGGCCCAGGCGTTTCAGCTTGTCGAGGAGCACGACGCGGGTCTCCTTGAGGCGGCCCAGGAGCTCCGTGACCTCGGCGGCGTCGTCGTTGAGGGGCTCCTTCTTCTTGTGAAGTTTGCCCAGCCAGAATTTCAGAACCTTCGGCAGGCCGGTGTCTTGAAGGAAAGGCGCCAGGAAGCGTCGAGAAGTAGCCTTCTTGCGCCGCTTGGAGTCTTCGCTGGGCGCCTCGCCGGGTGCCTCGCCAAGTGCTTCGCCGCTCGACCGCTTCCTGGATGGCTCAGCCGGAGGCTTCAGATCCTTGTTCAGTCGCTTGATCCTGGCAAGGCCTTGAAGCACATCCTGCAAAGACTCCGCCGGGCCCGCGAAGGTCAGGTAGTTGACCATGTGGATCTGGCCCAGACTGGCCTGGACGCCGGCGAGGCCGTCGCACAGCGCACCCCAGAGCTCCTGGTCGATGGCCGGGGGCTTGCCGGAACGCGGCAGCGCCGCATGCGGCTGCTGAGACTCGTCGGCCGGGAGCCGCCACAGCCGCAGCGCCTCGTCCACAGCCTTGCCGAAGCCGTGGATCTGGCGTGCGTCGGCGTCGGTGGGGCTGCCGGAGAGCAGATGGATTCGCAGTGTTTGCACTGTGAGCTCCAGCAAGGCCACCCAGGCCTTCGTCTTCTGCAGCTGATTCGAGTCGTCGCAATGCTCCGATGCGGTTCGGAACTGCTCGCGCATCGTCTCGAACCGAGCTGCGGTAGGGGCTGCGACCGCGACCTTGCTCTTGCCCTTGTTCTTGGGCACGGATGCCATGCTCGATTCGAGAGAGAGAGCGCAGCAACGGAAAGTTGGGAGGAAGACACAGTCTGAGTCTTATGAGCCTGAAAAGATGGAGACCGAGATCGTGAGCATTTAGTGGCAACACATACACGCTGCCGACAAGCAAAAGACATGCGTGGCTGCACTGGCTACTACTCTCCGTATGGCGGTGGATACAACAACTGCGGGGCCGTGTCGTGTGGTATCAACACGGTCTTCGGCACTGGCTACGGCTGGAGGGGTTGCATGGGTGGCTTCGGGGGTTGGAATGGCTGCGCCAGTTACGGAGGCATGGCCGGCTGCGGTGCCTGCAGGTGAGCGACGCTTGCGCACTGTTTTTATCATACTTCGTCTATGAGATCCGGTCGATATATGCACACCTCAGGCGAGACGTGAAAGCTGCTCAGAGACCCTACGCTTCACCTTCTTGTAGAGCTCCTCCTCGAGCACGTCACAGAGGTCTCTGCCTCGTTTATGGTCCGGCTTGACGGCGTGCAGCTCCATGGCCTCGTTGACCGCCCACAGCGCATCCGAGCAGAGCGACCGGATCGCATCGACTGCATTGTGCTTGGGTGGTACCAAGCACTTGAGGGTCTCGTCAGCCTCGAGCTTCTCCTTGAGAGCACCCACGATGCCTTGCGCCTTGTCGAGCTGCGACGGCGTCATCTTCTCCAGGTTGTCGTCGGAGAAAATGGAGTTGAGCGCCGCCAGCTTCTTGTTGCCGAACGCTTGCTGGTGCTGCAACCTGACGGCCTGTTTGCGCTTGTCGAGCTCTCGCTTCGGCGGGAAGCGCTTCATCAGGACGCCAAACTGCCGCTCCTGCTGGCGGAGGGCATCGATGTCGCCCAGCGTCAAGCCGACATCGGCGGCGCAGCTCTGAAGGTAGCTTTCCACGGCCTGGAGCCTGACCTGGTTCACCACCTTCAGCGAGGGCGGCGGCACAGGGGAGAGCATGATCTCCACATCCTCGGCGGCGCTGGGTGCACTAGTTGCGCTAGCGGCCTCTGGTGGAGCCGCTTCGCCGGCGACCGCTGCCTGTGGCGCCGCGGAGGGTGTCGAGCCATCGGCAGCCTCAGGTACCTGGACCTTGGTAAGAACATCAGCATCGCTGTCGGATTCCAGGTCGAGCGGACCGGACTTCTGCTGGGCCTTCGGGAAAGCAAGAGCTGCCATAGCGCGATGCGATGCAGAGAAAGTGCGTAGCTAAGCGAGTTGATTCGAGCTGCTACGGAGGCCATGTCACACCAAGAAAATCAAGAACTTCCACATGCTGACGTCAATGCAGGTCAGGTCAGAACAGACAGCCGACATGTTGGCATCTTATTTTTTTCATCGAGGCGACGCGTGGGTCTCAAGTCAGTTGCAATCGTGAGACATGATCAAAGGACTCTTCCACATGTCAAATTCGCGCCACTTCTCTTTGTGAGGAGACAGACTATCGACCGGTGAGGTCAGTTCCGTGGAGCCATGAGACACACTCTTCGATCTTTTCCGCTGTTGTGCATATGCCTTGAAGCGAAAGAGCAACGGCATCCTGTCAGTGGAGGCGTTCATCTTGGCAGAAAGAGCGTCGGCCGACAAAGATCGCATCATCGCGCTAACAGGCTGGGTGCGCATCCTGATGCTGAACAACGAATGATGGCATTCATCGTGAATGTGGCGCGATGATGCCATGATCCAGGACTCACTTCAAGCCTAAGTTCCTGTTACATAGCTGTCTGCAAATGAGTTCATGGGGACGTCCATGTTTGCGACTATGGGCGTGATTGCATCGCGCGCAGCGCTGCCCTGGCTAGACTCCTCTCCTTTTCTGACGGCTGGTCATCACGTAGGCGTCTATATTATCGTGGTCATATGGAGTGAGATGATTCGACAAGAAGGTGGCCGCAGATGCCAGAATGGACAGAAAGTCCGGCAGCAAGCCCATCATCGCATCCCGCACTGCCATCAGCTCCCCATGCGCAGCCTCGTCCCAGGCCGCCTCGTCCAGCTGGCCGCCAGGAGCCTGGACCGGGAAAACACCAGCTCGGCCGGCGGTGTGCCCCAGGACCGCGCCACCGCCGCACGCAGTGCGGCCAGCGTTGCCGGCCGCTCGCCCTCCCAGACGACCTCGCCCGACAGCAGCCGCACTCGCACCGCCACCGCCATGACCCTCGAGAAAGCTTGAACTGTGATGCGCTACGAAGGGACTCAAATGAATCGCAGAACACGGTCACGGGAAGCGGCTTCCGAAGCAATCAAGTCCCCTATTTTTTTTTACATTCAGCTTTTGCAAGGATTTTGTTTCAGCTGGAACTGTCACGGATATGCATTCCAAAATTCCTGCTAGAGTTTTTTTTTGCTATTCCTGCATGAGCAAAGCTTATAACTTTACATTTTTCGCATGTAAAAGATGGGGGCAGGACCTTCGACTCAAACGGCAACTGCCAAGTTTGATGCAAACATTCGAGGCACCGTCTCCTTCACCCACCTCGGCCGAAAAACCGTGCGGGTGAAGGGAGAGCTCACAGGATTGCAAGCTGGGCTGCACGGCATGCACGTTCATATGTATGGAGATGTGGGAAATGCTTGCATGGCTGCGGGCGCCCACTTTGATCCGAACCGCGAGTCCCACGGCGGCCGGACAGGACTTCGTCGGCACGGCGGAGACCTTGGCAACATCCAGGCTGACTCAGGGGGCAAAGCAAGCTTCGAGTTTGAGCAGAAAGGACTTCAACTTTTTGGTACGATGGGTATCGTGGGGAGGACGCTTGTCATCCATGCGGATCGAGATGATTTGGGTTTAGGTGTGGGAAAGAACAGCAACGAATCTTTGAAAACTGGCAACTCTGGTGCAAGAATTGCATGCGCAATCATCGGTATACGCTAAAAAGCCTAAAACAGGCTGATCTTCAACTCGACGACGTCAGCCGGCTCAGACATCTCTATCGCATCGGCTGGGATGCAGATGTGGTTGGTGGCAAAGTCGTGGAGCAACGGCTTCGATTTGGGGAACTGCACCATGATCGGCCGTGGGTTTGCCGACCCTATTTTCTTCAGAGCCAGAATGAAGCGACGTGCGATGAGCGGCTTCTTGGCATTCTTGCGGGCTCTGGTCTGAGCGGCCACGGCCAGTCCATACGTTATGCCTTCAAAGCATCTCTCGCCAAGGTACATGATGACGGGGCCGCCACGGAAGATCTTGTTGAAGTCTCGTTGGGATAACGTCCATGTCAGCTCGCAGCATTGGTCAGAGCCAGCTGGTTGGGGCTGAGGCATGGTCGGTGCAACCATCGGCGGCGAGCCATCAGGAGAAGCTTGACAAAGCATCGGCGTCATCTGCCAAAAAGCTCCAGTGCCCACGTAATCGTAGTCCTGCGTGAAGTAGCTTCCCACGAGCAGCATCGGCACGAACTGCAATGACCAGCCGTCTTGCACATAAGGCTGCCAAGTCGAGCTTTCTTGAAAGAAGCTGCTCTGGAGCGCTAACTGTTCTTCCGCCAAATACTCCAAGGTCGTACATACTTCGGCTTCCGTTGCAAGAGGTTCGTTTGCTCCTGTGGATGTGCTTCTGACGAAATGATATACAAGTTCCCCTTGGATGCCGAAAAACTGAAGCTCGTCGAAGTCGTGGCGAAGATACAGCATGGTCGCGTGGCGATCTGTCAGGCATCCACAGTCCACGGCTGTCGCTAAGATGCACAGAGCGTGGTTCCTCTGGCCTCTCTCGGCTATGTCTGACGATTGGCAGCAGCACGCGGTCAAGACCTGCTCGCTTGCCGCAGAGGCTGGTCTTCGTTTCAGCATCTCTTGCACGATGAGGATGCCAAAGTCATCATACATAATATTGAGTAGTTCGTCTTCGATGCGATCCAGGAGGGTCTCGCCCTCGGCTGATGCTGAGCCATGCTCCAACAAACGAAGCAGGATGCGACACCCCTGCTTGTGTGTGGCGAGCGTGACCACGCCTTCCTTCAACACTTGACAGAAGCGATCGAGTTGCTCGCCTGAGCAAAGGCATAGTAACAGCTGCACAAAGAAGTTCCAATGCTCGTCGAGAGCCATGTCGCAGATGACGTCTGTGAACATCATGACAGCATCGGACCATTGACAATCACGTGCAGCTTCCCATAGTAATTCTTGGGCCTGCTTAGAAGCCTCAGAAGTTCTTTTCGACCATTCTTCCTTTACGTCCCTGCGGTATGCACGCACCACGTCATCGAAGCGCGATGCCTTGAACGGTTCAGCGCGGAGCAGCTGAAGTAGTTGTTGGCCTTTCTGACAGGCTACCATTCCTGGACCGACTGGCTAAACTGACTGGAGCGATGTGAGAATGGTGAGCTGCTTGAACACAGAAAACATAATAAGTGCTCTTCGAAGCAGAAATATTCACATCTTATGGAGCCGACTATTTGAATAACAGCGATCTGTCTATTCTCGATTTTTTTAGAGATGCGGCCCCCGGCTTTTTACAACAAAGTGTCTTTTTCCACGCAATCCTCTCAACGTCAAAGTCTCCCTATCTCAAATCTTGGTGACACCACTCTTCCTGTAGAAGAGGACGAAGTTCTTGTCGTATTTGATCACGGCGTCTTTGCCATCAAGGCCCTGCACCTTCTCAAAGTCGTTTCCCGACATGAGAGCGTCACAAAGGAGCCATCGCTTTTCGAGGGACAAGTCGAAGTTCCTTCCGAGGAGCGTGCAGGCAAGCACGCCCCCCACAAGCATGTGCGGCATGACCTTCTTCAGATTCTGTTCCGAGACTGACCATTCTCCCTGGTCGCAGCTGTCGTAGTAGGCGACCCCCAACGTTGACTCGGCGGGCAGATCATCCAAGGCTTCTGCCCACGTCTTTGTCATGCCCCGCAGCCCCATTCGCTGGGCGATTTGCACGATAGACTCGTCGGGGTTCGGCACAATTATGGATCCGAGTGGGAAGGCCTTGCCCAGCTCCGCGGCACTCCTCAACTTTCTGGAGCGTGGGTCGACGTCGTCGAGAAGGAGCGCCATTCCGTCCGTCCGAAGGGCGATCTGACGGAGGAATCGGTTCACCTTGTCCTTGCCAGCATGTTTGGCTTCTCCGAAGTGGGTGGCATCGTATCCGCCGGAGGAGGGTGAGTTCGATGCCGCCGGCGTAGACATACACATACGCACCTTCACCGTTGGGTTGCCATGGAGCCAGTGTCTGGGGAAGGAGAACCACTGCGTCTCCCTCTCGGAACGGAAAATCGACACGTGCCGTGCTCTCGGCTGGATGCGGATACCAAGGGGGGCCCTTTCCGTCACCAAGGAGAAGCCCTTCGTGGAGTTAGGTCCGCACGCCAACTCGAAGTAGGGAACATTCTTCGACAGGCGGTGCCTCGTAAACGTCGAAGGAGAGTCTCCCATGAAGATGGCAGCACCGTTCGAGTCCTCCACTGCGGGACAGACCCATCCCTGTCCGTTTCGGCAAATCCTGAACGTGTCCTTCAAGATGTCGACGTCCTCCAGTTGCCAAACGCACGGATCCAGATATTCTGAGGACAAGCCCTCCGGCCCATCGATGCGGCCCTGCTGCAAGAGTCGGCCGTACTGTCTCCGCTCAGGGTTGCACTCCACGAGCCCGCGCATTCCTTGTGCTCCGTCGATGTGCACCAGCGCCAACAAAACGACATCCGACAGGTAGGGCACGATCTGCGTGGGCAGCTTGGTCTTGCGCTCGAAGAAGAGCTGATTGACCAATCGTTTGTGTAGATCCGTCGTCTTGTTTCCGGGGGGCATGGGAATCGCAGGTCGCTTCGAAAGATCCATCGGCATCGCCATGAAGAGATGGCTCACGCTCGCCTTCACACTAGTCGAGAAGGCCAGATTCCCGTCCGAACTGCTCTTCTGAGAGAGCACGAGAACTTCCTCCGGGCTGCCCAGCAGAAAAGCTCCGAGGCCACCGTCAAAGTTCGCCAGCATCCCATAAAACTCCTTCCAGGCTTTGCGGGAGACAGTTCCGCATGCCGAAGGCGCCTCCGACAACTCAAGCGGTGCCACCTTCGAATCCCGGTCTGGCTGACCACTTCTGAAGCAAAGGAATCGGTTCGAAAACCAGCCATCCGACTCGCAGCACCTGACCTGATCTTCCTCCACAAGGAATCCGTGTCGACTGCCATCCAACATCGGCTGCACCTCGGCAAGAACCTCTTCACGAGAAGGCAGCCGATCAAAGACGTGGACGAGCTCGACGTAGAGGTGACTGATGCTGCGACCATCTAGTGAAGACCGCGGAGTGAGAAGGCCCACGACAACCTTGCTTTGCACTCGGGTCTTGTACTCGAAGAGCACGATGAGGGCAAGCGGACTTCGTTGCAGGACGACGTCGAAGGGAGCACACTCTTCCCAAAATCTCAACTCTCTCCGAGCGACCTGCCTGCTTTCCTGCAGGTCCTTCATGAGTTTCCGGTGGTCCGAGGGAGCCACAGACATCATGAGAGGGCATGGAAGGACGCCTCCCCCAGCAGCCGACGCCAAGGCCACGGCATCTAGGTAGCGCAGGCCGACGCCCTTGCAGTCCTCCGCATCTACGGCGTCTCTGGGTACCCTTCTGCGCACAGGCCTAAGCTGCTCTTCTCCGGGACCTCCATGGGACGTCGACTCTTCCGCCTTCGCCAAACTGTCCGTGTCGACATCGTCCATGCTGGCGTCCCATCCTCTCGAAGTGGAGCCGGCTTCTTCGGGCTGAGCCTCCGAGTCTTCATTTTGGATGTTCCGGATCCTGCGGGCGTTCATCATCAAGAGGTAGCCATGCTTCTTGCGCGGCACAGCACGGCAGGGCCGCGCCCTCATCTGGTCGAAGATGTTGTCTTGGCGGTTCTCAAGAGGGTACGGGATCACCGCATGAAGATGCGGCATGTCGGTCCCCTCGAAGGGCCATTTCGATGCGAGGAGGACGTTGAAGTTTCCTTCGACTTCCCATGCAGACATGCCCTCGATAAACTTCTTTCGGGTTTGCCTTCGACTGTTGGGGCACGCGACACAGAGTCCTTGACGGAGTGCATCCGAGCAGGCGACCGCATCAACGCGATCTTCCCCGAAGATGCGAAACAGAGGCACGAGCCATTCCTCTCGGACCCCTTCGTCTTCCTTGAGATGCAGAAGGAGCTTTTCCATGGCCAGGCCGACAGAGTTCAGAGGCGTCTCGATGAGCACGTTTGCACACGGGGACTGCGTGGATTCTTCCGGCTGCGAGAGGTACTCGGCATGCAGCACCACCATGCGCACGAGCGAGAACGTCAGCAGCACCAGGTCCACCTCGGGGTTCTTTGGCGAAGGTGCTCCTTCGAACATGGAGAGGTAGACGGCCAAAACCTCCGACCAAACCTCCTGTCTGCGGTTCCCGTCCCTCAGGAAAGCCAGGAAAGCTTTCGAGTCTCCCAGAACGACCTTACATGGGACGATTTCCTTCGCCTCCAAGGCCTGGATCTCGGTCCACATGAGGCGAAGAGCCCCAGACCGGAAGATCTCCAAGTAGTTCTCCGGATCTCGACGGCCGTTCCGGCAGATGGGGGTGCCGGAGAACATCACGACGCGGTCCGCAGACCGACACAGCTGCGTCGCCTCAGCCTTCCACGCGGTGCTGTTGGTGTTGTTGGCGACAACGTGACTTTCGTCCAAGAGCACCAATCCGGGGGAGAAGCCGTCGCCGCAGTACCCCAGGATCTTCGAGAGGCTGTTGTAGGTGATGATGATGGTCGCCCCGCGGCCGTGGATGCGCGTGGGCAGCTCTTCCAACTTCTTGAGGGTGGGGCGGCGGTACGGCTCGAAGGACTTTTCGGTGATCCTCCTCCTCTTCGGGTTGCCGAGAAAGAGTCGCTGCCTGTGGACCTCGTTGCCGAGGGCGTCGTTGGCCCCCTCGACGCGTTCCTTGGAACCGGGCGTGGGTCCTTGGTGCAGACCCAGCTCCCACCCGTCCCTGTCCTTGTTGATCTCCTCCTCGAAACTGTAGTCCACCGCTTCAAAGGTGTTGTCTCCCGTGGCGTCCCTGGCCCAGGTCGTGAAGTCCTCGTCGCTCTCGAAGTCCGTGTAGATGTCGTGATTCAGCAAGCCCCGATGGCACGAACCCACCAAGGTCCTTCCCACTTCCAGCTGTCGCACGACGATGCAGCAGACGGGCAATGGCAATCCCGCCCGGCGTCGTTTCTCCTGCTCAGTCAGAATGCTCACCACCATGGCCAGCGTCTTTCCGCACCCCATGACGGCCTTCACCAACACGTGCTTGTCGAGGCCGGTCAGCAGGGCCTCGCAACACATGCGCTGCACCGACCTGAAGCCTTCCAGCCGCTCGTTCATCATCAGGTCCACCAAGAGCTTCTCCACTTCCTCGCAGGAGAGAACGGGTGTGTTTTCCATGGCGGCTTCACCGTTTGGATATGAGAGTTTTGCTACACTTTACCCTTTCAAACTGTTTGAGCCAAAATGCAACAGGTCCAAATATCAGCAACTCCGAGGAACGTTTAGACTTGCCTGTGGTCAAATATGTGCGCGGCAACGTCATGATCTTACAGTGTGCATACGTGCGCCTCACCCAGGGAGTGTCGTTGAGACTCATGACAAATGGCACCCCTGCATCTAGCAAGGAAGCCGCAAGCCTCTCGTGAAATTCAACGTTATCTTTAGATCTTTCCCCTCCGTAATACATGGACCGGGGCATGTTGAGATACGGGGGGTCCAAGTATGCAACGACCTTTACTCCTTCGAAGCGACGCGCCCAGGAAGCCATCTCGGCGAAGGCGTCCTTGCGACGGTAGCGCAGATTTTTCAGACCTCCCTGCCCCCTCATCTTCGCCAGGAGCCTCTCAGTCAGGGGTTGGTTTTGGAAGTATGCTCCAAATTTGCCATGATAACTGTTGCGCAACACGATGAAAAAACAGGCGGCCTCCAAGGCGACATCCATATCACGCATATTGATGCGATCTATGAGATCCCTATAAAATGTCTTTTCGATGGGAACGCCCACGAAGAATTCCAAGTTGCGCAGGAGAGCCTGAGGGTTCCTCCTGAGGACAGAGTGATAATTCATCAAGGGACGAAACTCGTCCGTGCCATACACCGCAATTTCAGGCCGCTGCAAGGCAATGTGCCTTTCCACTCGACCGCTCCCAAAAAAGGGAGAAACAAGGACTTGGGTGTCCTGGGGCAGGCAACACTCCACAAATGCAGCAATCCACGTCTTGGATCCAAAATACCGGAGACCCATGTTTATCCTTAATTGAGAGTTTTACGACGACTCCACATGCAACCCGGTCGCCTGCAATATTTCAAGCAAGCAATTATCTTCTATACATTTCGATGCTTGGACAGAAAGGTGGTCTAGTATAAGCAGAATGAACTGTGCGAGCCACTTTCACGCAAGGTTTGCCAAGGGCTGCACCTAAACGAGCGGAACCAATTGTGTCTAGCATCATCCCTAAGTTGAAAGCAGATCGGCTATTGGCAACGGATCCTGGAAACGCAGATGCTGGTTGATAGCCTTCACCCCTGCACCCATTTGCCAGGCTCCCGACCAATGACAGTGGTGGTGGGATCACATTCGGCTGTATTGGATCATATACGAAGGGTAAGTCAGATGCCAGCACCTGGGAATAGTCGCATGGGCAATTAAATTCCCTCAAATAAGGAGGCCACAGGGACATTTCTTTAATCCCAAAGATAAGGTTGAACAAAAATCCAAAATGTGGGAGCCGACCAGTGTATGTCCTTGATGAACCGCCACATGGCTGCGAGGAGGCGTTTCAAATAACTAAAGTGACTGGGAGACAACCTTTTTGACGTTGATCCACAATTGGAGCGGCTGATTAACGTTGATGCATATTGTCTTCAAAAAAAAACAACGGAGTTGGTTTCGAGATGACATAAGGATCAAACCAAGAACTGGTCCATCTCGGATGCTGAAGAGTATGGGGACATGATGTTTTTTTTTTCGAAAATGCCCGTGCAGGCGCCTCAAACTACTTCTTCCCACCTCAAACCATCACCAAAGGAACCATCACGAAAGGCTCGATGGAAAGCTTGACGACCAAGACGTCCATCGTCAAATGTGGCCCTGACACCTCTGGAGGGTGCCTCTCGTTGCTGCAGAAGTCCTGATCAGCACCGTCTTCATGCTACGAGACCAATCCCAAGTCACTACTCCAGGATCACTCAAAACTTAA
>Ga0136644_10003727_pt1 | contig 11377 bp, 6 predicted proteins | sample C_130820_EF_Meta_FD_94780 | JGI IMG/M metagenome (GOLD analysis project Ga0136644, IMG submission 94780) | Freshwater microbial communities from Lake Croche, Canada to study carbon cycling - C_130820_EF_MetaG (v2) (version 2) | ecosystem: Environmental > Aquatic > Freshwater > Lake | place: Lake...
CGGGAGTTGTAGTCGCCCTGGCGTCCGAATCCCCGCACTCCGAGGTACGAGTAGTTTCGATCCGAGGTCAGGTAAAAGCCTCGAACCCCCGTTAGGATATCTGCGAGCGTTTGGTATCCCAGTTTTCGAATATCGTCACTGGTCACAATTGTGACCGACGATGGGGCCTGTTCCACGGCCTGATCACGTCGGGAGGCGGAAGTAACGGTGGCCACCTTGGATTCCAGGAGTTGGTCCAGGGTCAGGTGCGACAGGTCATCCTCTGGGACCTGCCCAACGAGTTGGGTCGCCATTCCCCCGATGGCGACCAATATCCCGAGGATGTATAGGTCTCTATTCGGGCACATCAGCGATCCAGGGCGGATGGGTGGAATGGAAGGCATGAACTGGCTTTTTGGAGGTCGAGAACGTCTTTTTCTATCGTCCCTCGGAACGACAGGCGACCAAAATTCACGGACACCCGCCCCCGGCTTGAAGATCAATCGGCGGACATGGCGGTGGAATCTCCAACTGGTACTTGATTTTCTGGGATTTTCGGTAGTTAGTGAATCGTTGTTTGACTGGTAAACCCATGAAATCCAAGTCCCCATTCCGTCAGTCGTTGTCTCTCCGCCCCAAAACGGGCTCCCATTCTGGCTTCACCCTGATCGAATTGCTCGTGGTGATTGCAATCATCGCCATTCTCGCCGGGATGCTGCTTCCGGCATTGTCGAAATCGAAGACCAAGGCTGAGGGAATCATGTGCATCAACAACCACCGCCAACTCCTTCTCGGTTGGACGATGTACATTGGCGACAATCAGGAGAATCTGCCCTACGCCTATGCCAATGACATTGATCCCAGAGGCTCCAATGGGGCATGGGTTCAAGGCATCATTGATGTGACCAATCCATCCACCCGGGATAATTGGGATACCAATTTTCTCGCCCGAAGCCCCCTGTGGAGCTACACGGGAAAATCCATCGGCATCTGGAAATGCCCGGCCGATCGAAGTGTGGCCGTCAACTCGTTGAAGCAAAAGGTCCCCCGGATTCGCAGCATGTCGATGAGCATTTGGACGGGAGGCCGCAATCCCAAGGACCAAGCGGGAATCGACGGCGGCTGGGGCAACAACAAGTGGAAGGTGTTCACCAAGAGCACGTCATTCGACAACCCGGGTCCCTCGATGACCTACGTCCTTCTCGATGAGCGTGAGGATAGCATCAACGACGGTTTCTTCGTGGTCTCCATGGACGGGTATCCCAACAAGGCGGCGACCAAGATGATAGATTGGCCCGCCGGATATCATAACCGCGCCGGTGGATTTTCTTTCGCGGACGGTCATGCCGAAGTTAAGAAATGGGTGGATGGCCGGACGACTCCGCAGCTCAACAAGTTGAATCAGCCCGGCAGCCAGGCAAACAATGCCGACATCTTCTGGATGCAGGAGCATTCCACCCGGGCATTGTAAGCGGGGTAGCGGTCAGGCGAGGGGGCCGAAGAGGAAATCGATGTCGTCAGAACCCAATTCCAATTTGGATTTGGATTCGGCTCCCAGCAGTCCCTCTACAAGGGCCCGTTTCCGTTCCTGCATCGCGGCGATTTTCTCCTCAACGGTGCCGGAGGCGATCAGCTTGTAGACAAAGACGGTCTTGGACTGGCCGATACGATGAGCCCGATCGGTGGCCTGGTTCTCAACCGCCGGATTCCACCAGGGATCGTAGTGGATGACCGTGTCGGCCGTGGTTAAATTGAGGCCGGTCCCCCCGGCTTTCAGGCTGATCAGAAATACCGGTATCCGCCCCGACTGAAATTCTTTGACTGGCGTGGCTCGATCGGAGGTTTCGCCGGTCAGGGTGACAAACGCAATTTTGGCCCGTTTCAGTTCGGTTTGAATCAGGTCCAGCATGGAGGTGAACTGGGAGAAAAGGAGAATGCGACGACCCTCCGCCACCATGGGCCCCAGCAACTCCATCAGCAGGTCGAGCTTGGCGGATTCGCCGACCTTTTTAGCCGCAGGCAGGGCCAGCAATTGGGGGTGACAACAGATTTGCCGGAGCTTGAGCAGGGCATCGAGGACGACGATGTGGGAACGGGACAACCCCTTCTTGGCCACCTCCGCCTGCACCTTGGTATGCATGGCCAGCCGAACACTCTCGTAGAGGTCGCGCTGGGCGGCGCCAAACTCAACGGTTTGAACGATTTCGGTTTTTGGAGGCAATTCGAGCACCACATCGCTCTTTTTCCGTCTCAACATGAAGGGGGCCACCCGTCTGTTGAGGGTCTTTTGGCGTTCCCCATCCTGTTGTCGCTCAATGGGATGCCGAAACAGGCGATTGAAGTGGACTTCATCCCCGAGAAATCCCGGAAGCAGGAAACGGAACAGGGACCAGAGTTCCCCCAGGTGGTTTTCCATGGGGGTGCCGGTCAGGCAAAGCCGGTGGCGGGCCTTGAGTTCGCAGACGGCGGCGGCGTAGGTGGTCTTGGGGTTCTTGATGTACTGCGCTTCATCCAGGATGACGTAGTGGAATGAATGCTGGAGGAGTTCCGGCAGGTCCCGGGCCAGCAGCGAGTACGTCGTCAGCACCACATCCTGTTCGGGAATCCGGTCAAAGTGGTTCCTGCGATCCAACCCGTGAAGAATCAGAACGCGGAGCGACGGGGCAAATCGGGCGGCTTCCTGACTCCAGTTGGTCATGAGTGTGGTCGGCGCGACAATGAGCGTGGGACGGTCAGCCCGCCCGGACTGCTGTTCACATAGCAGGTGGGCGAGGGTCTGCACGGTTTTGCCCAATCCCATGTCGTCCGCCAAGATGCCGGCCAAATCGTACTCCCGTAAGAATTGGAGCCAGTCCACGCCTTCTTTTTGATACGGTCGGAGCTGAGCCTGGAGTCCTGTCGGGACCGGAACCGATCGAATGCCCTGAAAATTGCGAAGCTTTTGGGCCATCTGGCCCAGTTCGGTCGGGCCCAGCCACCGCCAATCGTCATGCCCGGCTAATTCAGCCGCACGCAGGCGGTCCAGGCGAATCGGCCCGTCTTTTTCCTTTGGAGGAGAGTCATAAAGCTCCAGAAGGACGCCCAAAATCTGTCGCGCCCGGGAGAGTGGGAACAGGAGATGGCGACCGTCCGGCAGTCGGAGGGGAAAGGCCGCATCCGGGTCCTTGGAGGTCAATCGATCGCGAGAAAGTGCATGGGGATCGTGTTCCAAAAGTTGGAGCAATAGAGGCAGCAGGTTGATTTTTCCGCCATCCACCACCACTCCCAATTCCACTTCGAACCACTGATTGGTCATATCCCCATCGGCAGGACTGTGGGCGTCGGTGGTCCATTCTTCGGCCTCCACCACCCGCCAACGGAATCCCTCAGCCTCCGTGATATTCCAATTTTCGGCCTTCAGTGCCGGCACCACCTTGCCAACGAATTTCAACCAGACGGAGGAGTCCTCGGAGACCCAATCCTGCGCCTTGAGTCCGAAGTCCTCGGCAAAGGGAAGAACGGATGACGGCCACAAGCCAATTCCTTCCAGAGACCGAGCCATTCTGGACTCCAGGTTCGGGCGTCGTTGAATCTCCCGCAGCGTATCTCCATCAATGGACTCCACGGAGGTTCCGGGTTGCCCGTAAGGAACCCGGATACCGTCATAATCGAATTCAAATCGAGCGAGGCTTAGTTCGGACAATCCAACCCTGGTCGGGATGCCGAAGGCTTTCCTCGGTGTAACGGTCATCAAGTGGAGACAAGGAACGGGTCGACAGTCGGACACCCGTCGAATGGTCAGCCGACGTGGCCTGGGAAGCGGCAATGGCAGTGGCTTTGTCTCGAGGGCGGCCGCCAGCCGCAGGCCCTCGTCGGATTTGATTTCAGGCGCCGTCAGCCAGATTCGGGCGACTTTCAGCGGCACGGCAAGTTCGACAGGACCGCAGGTCTGGTGGACCTCGTCCACATACCAGAGGGGATCCAAATCAAGGATGGTGGTGGCCCGGCGATTCATGAGCAGCGTGGTCCGCTGCTGACCATCGGGGCCTGTGTCCCACCCCAACTCTGCCGGTCGGGTTTCGCCCAAAGAAAGGTTCACCCGTTGATTTTCCGACCCAAGCCAGTAGCACCGGCCCGTGGCCGTCAATTTTGCGAGCAAGGTCGCTCCGGACTCGCCGGTCAGATGGCGGAATGAGACTCCGGGTGTTTCCTGGGCCCAGGCGAGCTCCACGGCGATCTGACGGTCCGCATTGAGCTCCGCCGAAGCGGATTTGGGTTCGCGCCGCAGTTGTTCCCAACTCCAGATTTCCGGCGTGCCCCAGGTCGCATTCTTCAGAAGTCGTTGGCGGGCGATGTCGACGATGATTCGCCCGAAATCGATTTTCAGGATGAATACCCGTCGATGGCTTTCGGGCTTCGAGGCTTCGATTGGAGAATCCGATGGAAGGGCCGTGTCCGCCTCGGTTCGGAGTGTCCTCAACCATTGATCCACTTCAGGAGACAGTCCGGAAGTGGACTTCTGCGCGAGACCACCAAACTGCCGTCGCAACCAACTGTCGACGGTTGGGTCGAAATACCGTTTGTTCTTTTGCCAATTTCCGCCGGGCTCTGGCACGGGAGGAATCATCAGCCCATCGAGGCCTGCCGCAAGTCATTCCCGCAATGCTTTCATCGAAACGAATCGACCTGACGGACCAGTTCGTCAACGCCGTTCGCCACTGGGAATGACGTTCAACCAATAGTAGCCGATGGGATGAAGCAGGGGGTGTCCCTCCTGGCTCCGCACCCCGGCCAGCTTGAGCTCGTGCACGTGGCCCACCACCAAATCGGTGGTCAATTTCACACTGCGTCCATCCGGGGCAACGGTGACTGACTTGATGGGAGGTTTGGATGCATCCACTTCCGGGGAACCATATTCGGCGCGATAGACGTAGGTGTACGTATCAAGTTGATACGATTCCGTTTTGGCCGCAGTGGCGGGATCGACCGGCTGAGTGAAGGTGACTTCGAATCCATCGGGAAGAACGTGCATGGTATGCACCTCAAACACCGGTTTTCCGGTCCACCGAAGCCGCTGAAGGGCAAAGGGCTTTCCTCCCCGGGCTCCCCAGCCCCGATCAGTTCCCCCGACAAACAGGGATCCATCCTCGCTCATTTCCAGACTCAATGTTCCGGAATCCATCCCCTCACGAAAAGGGAAGGTGGCACCCTGGTACACGCCGTCGACCTGCTCCAAAGAGACCCTCATGACCGTGCTCCAGGTTTGATCACCCACGAACAGTTGGTTGGTGAAGGGACCAAACTTTCCGCCGGTGAAGTCGTTCTGAATGCCACTCGCGCTCTGTCCCATGCGTTGATAGGGAAAGGCAACGGCGGGTGGGACCAATTCCGGGACATTTTTCCATTCCACGGCAATCCGGCTGCCGCTCTTGGGGTCTGCCGGTCGCGGTCCCAGGTTGGGGGCGAGACTATACCATTTATTTCCCTGCGGATTTCCCATGAACCCACCGGGCTTCAGGTGTTTGAGCCAACAGGTCCCATTCCATGGACCCTGGTTGTCCGTGTAAAACATATCCCCCAGGTGATTGGTGGCGACACCGCCGGGGGAGCGGAGTCCGCTACAGGTCGGAATTGCTTTGCCATCCGGGGTGACGCGAAGGCACCACCCTCGGAATTCCGAATCACTGGTAAACGATCCCGTCAGGCAAAGCACCACCCAGATGTTTCCCTCCCGGTCAAACTTGGAACCGAAGGCGTATTCGTGATAGTCGCCGTTGATATCCCACCGGTCACAAATCGTCTCGAACAGGTCCGCGTGGTCGTCGCCATTGACATCCTTCAGGCGCGACACCTCCCCCCGTTGGGTGATGTAAAACCAACCATCCCCCCGGGTGGTCAGGCCCAGGACCTCATGGAGACCCGAGGCAAAGCGTGTGAATTTCACGGTCGCCGGGTTCAGCGTCTTGCCGTAAGCCCCATCGACAAAATAGATGTCGCCCAACCGGGTCGAAACCGCGAGCCGGTGATCGCCAAAATGTTGAATGGCACCCGCTTCCAGAACGACTCCTTCGGGAATCGGAACGGTGGCCAGTTCGTAATACTCGTTTTCTGTCTCGGCCACGGTGGCGGCTGAAACCGATGAAGCAGACTGGAATGCAGCCAGGGCAACCGCGAGTGCGGTGGTCAAAGAAAAGGCAGGGAGACGCATAAAAAGGAGAATTACCAGGTGATCACTTCGGTGAACTCGCCATCCACAGGTACTTGCACCCGGAGTTCACGTCCGACAATGCGGGTTGATTCGACATGGCTGAACTTGAAGTGGACATGGCCATCGACCACATATTCGCCATTTCCAACCTCTTGAATCGTTCCCTCCGCCGCCCGAAACCAAAGGGACCCGGTGGTCGGCTTGCCGGATATTTTGAAGGTTCGTTCCATAATGACGTCCACCCCGTCCGTCCGCACGGTGGGGAAATCATTGATGCCCACTCCGTCCACTTGATATTGGAAGGAAGGGCGTCCTTTATCGTCCAACCGGTATCCGAGAAATTTTCCGCGTGTGGAACGGTGAGCTACGGGAGGCCACACAGTGCTTTCGGTCGGCAAGGCCGCAAAGGCATCCCCTTCCGGCAGTCGGAAAAGGTGGTCCCCCAGAGGCGGTTCGTATCCGACGCCCCGGTCGGTACTGTGACGTGCCGCATCGATGAAAGCGCCCTGCCAGATTAAGGCCAGGCGAAGATTGTTGGCATCGAACGCCAGGCTGGCGTGCTCGGGATAACCCACGGCGATGGCCCGCGGACCGGCACCCTCGATGAAATTCCGGTAAATGACCGCTTCGTTGCCCACTACAATCTCCTTTCGGCCGCGGATCAGTCCGGAGGGAACCTCCGCCTTGGCTCCATCCTTCATCCACGCCCAAATGGCCCGTATCTGGGCATCCATGTCGCCTCCGAGAAGGGCCGTATTTACGGCCTTCCCCTCGGGCCAGAAACTGGGCATGCGGGTGCCCGGACGTAGCGCTGCCGGATCGGGAAGGTAGCGGCGGAACCAGTCGAATTGCAGCCGTTCATGCATTCGCTCCAGTCCCAGTGCCGGTATCCCCATGGACCCGTATTGGGCAAAAGTGTGGCACGAGATGCAACTGACGCCGTCCCGACCGACCAGTTTTTGCCCGAATTTGGCATCCCTGTCCGAGACCGTCGGTTCCTCCAGCGGATGGGACCGTTGATCGGCGGAAGCCAGAAGGGTTGGCAGTTTCTCCGTGACGCTTGCCCCAAACACCGGCATGCGTGTCGCCATATAGGGGCGTACCTTGGTTCCCTCGCTCAACAGACGCTTCAGCCATTCGGCTCTCAGCTTGGCCCCGACCTCATTGAGATGGGGGGGAAGTCGTCCCTCTTCACCAAGGTCTGCCTCGCCGACGACGGAAAACCAGGGGGATTTACCGTGAAGTTCAGGGCCACCCAATCCTCCCCGTTGGTGACAGGCGTAACAGTTGAGTCGTGACAAGGTGGCCTCCACTTCCTCCCGGGCGGGACGGGACTCCGCGAGGCTGGCGAGAGACGCAACGGCCTTCCGGAGAGCCCGGCGTTGGCCTTCACTCAAGTCATAATGGGGCGCGGAACTCGGGACGCGGTCCGATAGACAACCGTTTTGCGGATGATCCGCCAATGCGATGAGGGCTGGTGCGGGGAGGGGCAGGGGCAGAGGTCCATTGGGGTCCGCCATGGAATGACAGGCCGCACAATTCAGTTCGGCAAATTTGAGTCGTCCCAGGGCGACCTTCTCGGGATTGAGGGCAAGCCCTTCATATCCCAACGGGCGGAGGATGGCTCCGCTGCGCTTGAAGGATTCTTTTCCCAACGGCTTCCGGCTGAAGCCTGGACCGCCCCACGCCACCTTCAATTCCGCACCGCCTCCTCCCTGGAAGAAGCGAAGTTCGAAGGCCTGAAGTCCCTGTTTGAGCTCGATGGTTCCTGAACGTTCGCGCGGTGCGTGGGTCCCGTCGTTCTCGACCACCACACGGTCTCCCACCTGCAGAGTGGTTCCATCGTCAGAAGTTGTCCAAAAGGTGTAGGTTCCGTCCGTCGGGATTTCGATCAAGCCGGTCAGGATGAAGCCATAATCGTTTTCCCGCTGGGGGAGTTGGTCGGGGATGCCGTCGCTGCTGCCGACCGTTTTTGGTGTGGCCGCCGACAGGTCGGAGCACCGTCCGAACGAACCCTCGTAGTACTTCAACTTCAAGCCGGGAACCAAACCTTCCGTCCCCTTGGCGCTGCCACCGACTTGTTCCCGGACCAGATAGGTGGCGATCGCGAGGGCCTCATCGGATGAAAGATTCAAGTTCGGCATCCGGCCACCCGGGCGATGGCTAACCGGATTTTGAAGAAATTGCGCCAGTTCTGTCGCGGGATACTTGGCGGCCAACCGGCCCATCGGAACCGACGCCTGGGATGCGGCGGCGACGGCGGCATCACCGCCTTCAGTGGGTGCCTTGAACGGTGCGTGACAGGCCACGCATCCGATGCTGTGGTACAGCGATTCACCACGGGCAACGAGTGACGGATCGGCTTCCGCTCCAGCGGCCTCTCCGGGAGGCTGGACTGAAACGAGATACTGAACCAGGGCTTCCACCACGGCAGGGCGATCCGAGGTGGGAATGGACTCGATCAGATGGGGCATTCGGGTGCCGGCCTTCGAGTTCGAGGGGTTTTCCAGCCACGATTGGATCCAAACTGGATTCAAACGAAGACTGTTGGTTCCCAGAAGGGGACCCGGATTGGAAGCCAGCCGTTGTCGGACCGTCTCGCTCGCGGAATGGCAGGCGGTGCAGTTGAGTTCACCCAAAAGCCACTCTCCTTCGGTCAGGGTGGCCGGCAGCACGCCCGCCGGCGTCACCGTTGCCACGACCGGTCCAACGGTCAGCCCAGAGAGAATCAGGAGGGATGAAAGCGTGCGCTGAAGGGAACAAAGAAGCATTCGGGGGAGGGGGACGGTTGGGGTGGGCGCGACATTCACGAGGGCGTCAGTGTTTGACCTGAATCGGGGCTCTGCGGCAAGCCGTAACTCCTGAATTGACGGAAGATCGAGTGGACACTTGCACCGCGACGACTTCGCGCCACGATGGGGTTGAGAATGAACGGTACGAAAAACAGGCGCATGAGCCCGCTGGCGACCATTTTCATGACGGTCTTCGTGGACCTGATTGGTTTTGGAATCGTCTTACCATTGCTTCCCACCTACTCCAAAAGTCTTGGCGCAAAAGGTCTGATGGTTGGGATCATCATGGCCTCCTATTCGGCCATGCAGTTCCTTTTTGCCCCGGTTTGGGGGGCATGGAGCGACCGAGTGGGACGTCGCCCGGCGCTGTTGCTGAGCACCGGGGGGGCGGCTGCCAGCTATGCCGTGTTCGCCTATGGCTCGACCATGACCGGATCGTTGGCGCTGACCGTAATTCTTTTGTCCCGCGTGATTGCCGGAATCTGCGCGGCGAATATCACCGTCGCCCAGGCCTACATCGCCGATATCACCCCACCTGAGGAAAGCGGCAAGCGGATGGGACTCATCGGCATGGCTTTCGGTCTGGGATTCATCATCGGACCATTGGTGGCAGTCGCCGGACAGGGCGCCATGGGGCGTATCGGACCGGGAGTCTTGGCATGCGCCATTTGCACGACGAATTTCTTTTTCGCCTGGAAATTCCTGCCTGAAAGCTGGCGTCCAGGCCTGCATCCGCCCGCCCCGAAGCGCTCCCGGTTTGCCGGGGTCCAGCATGTCCTGGGGCAGCCGGTGATCGGATTCCTCGTGTTCATTTTCTTTCTGGCCACCTTCGGTTTTACTTGTTTTGAGAGCAATCTGGCCATTCTGGTGACCCAGAACTTCCAGCTGAACGACAAGAACTCCTACAGTGCCGGGGCCGTTTTATTCAGCTTTGCCGGGATCATGGGGGCCACCGTCCAGTCACCGGGCATCTGGAAGAAGCTCAAAAAATTAGGTGAGCCGCGACTGGTGGCCATCAGTCTGTTGGTCTTTGCGGTGGGATTGGCACCCATGCCCTGGATAAAGGGGAACATTCCACTCACTTGGGGAAACCTCTTCTCGGCAAACGGAGGTTCGTGGTGGATTCTATTGCTGTTTGTCACGCTCATCGCCATTGGCTCAGGTATGACGCGCCCGCCCCTGTTTGCCTTGATTCAACGATGCGCATCCCCACAGGAACGCGGACTCACCTTCGGCGTTGCCCAATCGGGGGCAAGTCTGGCCCGTATCGTGGGTCCCTTGTTCATTGGTGGGTTGTATGATCGTCACCCGGCCTGGCCGTATCTCGCGTGTGCCGGATTGGCATCCGTCACGGGACTTTTAGCGTGGAAATCGCTGGCACGGAGCAGTGAAATCCCGGCGGCTCAGGCCCAGGGTCCGGTCACGGCTTAGGTTTATTACCGTCGGAAGGGGTGGTCGGGCGGCTGGCGGTGACAACAAAGTCAACGAGGGCCTGACACTGAAAGAATCCCTCCCACATGTTGTGCCCCTGACCCCGGGCGACCACCACCTCCATCGTGCCATGGAGGGTCCGGTAGCGCTGCTGCAGCAGCCCGGAATTTGCCTCCAACGGCACCAGGGTGTCGACATCGCCATGAATCGCAAAAATCGGTACTCCCGCACTGGCCAGGCTGGCCAGTCGATCGACGGGATTGAATTCCGACAGATGGAGACGGAACTGGTCCAGGTTCATGCCGTAGGCCCGGGCGGACGTCTCCAATCCAGGATAGCTGTCGAGATTGCAGACGGGATAAATACCGGCCACGCCTCCCACCCAATGGGGATGATCTTCCGCCCATGAAAGGGCCATCAGACCACCGCGACTTCGACCAAGAAGGACGGGGCGACTGGAATACCCCCGGGTTTGGGTCATCGCTTGGTGGAGCTCGGTGAACAATGCTCGTCCGGCGGGGCTCCCGTAGGATTCGCCCACATCAATTCCAGCGATGGAGATTCCCGCTGCGAGAAACCGGTCAAACATCCATCCTTCCTCCGAGGCCGGCAATCCGGGCAGGGTGGGGGCGTACCAAACCCAGGGACGTGGGGAGGACGATGCGGATACCGGGCTTGGGATCAGGAAGGCGGCATGTCCATTCACCAGAAAATTTTCTCCTGATCGTGGTAGAACCTTTTCGGCCGGGGATTTCGATGGTTCGCAGGATGGATCTGCCCCCAGTGCAGGAATGGAAATCAAAAGGGCGGCGATCAGGCTCCTTGGACTCATCCGGATGGTCCCTTGGGAAGTCGAAGTTCAACAACTTCGGAGTGGAGTTCCTGGGCCAGTACCTTGCGGTCGGCTCCCGGCGGTCTCGAGTTTCCGAAGGAGATACGAGCCTGGATGCGACGCTTGGAGAGCAGATTGAGAAAATGCGGCAGAAAG
>Ga0136644_10003728_pt1 | contig 11376 bp, 18 predicted proteins | sample C_130820_EF_Meta_FD_94780 | JGI IMG/M metagenome (GOLD analysis project Ga0136644, IMG submission 94780) | Freshwater microbial communities from Lake Croche, Canada to study carbon cycling - C_130820_EF_MetaG (v2) (version 2) | ecosystem: Environmental > Aquatic > Freshwater > Lake | place...
GTTCTACACCATAGGGATTAAAGTGAGCACACATACTTTCACATTTATCAATCATGTTACCGCATTCATGTATGTGAAAACCTTGTAATGCATTTTTCTTCAGACCACTAAGATCTATTTCAATAATAACTTCATCCGTTTTTAGATTTTCAGAAAATTTAACGAAACCTTTAATTTCTTTTTCGTCAAAAACTGCTATTGCATAATTTGGTTTTTTTGCCATTGATATAATATATGTATATATATTTATTATTATGAAAACGATTATACAAATATATATGTGTACATTATCAATTGAAAATTGAGTATCCATAATATATATAATATAAATATTATTTATTAAACTAATAATTCATCATTATCATCTTTTATTTTTTCATTTTTATCATAATTAATATACATTACAAATAATAAAATTGTAGCAGTAAAAGATACAAGACTTGAATTTATTAGTGCTATATCTGCAATAAAATAACCGTGTAGTAACCATAAAAAACCATTAATTAAAAGTAATACTAAATAATAAAAAGATATACCTTCAACATTTTTCGTTATATATAATTGATATATTTGTGGAACTAACTGTATACAACTAAAAAATTGTGCTAATGTTGCAACTATTGATTCTATCATTATATATAGTTATATTAAAAATTGAAAAAAAATATATTACTAAATAAATTATAATAATTATGAATGATTATAATTTAATTAATACCAATGCTAATTGTGAAGATAATTTACTTTTCCAAAAAATATATATACTACATTTAGAAGAAAATAATATAAAATATTTGTGTTATCTTTACGATAAAGCAATTAGAATGTGCTCGTTTATGATTATTGGTAAACTTGAAAATAATATTTTCATTACTTTTGATTCTAAAAATCATTTTGCATTAGGGTATAATTTTACTGATCATTACGATTCTATAGAATATAAAAGATTTGGTAAATACGAAAAATGTAAAATATATGATACTTGTGCAAAAATATATGAGTGTGGTATTTGTTTAGATACTCATATATGTGATAAAAATACTAATTGTAATCATTATTTTTGTACAAATTGTATAAATAAGTGGAAAGAAAAAAACTTAACATGTCCGCTATGTAGATGTGCAATTTAACTTATTATATTTAGAACGAATATAGTAAAAATGTTAAAATATACAATGATAAAACTAGTATAAAAAATTTACTATCTGTTGAAAATTGTTGTAAATATGTCATGATTAAAATACTAGAAATAATCATTAATGAATCAGCAATAATAATAATAAATCCATGATCTCTAGCATATAGGTTAAATATATTTAAAATTGGACTATTTTTGGTTTCAATAGATGTAATAACATAACCAAAAATAAGATCATGTACAATTTGAATAGAAACTGCTAAAATTATAAAATTTATTAGATTAAAATTTTCAAAAATAAATGGATATATATAATATGTAACAATAATACCTAAAATAATAATAGTAACATCAGCTAAAACTGCACCTAAACCAAATTTTCTATACCATTCTACTAAGTATTTTGATTTTAAAATATCAAATAAATAAATAATCATAACGATCATATCAGTAATTAGTGTGCCAATAATTATATCAAGATAATTCATATTATATAATATTATAAAAAAATTGAATTTTTTAATTTATATTATTATAATTATAACAATAATAATAATATTATAATGACTACCAAAAGCTGGCATTCAGAGTTTGATTACGAATTTCGTGATGAAATTCAAGAAACAATTAAATGTATGTTTTATATGAAATGTGAAAATAATGGTTGGAAAACAATTACAAAAGATCGATTTTATGAAATTATTAATGATATTGAAGAAGCTCTTTATACTAAAGCACAATCATTTGAAGAATATAGTGACAAAACTACATTAAAAAAACGTATTGCAAATATTTTTCATAAAATTATAAATAGAAAAATAAAAAAAATAAAAACTTGATATTAAAATATAATTTTTTTAATTATATTATGACATCATTGTATAAATTACGTGATTGGATAAATATTGAAAATTTAGATTGGTCTGCATTATCAATGAATCCAAATGGAATTGATTTATTATATCTAAATCAAGATAAAATTAACTGGATGTGTTTATCAGAAAATATAAATGCTATTTCTTTAATAAAAAAAAATTTAGACAAAATTAATTGGTATTGTTTATCATATAATGATAATGCTATTCAGCTATTGAAAGATAATTATAATGAAATTCGTTGGTGTAATTTATCAACTAATAATAATGCTATAGAATTATTAGAAAACAATATTGAAAAAATTAGTTGGATGAATTTGTCGTTAAATTCAAATGCAATTAATTTAATAGAAAAAAATTTAGATAAAATAAATTGGTATTGTTTATCATCAAATATTAATGCAATAGATTTATTAGAGAAAAATATGGACAAAATTTGTTGGAAGTATTTATCATCAAATCCAAATGCTATAAAATTATTAGAAAATAATATAGACAAAGTTAATTGGAATTATTTATCATTAAATCAAAATGCCATTCATATATTAGAAAAAAATATAGACAAAATTAATTGGTCTTTTTTATCACAAAATATAAATGCAATACATTTATTAGAAAAAAATTTAGACAAAATTAATTGGTATTGTTTATCATTAAATACAAATGCATTAAGTTTATTAGAGAAAAATACAGAGAAAATAAATTGGTATTTATTATCAAAAAATCCAAATATATTTGTTATTGATTATATTTTTCTAAAAAAAAATATGGATATTATACGAGAAGATTTGATAAAAAAAACTTTACATCCATCTAGAATTAATTACTGGTTAGAAAATGGCATGTCTATTGATGATATATAAATTATAGTTTTATATAATTAAATTCATCTAAAATACAATTACTCCATCCTTGATCTTTACTAACATCTTCTCCAATTACAAAAATATTTTTTTGAGGATTTCTAGCTTTAGCAAGAAATTCATCTCTATTTTTATAATCTTTCAATGGACTATTGTAATGTGTGCCAATTTTCCAATAAAAAGATTTAATTCCAATTAATTCAATGTCTTCTTTAATATCAAATAGTCTTTTTACTTCATTTGAAAAATATTTTCTATTTGATTCTGTGTTTTCTATATAATTATGTAATTTTTTTGCATCATTATTATCTGTATATGCTATCATATAAACGCCGTTAGCTAAACCCTATTAAACTCTTATATATTCATATAAATATTAATAACGTAGAATATTTATATATAGTGAATTTATAAGTTTCCTTTATAGCCGCACTCATCGTCGCTATTGTTTAATCGGTTTTTTTTCTGTCAGCCAACGTAGACAGTATAATGTTAAGAATTATTATAATTTTGTAATAATTCCTTTCATTAATATATTTTTTGCTGCATTAATATCTCTTCCAACATGTACATTACAGTTAGAACAATAATATATTTCTGAAGCTTTTGGTTTATTATTTTGACCACAACAACTACATGTTTGTGTGGTATATGCTTCATTAACACAAAAAACATATTTATTTTTTGTTGATGCTTTATATAATAAACGTTTTTTAAAAATATAAAATTTAAGATCATTAAATGCTCTATTAATATTTCTGTATTTTTTATGTTTAACGATATTGTGGCTCTTAATATCTCCATAAAAAATAACATCATTATTAAGTAATAAATGATTTATTGATTTCCAATGAACTTCATTAACTAAATTACTTTTATTGGTTTCTCTTTTGTTAAATGATTTTTTTCTAATTCTTGTTTTTGATGATCTTCTACTCTTACTACTTTTTATTAAATCTATTTGTTTATTTATTTTATTTAATTTTAATTTGTCGTGTTTATATTCATAACATGAATTATTACCAAATGTAGTTAAAAATGTACGCAATCCAGGATCAACACCACAATAATTTATTAAATCTGGTGTAGTTTCATAGTTAATAATTATTGGTATATGTAAAAAATATTTATTCTTTTGTTTTGTTAATTTTACATCATTATTTATTTCTAGTTTTGAAAAATTTTTTAAGATTTTTTTATCAAAATTAAAGTTACAATTATTTTCTAAATATGATGGTGCAATTTGAATACAATTATCTTTAATTTTTATTAAATTTTTTTGTATTGAAATACATTTATTTGGATTTTTCTTTTTACGGTAACTTAAATCAAAATTACAAATATTATTGTTTCTCAAATTTGTAAATGCTGATGTATATGCTTTACAAACATCATTAACTGCACTAGCTCTAATTTCTTTTGGTGTTTCTAATTCCCAACTACTTATTTCTGTATTTTTTTCTGCACTTATTTTTTTAACAGCATCTCGTCGATCTTGATTTAATTTATTAATTTCTTTTTGTTTATTTTCTAATTTTATTTTTAGTTCTTCTGATAATTTATTTTTTGATAATTCCATAGTTATATTTTTTTTTTCTAAGTTTAATTTTTTTGATATATTATCAAAATATTTATATTCAGATGAATTTTTTTTTGTATTATTTGTAACTAATAAATCTCTTAAACTAATAAAATTAGTTTTATGACCATGTTTAATTTTTTCCAATGTTTTATTATAAACATAATTACTTGTATTTATCCAATTATCAATTATTAGTTGCTGTTGTTTGTTCATCTTTAATGGAATTGTCAATGATTTGAGTTCTGGCTTTATAACTTCTTTTGCCCATTTGTCTACAACTGTAGATGTGGACAATTGAAAGTAAATCTTCTGATAATTCTTGTTCTGAACTTTTATTTCGTTCGTCATCAAGGACTGTAATTTTTCCACCTTGTTTTTCAATAATAAGTTTGATGAGATCAAATCCGAATCTACACAACCGATCTCTATGGGCAACAATAATTTCTCCGATAGTTCCTTGTAATGCGGCGTCCAAAATGGTAGAGAGTCCTTTACGATTAAAATTAATTCCTGAAGCAATATCTGAAATAGGTATATATGAAGTGTATTCTGGTCGTTTATTTCTAATGAATTCAATTTGTCTAGAAAGATCATCAGATTGTTTTTTTGAAGATACTCTAGTATAGATATAGTTTTGTTTCTTATCTTGATCGACTTTATCATCAATGTTATCATTATTGCACATCTTTTCCAAATATTCTTTATCAAATTTTCTTTGGTTGGATAAAGTTTTATAACATTTGATCTTATTTTCATCGCCAAGTTTACGTAAAGTTTGGGCGTTGATTCCAGTAATAATAGAAGCTTCTCGTATAGAAACATATTTAGTTTTGTCTCTTGGGAGTTTATTATTATTGACTTGTTTTGGTTTAATAATTTCTTTTTTTTCTTCTCCATTCATTAAATATTATATCTATTATTTCTTTAAATAAAAATATTCGATTTTTATTTGAATAAATATTATTAAATGCAATAAAATAATAATTATTTGGACAACAGTTCAAACCCCTGTGTAGTTTGTATATGCATCTTCTAAACCATAATCATATAAAACATCATGGATATCAGTTTTATTAAAATCAGAATAACCAATATTTTTAACAAAATCTTTATATAAACTTTTTCCTAAAATTTTTTCACCATATTCTTGAAAAGTTGTATTTTGATTTTTATAATTTTTCAATAATATATCTATACATTTTTTAATATCTATTTTTTTAACCTTATAGTCGTAACTAACATCATATTCATGATAATCTATTTTTAATTCATGTAATAAATTCATCATTAATTTATCTTTATTTTTTCTAATCATTCCTGCACCATTACTAATATTTACACCGTAAAATTTTTCAGTATTCATTCTACCACCAATGTGATTGTTTTTTTCTAATATAATTATATTATATTTAGGATTTATTTCTTTTAATTTTTTATAACATATTAGTCCAGCAAATCCTGCACCTATTATAATATAATCGTATAACATTACAAGATATTAGATATATTTTATAAAAATTGAAAAATATATATAATATTATATATATTTTATTATTACTCATAATTTCAAATATGTCATATAAAACTGTAATTTTACATAGAAATGAATATAATATTCAAATAAATAATGATAATTATTTATTTGATCTTTATAAATTTTCAAAAATACATAAATATCACAAAGAAACATATTTAGTTGACTATTACGGTCATCAAAAAAAATACATCAAAATTTACAATGGTAAATATACTGATTGGTCTGGTATGGTTACATTATGTTGCAGAGCTAGGTGCCATGGTGTAAAAGAAAGTTTTGAAATATTACAAGATGTAATAAAAAATAAAAATATTGATATAACATATTCCGATGAAGAGAAATATGTTAAATTAATAAAAGAATATTTTGGATCAAGATATGAGTATGTTGAACAATTTCCCAATAAAAAATCAGATATTATTAAAACTAAATTATTAAAAAAATTTCGTATTGATCTTGTTATCATACGCGACAATAAATTACTAGTTTGTATTGAAATTGACGAAGATCATCACAAATATCAAAAAGAAGAAGATATTATACGTGAAGAAGAAATATTAGCAACGTATAATTGTAATTTAGTTAGAATTAAATTATATGAAGACTCTTTCAATTTTCAAGACTATTTGAATGAAATTGATCGATTATTAAATATTTGAAAACTAAGTTCTATCGCAGTTAGATCCACAAGTATCTAAAAAATTTTCAGAATTATATAATATATATATCATAAGAGCTAATACTATTAAAAAAACTAAATTCATTTATATATATATTTAGAATTTAATTTAATATATTTTAATATAATGAAAATTTCTATTTTGAAAGCTAAAATAATAAATAGACCATCTAAAATTATTAAATCACCGTATGTGGCAGATATTGATATAAATAATATTAGTGAATTAGCACATAGTCCATCTTTAGGTTTATGTGGGATGATAGTTGAAGATGCAAATGTATTAGTATCAGTTTGTGAAAATAAATGTAGAAAATCAAAATATACAATTGAATTAGTTCAATCATTAGATTCAAAAAATAAAAAAGTATATGTTGGTGCTAATCCGTTATATGCTAATAGAATATTTTTTGATTTCTTTGATAAATTTGATGAATTTAAGAATTATAGTATTTTCAAAAAAGAAATTAAAATTCATAATAGTCGCTTAGATTTTTTATTAACTAATAGTAAAGAAGAAAAATTTTATGTTGAAATTAAAAATGTACCACTTATCAATTCAACATCAGCTATATTTCCAGATGGATATAAAAATAGTAAAAAAATGTGTATTAGTGATCGTGCATATAAACATCTAGAAGAGTTAATCAAGTTAAAAAGTGAAGGATTCAGAGTTAGTCTTGTGTTTATAATTCAACGAGAAGATCCAATAAATTTCAAACCAAATTACATACGTGATAAAATATATTCAGATAAATTAAAAGAAGCATCTGATTATGGTGTAGAAATATATGCATATAAATTCAAGTGGTCAATGAAAAATGATATAGCGTCGTGTAAATTTATGAAAAAAATACCTATTGTATTTGAAAATTAAAAAAATTGAATTAATAATATTTATAATTATAAAACTATATAATTATGAATATTAGGTTTAACTGTTTAATGATTTTATTAGTGTTGATCAATAGTTATCAAATAAATAATATGAATTTTCGTAAATGCGAAAACTGTGGATATTTTATTGATTATACAAAAAATAATAAATATAATTCAATTGCTAATGAAGAATTAAGAAAATGCAAAAAATTTTATAAAAAAAATTTACTTACAGATGAAATATTTTTTGAAAACGCATTGAAGTGTAGACAAGATGAAAATTTATGTGGTGAACGCGGTGAATTTTTTGAAGAAATATCAAATGAAATTATTATTACAAGTAATAATTCACAAATACTTAATAATTTTTAATTTATAAAAATAAATATATTAGCTATATTATATGCAAGAAATTTGGCAATTTTTACCCGATTCATTAATTGATTGTATTCTATCGTATGATAATACACTTAAGAAAAGAAATGGTTTATATATGAACCAAATATCAAAAACAGATCCAAGATATAATATTTTATTATCTATACCAAAGCCATATTACGGTGTTCATATAATTTATAATGATGATGAAACAATATCAACATATTATTTTGTAGATATAATTTTGTCAAATACATTTTATATGGAAATATCAAAATTTGAAGAAGATAAAATATTATATGAATTAAATAAAATAAAAAGTTTTTTTTATGGAATGTTTAATTTTAATTTATATCAAATTAAATATTATAAAAGTTAGCTTTTCTCCAAATATATCCACCAGCTGTTTTAGCTTGACCACTTAAAACATTGCTTATGCCTTCTTTGGTAATATTATTTTGACGTGCAGCTTCTGATATACTTTCATAGTTTTTTATAAATACATACTCTTTATTATATTTGTTAACTGGTACACCTACAGCATTTGCCATGATTTTGCGGTGTTTAATAATTCTATCAGGTGGAAATGAATAACGATTGGTATTAGCTAATAACTTTTTTGTATAAAATATAAAAAAAATTAATGGATATTTATATAATTTCATATATCATTTATATAATTATATATTTATATATTTTTATAATTTATAAATATGTAAAAAACATCTTATAGATGTTAAGAATATTATTTGTATATACTGTTGTGTAGATTCTTAAAACTGAAATATGATATGTAAATATTGTTATAAAAATAAAACATTAAAAAAATTGAAATTTTAATTATATGTATGTTGCAATGTAGTAAAACTATCACAATCATACCCAATAACAAGACTTTTTCTCCCGCGTTTTACTTTTGACAATGGCAACTTTTGACGAACTCGAACAGGCATTAGCGCTTTCACTAGTTGATGTCGAAGATGTTGAAATTAGAGAAGCAATTAAACTTGTTGAAGCTTTCAAAGTTGCTGATGATGCTGATGCTACTGAAATTAGAGAAGCAATTGAACTTGTTGAAGCTTTCAAAGTTGCTGAGAGAACTGATGCGAAAGTTGTTGTAGCTACTAATGTTAACCATCATCGTGTAACTCCAACAAATAGTCGCCCATTTCCTATTCAAGGTGGAAGAGTTCGCCATGCACTTCCAACCAAGCTTAGTTCAGAAGAAGTAAGACAAATAGTAGAAGAACACGGTCCATTGCACGATGGATATTACGGGTATTGCTGATAAATTCTATCGCACTTGTGTTCAATCACTATGCTGTACATATTGTTTTTTGTAAATAATTCCAATCAATCCCAAACCAAATCAATCACAACCAAATAGTGATTTTTTTTTATAAAAAAATGAATATTATATATAATATGTTATATATTGCATATTTATGACTGTTATTATCCAAAAAATAGATTTAGAAGATGTTATTAAATTTGATAAACAAAAATATAATTCAAATAATCATTGGAAAAATAATATAGAACCACATAATTATAGTAATGTTATGGAATCATTTTATGTTAAACATTGGATTAGTAATTTCAAAACAGATTATGAAGTAATAAAAATAAATGAAAAAAAACATTTAGATTGGATGAAAAAAGCTGATATTGTATCTTCTCAAACAGGTATCTTTTCAAAATTATTTCAAGATGAACTTGATGATTTTATTGAGGAATATGCTGAAAAATATAAAAATATTTTTTATAAAGATTGTAAATATTTTGTAAGATCAGAAGAGGTAAGCTTAAAGTATGGTCAACATAAAACAGGTCCATATAATAATTTGTGTATGATTATTGAGTCATTAGTATCATGTACTTTGACACATAAGCCAATACATAGTGAAACAGATGAAATAACATTATATTTATTTCCTTGGATTCATATAGATCCAAAAAATGAATATCGTATTTTCGTATATAATAATAATATTACAGCAATATCACAACAAAATATTTATAAAAGTTTAGATATTGAATCAGTAATTGATAATAATATTCAAATTATAATTGATTATTATAATTTGAAAATAAAAAATAGTATTAACCAAAAAAATTTTGTATATGATTTTGCAATATTGGAAAATAATGAACCATATTTTATTGAATTTAATTCATTTGGTAAAGAATATTCAAGTGGTTCAGCTTTATTTCACTGGTTAATTGATGAAGATCTATTGTATAACAGTGAAAATAATATTTATGTTAGATATACAGTTTAATTTATCTCGTAAAATAGAGAAAAATAAAATCGATAAATTAAATAATGAAATAAAATTAGAATATGAATATAAAATAAAAAATTTAGAATTAGAAAATAAATTAAATATAATAAATAATAAAATCGAATTATACGAGATAAATAAATTAAATATAGAAAATAATATTTTAATACAAGAAAAGTTAGACAAAACTAATAAAGAATTGAAAGAATTAAATAAAATTTTAATAGAAAAAAAGATAATGTTATCAAATTTAGAAAAAGATTATAAATTATATATAAAAAAAAGTGAAGAATATAATAATTTAATTTTAAAACAACGAGAACTAAAAACGAGAATAGATATGTATAATGATTTGATAAAATTAATGAAACCGGATGGGATGCCTTTGAAGTTAATTCAATCAAATTTAAAAATAATAGAAACTAATATAAATAATATGTTAATAAAAATTTTAAATAAGACAATAAAGATCAAAGATGATACAAAAAATATCCATATTATGATTTGTAATAATAATAAAGCATGTAATTTTTTTGGTGGTTTTGAATATTTTGTAGTATCACTTGTATTTAAAATATATTTTAGTTCATTTTTAAATTTATCAACATGTGGACTACTAGTAATTGATGAAGGAGTCTCAGTATTTTCAAATAACTCAATTCAAAAATTTGGAACTATTGCCGATTTTATAAAACAATATTATGAGTATATCATATTAATAACTCATATAAGTGCATTTGATGATTTTGTTTCAACAAAAATCGAGATAAAAAAAACAAATGATACATCTAAAATTACTTTTGAATAATGCTATTTTTTTATTTTTGTATGTAATATCACCTTTGAAGTATCTGCTAATAAAAGTAAATAGTGTAAAGTCTGTACATATAGCTGATGGGTGCCAATTGATTCAAATTATGTTATTCAGTATATGTGGTTCACATATTAATTTATATTGTGATATCACTAAAATAAATAATAAAATTAAAATAATAAAATAAATTAAAATAAATTAAAATAAATTAAAATAATTTACAAAATTAATAAAATAATTTACAAAATAATTTACAAAATAATTTACAAAATAATTTATAAAATAATAAAATAATAAAATAATTTACAAAATAATTTACAAAATAATTTACAAAATAATAAAATTA
>Ga0136644_10003731_pt1 | contig 11366 bp, 9 predicted proteins | sample C_130820_EF_Meta_FD_94780 | JGI IMG/M metagenome (GOLD analysis project Ga0136644, IMG submission 94780) | Freshwater microbial communities from Lake Croche, Canada to study carbon cycling - C_130820_EF_MetaG (v2) (version 2) | ecosystem: Environmental > Aquatic > Freshwater > Lake | place: Lake...
CGGCAGCGAGGGTGCCTGGCAGGTGGGAGCCCGCTACCAGTACGCCTCGCTCAACGACGGCCAGATCAACGGCGGCATGCTCAACGCCCTCACGCTCGGCGTCAACTGGTTCTTCAACCCCAACGCGAAGCTCCAGTTCAACTACGACTTCTGCTACCGCGACTTCAACAACGTCGCCTTCAAGCCCGGCACGAAGGAGATCGTCAGCCGCGACGGCAGCGGCTGGATCACCGGATTCGGCACGCGGCTGGCGTTCGACTTCTGACCGCGCTGCGGCGCCTCCGCCCCGAACGAGGAAAGGATTCCACCATGCGCACCGCCCGCATCGCCCTCGCGCTGGCCATCCTCCTGACGACAGCCGCGCCCTGCGCTCCGGCGGCCGACTGCTGCGGCCCCGGCGGCTGCTCCACCTGCAAGCCGAAGTGGGAGGACAAGAAGACGAAGAAGCCGAAGTATTCGCAGAAGTGCACCGAGGAGTGCGGCCGGGGCTTCGACGCCTGGTGCGACCACGGCTGCTGCGCCGAGGACACGCCCCCCTGCGGGAGCATCTTTACGCGCAAGAAGCTCTACAAGAAGGATGAGGACAAGGTGGAGCGGGTGCTCAAGTACGACGTGGTCCAGGCGCCGGCCGAGCCCTGCCGGCTGCCTCCCTGTAACGACTGCAGCCCGGCCTGGTACGACCCGTTCGGCCTGCTGCGCCGCTGCTTCGGCCTGTGACTCTGACCGGACGACCGGCGCAACGCCGGCCGCAGAAAGCGGGGGGCGAAGAGCCGGCAGCGTCCTCCCCGCGACGGGCCTACGGTGCGAGCGACGCGGTGGCGGCCACGTCGGCCGTCGCCGTGGCGGGATCGAGTGCGAGATCGACCGCGGTGCCGCCGGTGAGCCTCAGCGTGCGCACCACCTCCCGTTCCCGCCCGTCCACGACGCTCACCACCCGCACCTCGTAATCCTCCCACGACTGACCGGCCTCGAGCGCGCGGGTGCTGAATCGCCGCACCTCACCCGTGCGGTTCGTGAGCTGGCCGGCGATCCAGACCTTCGCATCGGCAGGCACGCGGAGCGTGAGGTTCGTCGTGGCCGCGGCCGCCGCGACGGCCGGACGGGGCAGCGCCAGTTCGCGGTCCGGCGCGGCCTTGAACGACACGACCTGCTGCTGCCCGGCCTCGAGCCAGACCGTCCGCGTCTCGTCGCCATCCGTGCCGCCTGCAGAGGCATCCCCCGCCGCGCCGCCGGCCGCATCGCCGCCGCCGCGGGCGACGCGGATTTCGTAGGCGTAGCGGTTGTCGGCCGACAGGCCGGAGGCCACGAAGTGGCGGACGCCGCCGGTGAGCGTGGTGGCGGCGCCGTTGATGAAGAGGCGGGCGTCGTCCGGCACCTCGACGACGAGCACGGCTCCGTCGGCCGGCACGAGTCCCGCGGCCTTCGCCGGCGCGGCGGCGGGCGCCGCCGCCGGGGCGGCGGCAGCCTTCGGCGCCGCGGCGGCCGCGGCCCCCGCCGAGCCGCCGTGCGAGCCACCGCCTGACGAGCCGCCGGCCGAGCCGCCTGATGAGCCGTGGCAGCCGCGGTGCCAGCCGCGGTGGTGGCATGTCCCGCAGCCGCAGCCGCGGCGGTGATGGTGGAATCCGCCCCGGGCTTCGGGGGCGAGGGCGAGCGCCAGGGCCACCGGCAGGACCAAGGACAGGATCATCGGCAGCAGGCGGTGGAGGTTCGACGGAGCGCGCATGGTGTCAAACTCGCGGGAGTGACGCAGGCCGACGGTCACCAACGCACGATGCGAAGGCCGACCGCGAGCCTGAGCGCTGTGAGGCTAGTTTGCCGGTATCCCAAAGCAAGCAACCTTGGGGGCTTGCAAGGATTGCGGCGACTTTTCCGCCTGGAATCGCCTTTCCGCCTCAGCGGTCGCCCCATGACGGCCAGAGCCACGTGAGCCCGGCGCGGGGCTCCCCCGCCGGTGCGGATCGCACGGGCGACGCATCGGACTCGAGCCGCTCGGCAGGCCCCGCGGCCTTCGCATTCTCCCCGCCGCCGGCCGGCTTCGCCTCGGCGTGCTCGGGGCCACCTTCGGAGCCGCCCCCGCACGCGGGCCGCGCCCGGCACCGCGCACAGCGTTCCACCACCTTCCACTCCACCGCCGCCACCTTCCGCTTCGTCTCCTTCCGCACCGGCACCACCCGCGTGCGCACCTCGGCACACGTCGGCTTCCACAGGTCGTGCGTCCAGCAGCCGCAGTCGTCCCGTTTGCACACCCGCCCGCACCAGAGGCTGGGCCCCGGCACGCAGAACTGTTCGCACTTCGCGTCCCAGCAGACCTTCGTGACCTCCTTCTGCGTCATCCGCGGCACACACACCCGGGCCACGCATCGACAGCCTCCGCAGACGTCGCACCGGCCGTCCGCGGCGTCATCCCTGGCGCCGCCCGGCTTCGCCTCCGCCTTCGTGCGGTCCTTCCGGGTGCCCGGATCCTCGCCCTCCTCCGGCGGTTGCCGGCGTTCCGGCTCGCGACGCATGACGGCGGCCGGAGCGGGAAGCTCGGCGACGTCGGCCTCGTCGTCGGCGGCCGCGCGATCCGGTGGCTCGGGCGGCAAGGGCTCCGGCGGCACGCGCTCCGGCGGCACGTCCGCGGGCGCGGCCCCGGCCGACGACGGCGCCGCCGCGGGCGACGGCGTGCCGCGGGGAGGTGCCGCGGCCGCGTCGCCGGTCGCGATGCAGAAACCCAGGCCACACAGGACCGTGATGGCGGCGCGCGCGGCGCGAGATTCTGCTGTCGGCGGGCTGCGCAGCGGCGATGTCATCATGAAGTCACTCCACAGGCTGGCTCAAAACTCGATCTGAAAACGCGTGCCGCAGATGTCGAAGGGCAGGGGCCCCCGCCCGCGGACGTCGGGCATGGCGTGGATCCAGTTGAACTGCACCCGGGTGAACCGGTTCCACCACCAGTTGATCGCCACCGTCGGCGCGTTGTACACGCCGTAGTTCGGCGCCGGCGGCGGCCCCCGGCTGACGGAGAGCTGGTTGGCGGGATTGACGTTCGTGCAGGAGAGGTCGACGTAGGTCCAGCGGAAGGCCGCCTCCCAGGCGCCCCAGCCGGCGATGCGGCCGTGGCGGCCGGTGCCGAAGAAGGTCGAATGCGGCACCACGTTGTAGTCGAGCACGCCGGCCTGCTTGAGATAGAGGCAGCTCTCGCCCGTGAGGAAATAGCCACACTGAAAATACGCCGAGGGCACGAGCATCGTCGGCCCGCCGAACTGGTTGACCCCCTCGAGCATGACCTCGGTCTGGAAGTGCGCCGGACCGGCGTTGCGGGCCAACTCGAGGTGCGCGAGCCAGAAGTCGCGGGCGAGAATCCGCCCCGAGTCGACGACCCGGGGCGTGCCGGCCGCCGTGAGCCCCAGCCCCGCCGGATCGCCGACGAAAAACTCGGGGAAGATGAACGACCGATAGGTCTTCGCCGCCAACCCCGTCGACCCGGCGCCCCCGACCTGCCCGTAGATGAATCCCGTACCCACGTGCGTCAGGTAGCGACCTTCGGCGAGGTCGTCGTAGTGGAGCAGGTGCGTGATCCGGGAGGCGAATCCGACGCCGCCGTCGTCGCCGATCTCCGTGCCCGCCCGGTTGTCGCCGAAGGTCTGGTAGACGTTCTGCGTGCCGTCCCAGAACGTCAGCCCCGTCGCATAGACGCTGTACGCCCAGCTCGTCCGCTCGTCCTCCGTCATCGCATAGGCCATGATGCCGACCCGGCGAAAGGGATCGGTGGCCTGGAAGGCGGCCGACCGCTCGAGAAACTCGAGATGCCGCACGCTCGTCCACGAGTCCATGGTCCCCGGCTGGCGGAATTGCCCGATCCGAACCGTGCCCAGGACGGGGATCTGCTCCTGCTCGCCCCAGATGTCGAAGAAACTCGGCCGACCGATCTGGGCGAAGTCGAACTCGATCGAATAGTTCGTGAACTCCGTGAGCTTGCCGACCGCCAGCAGCCGCGCGCGGCGGAAGCCCACGCCGTCCTGGATGTCGCCGTAGAAGTCCCGCGTGGCCGGCGGCTCGCTGAACAGGCCGTCGTCGAGTTGGAAGAACCCGCTCATGCGGATGAGCGGCAGCTGCTCGGTCCTGCCCTCGAGCTTCTCGAGGCGGGTTCGCGCCTCCTCGAGACGGATGTCGATGTTGCCAACCTGGTTGGGATCGAGCACGGGACCACGCCCCGCGTCGCCGCCCCCCTCGGCGAAGCGTCGACCGGCCCCCCGATCCACGTTGCCGGCCTGCGCCGGGTCGAGGACCGGCGGGCGGAACGGGTCGGCGGACGGATTCTGCGCGAGACGCTCCCACGGCGGTTCCGAGGTGTCGAGGAGCGGCACCAACGCATCGCCCCCGCCATCGTCGGACGGCCGGGTCTTCCGCGGCGACGCCGGCGCCTCGTCGACGTCGTGCCGCGGGGAGGCGGGCTGCCGCCTGGCCACCGTCGCGGGCGTCGGACGCGGCTCCTCGGCGTTCCCGCCGGCGGCGGCCAGGTGAACGGCGAGCCCGACGAGCAGGAGCACCTTCGAGCCATGCCGCGCCGCGTGCCGCCGACGCCGACACGTGGCAGACAGCCCGTGGGAAAAGTCCTGCGGACGTTTTTCCACGGCTGAAAATCTCCGGTTGTCGCGGGAGCCGCGCAACGTGGTGCGTGGGCGGCCGCCACGACGTCGCAGACCACCCTGACGGCCGCACGTTCTCCGTTATCGGCACACTCGCGGCATCCCCTGCAATCAGCACGCTCTGCAGGATCGCACGCCGCGACGCGAACAGCCCCCGCCTCCCATCTTTCCTGCGCCCGCGCCGAGCCGCCGTCGCCAAGCACAGGGCCGTGGCCATGGCGGGGCGGGGGTGCCCGGCACGGCTCGCGCGATCGCCAGGCTCAACGCGATCGGCACGGTCGGCCCGCTCCCCGCGACCGGAACTTCGCGCACGGCCGTCACGACACGGAGGGTCGCCCGACGAATCCTCCGGGTGTGCCACCTGGAGCGATGCGGTGAACTCTCCCACTTCAAACGGTTCTTCCGCCGTCCTGCCCGTGCGGCCGGTCCGGGCGGCGACGCAGCTATCCGGCCGTGGAAAAAGTCCTCCGGGACTTTTTCCAGGCATGGAAACCTGCGGTTTTCACGGGAGCTGCGCTCCCGCGATCGCATCCCTGCGATCGAGCAGGCTGTTTGTCCACAGCCTGCTATGCGCCGTCCGGCCCGTGGTGGTGTTCGCCGCGCTCGCGGCCCTCGTCGACGCGACGGCGGGCGGGGCTCGGGCCGCCGATCCCTTGCTCGCGATCGCCGACCCGGCGGAGACCGAATCCCTGCCGCTGCCGAGCGTCGCCCGCGAGTTCAAGTCGTTCGAACAGGTGTCGGCGGCGATCGGCGACGAGCGGCAGCGGATCACCGCCCTCGAGTCGCGACTGCTGGAACTCGAGAAGCAGGCCCCCGGGGGCGTCGAGCCGCTGCCCCCGCCGACGGCCACCGAGACGAAGCCGTCCACAGGAGCCGCCGACGGCAAGGCCGTGAAGGAACCCAAGAAGCCGGACGAGCCCTACGAAGTCGGCACCGACAAGTCCCTGAAGGACGCCTGGAAGGACGGCTTCCAGAGCGAGTCGGCGAACAAGGACTTCCGCGTCAAGATCGGCGGTCGCACGCAGGTCGACACCGTCGCGTTCTCGGCCACGCAGGGCCCTTCCCAGCAGCCCACCCAGGGGGGCCTCGATCCTTCCCTCTCCGACACGGTGAACATGCGCCGCGCCAGGTTCCGCATCGAGGGGCGGATGTACGAGATGTACGACTGGGCGTGCGAATACGACTTCGTCAACCAGCTGAACGTCAACAACGCGGTCTACCCCACGGAGCGCGACGCCGGCCCGCTGACGTCCGTGACCGACCTCTGGCTGCAGGTCCGTGAGCTGCCGATCCTCGGCACCGTCCGCGTCGGCAACCAGAAGGACCCCTACGGCTACGAGCACCTCACGAGCAGCCGCTGGCTCAACTTCATGGAACGGTCGTTCGCCCAGGACGCCTTCGAGGCGCCCTTCAACAACGGCTTCGCGCCCGGCATCCAGGTGCTCAACAACAACGAGGAGGGGGACATCGGCTGGCAGGTGGGCGAGTTCAAGAATGTCACGAACCCCTTCGGCTTCTCCAACCAGTCGGGGGGCAGCATGACCGTCGGCCGCCTCGTCTGGCTGCCGATCTACGAGGACGAGGGGCGGAAGCTCGTGCACATGGCCGTCTCGGGCCGCACGATGGAGCCGAAGCGGCAGTACACGAAGTTCGACCCCGTCACGGGCCAGGGCCTCGGCGATCCGATCACCTGCGTCCGCTTCCGCAGCCGGGGCGACATCCGCAACGGGCCGCCCGGCCCGCTCAACTCGATCTACGCCGACAGCGGCCTGCTCCAGGGCACCTGGCAGAACATGGTCGGCCTCGAGCTCGTGGGCAACAACGGCCCCTGGTCGTTCCAGTCGGAGTACTTCGGCTCCTGGCTCTACAACGCCCGCACGACGAGCGCGGGCCCGCTGGTCACCAACGGCTTCCAACCCAAGCCGGGCACGAACGTCGGCACCGTCTACTACCAGGCGGGCTACGCCGAGGTGCTCTACTTTCTCACGGGCGAGAGCCGCACCTACTCGAAGATCGAATACCGCTTCGACCGCCCGATCCCGCACAACAACTTCTACGCCTTCCGCGGCGGGGGCTCCGGCCGGCGCATCAGCATCAGCGAAGGCGCCTGGCAGGTGGGCGCCCGCTACAACTACCTCTGCCTCAACGACAGCGGCGTCAACGGCGGCGTGCTCAACGGCATGACGCTCGGCCTCAACTGGCTGCTCAACCCCAACGCCCGCCTCTACTTCAACTACGACATCACCCACCGCAACTTCGTGAGCACGCCGTGGGTCAAGGATGCCACGGGCAAGGTGGTGCAAAGCCCGAGCTACGACGGCAGCGGCTGGATCAGCGGATTCGGCACGCGGCTGGCCTTCGACTTCTGACGGTTTCATGCGTCCCGGGCGCCCGCCGCGCCTCCGCCCCGACTGGAGATCGTGCATGCGTCGCCCCATCCCCGCCCGTCCCGGGTTCGTGAGCCTCGCCACCGGGCGGCTCCTCGGCCACGGCCTCGTGGTCCTCGCGAGCCTCGCCCTCCCGGCGGCCGCCGACTGCCCCTACGGCCGCAGCGGCTGCACGGGCGACGCCGGCCCGGCATGCGTGCCCGAATGCCGCTCCGCATGGGAGGAGAAGAAGACGAAGAAGGCCGTCTACTCGATGAAGTGCGAGTATGCCTGCACCCGCGCCGCGGAGCCCTGGCACACGGGCTCGGCCGAGTGCCGCTGCCGGCCTCCCTGCGGCGACGTCCGCGTGAAGAAGAAGCTCTACAAGACGGAGCAGGAGAAGGTGGAGCGGGTGCCGAAGTACACGGTGAAGATGGTGCCCACGGAGCCGTGCGACGGCGGCGACGAATGCCGCGTATGCTGGTGGAATCCCTTCTCGATCCTCCACCACCTCCTCGCCCACTGACGCCGCCGCGATGACGCATTCCGAGCCGGCCGTGAAGCAGGCATGTGCGGCGGGCGTCGTCTTCGCGCTCGACGTCGAGGCCGACGCGTTCGCCGGGCTGGCCCGCGACGCCGCCGCCTTCGAGTCGGCCGGGCCGACGATCCGCGAAGGCACCGTGGCGGGCCGCCGCGTGGCCTGGTGCGTGGGGGGGGCCGGCGTCGACGCCGCCACCCGTGCGGCACGGCTGATCGTGGCCGGCCACCGCCCCCGATTGCTCGTCACGGCCGGGTTCGCCGGCGGGCTCGATCCGGCGCTCGTGCGAGGCGGCCTCGTGCATCCGCGGAGCGTGGTCGATCGCGACGGCGGCGACGAGATCGCCTTCGCCCCGCCACCAGGTGGTGCGTCGGGCGGCCGCGCGCCGGCGATCGTGACCGTCGACGAGGTGGTGGCGACCGTCGCCGGCAAGCGGCGGCTCGCCGCGGCCTCGGGCGCGGGGCTCGTCGACATGGAGACCCGCGCGGTGGCGCTCGTGGCGCGGGAGGCGGGGCTGCCCTGTCTGGCGATCCGCGTCGTCTCCGACGACGCGGCGGCGGAACTGCCGCGCGAGGTGGCGGCGCTCGTGCGGCCCCAGTCGGGCATGCGCCGGCTCGGCGCGGCGCTCGGCGCCGTCGGCCGGCGGCCGGCGGCGGCGGTCGACCTGTGGCGGCTGTGGGAGCACGCCGTGGTCGACGGCCGCACGCTCGCCGCGGGGCTCGAGCGGCTCGTCGCCGGGCTCAGCGGCCCCGGGTGAGCAGCCGCACGAACAGGCTCTTGGGCAGGTCGGCCGCGAGCGGGGGCGGGGCCAGCCCCACGGCGCGGGCGGCGGCGGCGGCGGCGAGCCGGCCGCTCCGCACGGCCCCCTCCATCGTCGACGGCCAGCCCGTCGCGGTCCAGTCGCCCGCCAGGAAGACGTTGGCCGCCGCCGTCGCCGCCGCCGGCCGCACGGCATCGACGCCAGGTCGCACCGAGAGCACCGCGGTGGGATCGGTGACCACCCGGGCGTCGAGCAGCGTCGCCGCGCGGGTGGCCGGAAACGTCTCGCGCAGCTCCTCGACCACCGTGGCGACGAGCCGCTCGCGGTCGCCGCCGAGCAGTCCCCGCGACGCGCTGATGACGACCTGGCAGTAGCCGGCGGGGTGTCCGGCGGCGGGGTCCGGCCGGAACACCCACTGCGACACGCGGCCCACGAGCACGGCGTGCGGCAGGTCGATGCACGACCGGTCGAACCAGAGGTGCACCGCGGTGATCGGCGACCCCGCGAACCGCTCGTCGGCCGCGGGCACGAGGTCGGGAAGGAGGCGGGCCGCCTGCCGCCAGGGCACCGCGACGATCGCCGCCGCGCAGGGCACCCGCTCCGCGCCCACCACCACGGCCGTCGCCCGCCCCGCGGCGTCGCGGTCGACCCCCGTCGCGGCCCGTCCGGTCTCCACGGTCACCCCGCGACCGCGGAGCCACTCCACGAGCCGCACGCCGAAGAGACTGCCGAGGGGCTCCGTCGGCACGAACAGATCGGCCGCGTGCGGATGGGCGAGAAACGCGTCGACCGCCACCTTGCGGGACGCGGCGGTGCTCACGAGGTCGATCGACTCGCCGAGCGCGCTTTCGAGCACCGGCTGCCAGAAGAGCCGGATCACGCGGTCGGGCTGCCCCGCCGACCGCAGCCACTCGAGCGCCGTGCGGCCGTCGTCGGCGCCGGTCGATCGCGCGAGCCGGAGCATGCCCGTGGCCAGCGCGATCTTCTCGCGCAGCGTGAAGTGCCGCATCGCCAGGAGCAGGGGGGCGAGGTGGCCCGGGGCGGGCAGCATCCGCGAGGGCGTGCAGGCGGCCCGGTCCCCCTCGGGGCCGATGAACCACATGGTGCGGTCGAGCCGCAGCGCGTCGGCGATGCCCGCCCGGCGGCAGAGGTCGAGAAAGTTCGTGCAGCAGCCCATGGCGACGTGCTGGCAGGCGTCGACGAGCCCGCCGGCGACCGGATCCTCGAACGACGCGGCCCGGCCGCCGGCCCGCCGCCGCCCCTCGAGCACGACGGCACGGATGCCGGCGTCGGCCAGCGCCGCCGCCGCCGCGAGGCCCGCGAGGCCGCCGCCGACGATCACGTGCGGCGCCGCACCGTCCGCGGGGGCGGGGGATGCGGCGGGAATCCGGTTCATGATCGCCCCCATGCCCGTGACAGCCGCGGCCCGACCGCCACCGCCGCCAGTGCCGCGGCCACGAGCCGGGACCGTCCCGGCCGCACCCGCGCGGTGAAGATCCCCGTGCCGGCCCGCCGCACGGCGGCGAAGATCGCGGAGTAGACGCCCATCATCGCCCGGAACACCGGCCGGCCGTCGGTCGAGAGGAGCCGATCGAGTGGCTCGGCCTCACGGTAGGCGGCCGCCGCCCGCGCCACCACGCGCGTGGCCAGCCGATCGAAGCCCGCGCCGATCCGGCCGGCGGCGAGGTCGTCGGGCGTGCAGCCGCACTCGCGAAAATCCTCGCCCGGCAGGTAGATCCGGCCCCGGCCGAGATCCTCGGGGATGTCCCGGAGGATGTTCGTGAGCTGGAAGGCGAGCCCGCAGGCGAGCGCGGCGGGCACGGCCCGGGGGGAGCGGAAGCCCCAGACGTGGATGGCCGCGAGCCCGACGGCACCGGCCACGCCCCGGCAGTAGCGGTCGAGCTCCGCGAAGGTGTCGTAGGTGGAGCGGTCGAGATCCATCCGCACTCCCGCGAGGATCTCGTGGAGCGTCTCCGGGGGCACGGCGAACCGGCGGACCGTGTCGACGACGGCGCGGATCACGGGGTCGGCCGCGTCGGCTCCGGCGAGCGCGTCGTCGAGGTCGCCGGCGAAGGCCTCGAGCGCGGGGCGGGCGACGGCCGCATCGGCCGCGTCGTCGACGATGTCGTCGGCGCGACGGCAGAAGGCATAGAGCGCCGTGGTGCCCCGCCGCTTGTCCGCCGGCAGGAGCCGGATCGGCAACGCGAAGCTCGAGCCCGATCGGCGCAGCACCTCCGCGCACGCCGCGTGATCGGCCGCGAGGCTCTTCATCGCGAGGCTCCGGGCCGCCAGCCGACGGTCATGGCGGCCCACCAGGCCCGTGCGGCGAGCCGCAGCTTCGTCGCGCGGGGCAGGGTGGGTCGGCGGACGAGCGTGTCGCATCCCGCCCGCTCGATCGCGTCGGCGACGGCCCGCCCCCCCGCGAGGAACAGGGTGATCGCCGGCCGCAGCACCGGCGGGGCCGTGGCCACGAGCGGCGCCCCGGCGGCGAACCGCGCGCGGGCCCAGGCCACCTCCTCGCGCACGAGCCCGCGGAGCGCGGGGGAGGCGGCCGGGGCGTCGAGCGCCGCCTCGGTCACGCCGTGCCGGCGCATGTCGTCCCGCGGCAGGTAGACCCGGCCGGCGCGGCGGTCGCGGCGGATGTCCTGCCAGAAGTTCACGAGTTGCAGGCCCGTGCAGATCGCGTCGGACTTCGCGACGCGTTCGGCGTCGCGGCAGCCCTCGAGCGCGAGCACGATGCGGCCCACCGGGTCGGCCGACCGCCGGCAGTAGGCCTCGACCGCGGCCCGGTCGGCATACCGCACGGCGACGCCCGCGGCGTCGAACCTCCGATCCTCCTCGAAGGCGTCGAGCAGATCGAAGAACGGCTGCGGCTCGAGATCCGTGCGGCGGACGGTGTCGGCCAGCGCGACGAACACGGGATGTCGGGGGCGGCCCGCGAAGCAGTCGACCAGTTCCTCCCGCCAGGCGGCGAGGCCGTGGGCGGCGGCCGCGGGGTCGGCCGCCTCGTCGACGATGTCGTCGCCGAACCGGGCGAAGGCGTAGACGTTGGCGAGGTGCTGCCGCAGCCG
>Ga0136644_10003734_pt1 | contig 11362 bp, 11 predicted proteins | sample C_130820_EF_Meta_FD_94780 | JGI IMG/M metagenome (GOLD analysis project Ga0136644, IMG submission 94780) | Freshwater microbial communities from Lake Croche, Canada to study carbon cycling - C_130820_EF_MetaG (v2) (version 2) | ecosystem: Environmental > Aquatic > Freshwater > Lake | place...
ACTAAACCCGGAATACCCACTCTTTCCATCTACACCAATTATGCCGTCTTGACCAGAAACACCACTTATTCCGCTTATCCCGGATTCACCACTAATACCTGAAGTCCCACTTATGCCGCTTATACCACTTATGCCACTTGTGCCTGATTCGCCACTGAATCCACTGATACCCACTGCGCCACTTTGACCAGAGTATCCACTGTAGCTAGTAATATCAGCCAGGAATCTTTGCTGAATATCATTTATAAGATCTTGTGGCAGATTAAATTCTGGCTGGTTATTGAATATGGGCAGGCCAAATTGGTTTTCACGTATAATTAAGCAATCGAACACATTTGTTTGACTGACAGGTCCAATATTTTGTGCAGTTTGTGTGGGATCACTTAACAAGTTATAAAGGTTTTTGTCCTGCACTATGGTAGTCATAGTGCTTTCAGTTACGTCAATAATGTCTTGTAGCTGGACACAAATACTAAAATTATTAAACACCAACCAATCGCCCACTTGCACATCCAGACCCGTGTATGCAAATGGTACAAGTGTGTTGGGATCGCTATGAACTTGGGCACGTATACTCAAGTCCACTACCCACTCATATGGGTAGCCTGCCCAAGTGGGGTTCATCTCTGGAGTAATTAATGAGACCGGGGTAATACTTAATGTGCTGGCCCTTAATGTCAAGATCACAGGAGAATTTAATGGCATTTCAGTTATTGGTCCTTACCATTATACAAAGAATACAACTGCTTTAGCTGAGCCACCAGCAACAGTACCCACGTTAGTGGGTGTTATGTTATTTAGCACAAATTTAGTGGGCATGGTCACATCATAGCTCATGTTCATGATGGAATTGGGACTTCTTGCAGTGAATATGTTGCCTGGCACAGTGCTTTGTCCCCAAATAACAAAGCCACTGGGAACGTATCCCATAGTATGGGTTACAATAATATTGCTAGCTGTATACAATACTGACCATCCTGAGGGTAAATTGGTTACACTGGACACTTGACCTAACCCGTTGTACCCAATATTGAATTCATACATGAATCCTATACCACTGGGCCCGGGCACACCTGTGGGCCCTGTGACCAAACTGGGTGGACCAGTATAACCTGTGGCCCCTGTTACACCAGAAGGGCCAATTTCACCTGTGGGTCCCATTATGCCTGTGGGACCAGTAACACCTGCAGCACCAGTAATACCTGTAACACCAGTCGCACCAGGCGCCCCAGCGAGACCAGCGGTACCAGTGGGGCCTGTGACCATACTGGGTGCCCCTGGAGCCCCAGAGGCACCAGTGGCTCCTGTGTACCCGGTGGGGCCTGTTAAACCAGTGGGACCTGTGACTGTACTAGCTGCTCCAGTAGCACCTGTATACCCAGTGGGACCTATTAAACCAGTAGGGCCTGTGACCATACTGGGTGCACCTGGGACACCAGTGGCTCCTGTGTACCCAGTGGGGCCTGTTAAACCAGTGGGACCTGTGACTGTACTAGCTGCTCCAGTAGCACCTGTATACCCAGTGGGACCTGTGACTCCCATGGGTCCTTCGGGGCCAGAAATCCACTCAGCTTCAAAGTATGTGAACTGTGCGTCTTCCCCAGTGGCATCGGAAACATATGTGAGGACCAGATAATTATCTGTAAAGTTTGTGTAAAAAGTGTAGCCAAATGTTATACCTGTGGTACCCACATTAAGGGTGGCATCATCCAGAACTGTGCCCGCAAAAGTTCCATCGGTTGCAATTTGAATGGTGCCGCTGCGAAAACTTGTGCCTCTGGTCAACTCATATCTGAGAACTTTGGTAAGTAGTCCAGTCGTAACCACCCAAGAAGCTTCTAGAATCAGGACCTCTGTGGGCTGATCATCCAATAAAGTGAGGGGACCTATCAAAGCACTTGTGTACACGGGCCCTGTGGCGCCTGTAGCACCAGTTAATCCTTGTGTGCCTGTTGCGCCTGTGTTAGTGGCAGTACCAGGTACACCAGTTGGACCTATTAGTCCTTGAGGCCCAGTATTACCAATTGCACCTCTGGGACCTGTTACACCCACAGGCCCAGTTGCACCAGTGTTAGTGGCTGTACCTGGTGGCCCATCATGACCCTGCAAACCTTCAGGTCCTCTGGGTCCTGTGGGTCCCAAAATACCCAGAGTGCCTCCGCCAGAGCCTGCACCACCAAACGCACCAAAATTCAAGAGCACTTGATTAACGCTGCCCACTGAGGTAGTGTTAATGGGTTGAGGATTCAAATATGTTCTATCCAGTTTTGCACGAATCCACACATAGTTGCCCACAAACTCAAAGCTGTAGCTGCCTGTGTCACCCTGAATCTGACCAGTTGGTCTGAATGGATTTAACGGAAATTGCACATACGTGAGTGTACTATTGAAAGGAATACCAAACCAATCTGCCTCAGTGGGGGCAGTGGCCAAACTGGCCTCTAGATATATCCTACCCACAAAATTAGTGCAAGTGATACTCACAGTATGGCTAGTGCCAGACCAGTTTGAGTACCCCGCACCCTTTTGCTTTTCTCCAGTTACATTTATTTGACTGCCCGTGGTGGGCAGTAATACCACACTATCCATGTCTACCCAAAATCACTGATCATGTTTGGGTTATTTAACCGGTTGTCAGTCTGTTATTGGTTGCACTTCAATAATAGCTGCTGAGTCTGCCAATAGTTCTTCCAAAATACCCGGAAGAGTTTCTGTCACCATTTGAATCTGATCAGAATCCAGAACCGCCTGCTGATCAGCATTATTTTTAACCAATTTACTCACTGTGATCACGAAAGTGGAGTGAATTACTTGTGCCATTTAAGGTCTCCTATAATATGTTTGGTTTACTAAATTCAGTCACGTGCAATTTTGGGTTTACGCCCGCGTCTGGTTTGTGGCTTCAGTTTGCAACCTTGTGTGTCTAGATCTGCTTGTGCACACAGCCTGGTCAGGCTCATGCCGTCCACTTCATGTATAAATTCCGGTGATACTTTGACGATTTGACCTGAGGTATTCACGCAGCTGAGCACATGGTGTGCATCTATACGTTCCACTCTCAGTCGTTGATGCACACGGGCTGTTTGTGGTGGACACACTCCCAACCATGTGCCTGGTCTGATTAAGTTATGTTGGATCAGATTATTAATCAACTCCATGTGATGTCTCCCAGTTTAAATCATGTAATTCAGTATCCATGATCACAGCAGGCACACACATGCTAAGGAAGTCTAATTTGAGCTTGAGGTCTGTATCCACTGTCACAAGCACGCTGCCTCCATGTTTTAATTTACCAAACAGTATCTCACGAGCCATGGGCTTTTTAATGTGTTCATCCACACATCGTTGTAGTGGTCTAGCACCCATAACAGGATCAAACCCATTACGGATCAACCAATCTTTAGCTTGTGGATCCAGCGTGACTGTGACTTTTTTGGTTGCACACATGTTATTCAAATTGGCAATAAATTTGTCCAGGATCAAATGCATGTTTGTATCTGTGAGTACTTTAAAGTTTACCACAGCATCCAGTCTGTTTCGGAATTCTGGTGCAAAAAACTTTTTTACAGCAGGAGCAGATTCTGTATCTGCTAACTGGGTTTGTGTGCCTGACACAAATCCCAATGGAGATTTGTCCAATTCTTGTGCACCCAAATTACTAGTGAAGATCAAGATCACATTATGCATGTGCACAGTTTTCTGGTTTGCACTTGTCAAAACCCCAGCATCCATGACCTGCAAGAACAATTGACTCACATCAGGGTGTGCCTTCTCCACTTCGTCAATCAACAACACACATTGTGGTGACTGTTCCAGAGCATTTATTAGTGCTCCCGATCCAGCAGCACCATCTGAATATCCCACATACCCGGGCGGAGATCCAATCAGTCTGCTCAAGGAGTGCTTTTCTTGAAATTCACTCATGTCAAACCGCACAAAGCTATAGTTTAAGCTTTCTGCTAACAGCTTGGCCAATTCTGTTTTACCCACGCCACTGGGTCCCACAAACAGAAAGCTACCCTGAGTCTTGTTGTTTTCTCTTAGGCCACTCAAACTCATGTAAACCTGATCTGTAACCAAGTGCACAGCATGATCTTGGCCAAACAATTTGGCGCTGATGGTTTTTTGAATGTCTTGTGTTTCTGGCTGCTGTTGCTGTTGAATTGCATGCAAACTGATCTGGGTTTGATCACTTACTGCTTGTTGGATATCCACAAGCATGACCTGTGTATCTCCACGCAGCTTGACAGCAGCCCCAGCATGGTCAATCAAATCCAGGGCCTTGTCTGGCAGATGTTTGTTGTGCATGAACTTGACGCTCAAGTCCACACTGGAATCCACGCAGTCTGTGTGATATGTTACTCCATGAAACTTACCAAACTGTGGTAACACACCTTTCACAATTAGTTTTGAATCTGACGCATTGGGCTCAGCAATATCTAGCTTTTGAAAGCGACGCAGTAGTGCACGATCTTTTTCAAAGTACTTGCGGAACTCTTCTAAAGTGGTGGCACCCACACAACGCAATTCACCCCTGCCCAGTGCAGGCTTGAGTATGTTGGCCACATCCATGCTGTTTTGGCTGCCGCCTGAACCTGCTCCCAGGATCATGTGGATCTCATCTATAAACAGAATCACATGCGGCATGCTTTTTACAGCCTGAATTAAATTTTTCATGCGATCCTCAAAGTCACCTCTGAACTTGGTGCCTGCAACCAGGGAACTCACATCCAAACTCCAAATCTCAGAGTCAAGCAGACTGGAAGGTACTTGCTTGTCCACAATGCATTTGGCCAAACCTTCCACAAGCTGGGTCTTACCCACCCCTGGTGCTCCCACCAGTAATGGATTATTTTTGTTCTTGCGATTGAGCACATGAATAATCTGCTTTACTTCGGTATGTCTGCCAATAAGCGGATCCACTTTATGTGAGCGAGCCTTCTTGTTCAGATTGACTGCAAACTGCATCAAGATTCGCTGGGCTTGATCAGCATCCATCGCACCATCTTCTTGCACGTTCTGATTTGTCAGATGTTCTTGCAGTGTGTGTTTGGTGATACCTTCTTGTTGCATGATGTACACTGCCCAACTTTCCTTGGTGTTGAACATGGCCATCACCAAATCAGTTATGTGAATGTGTGTTTTACCCAAAAACAAACTTTGAGCTTTGGCTTGTTTTACAACAGTTAGTAATGTGTGAGTATATTTGGGTTGAAACCTAACATCAGGCATCATGCTGTGTTTTGTCACATCAGTAAGAAACATCCACAGTGTGTTTTTTAGTGTGGTAATGTCCACACCCATGTTTTTGATTGTTTGAATAATGGTCTCATGCTCTAGACATGCATACAACAAATGCTCTTGAGTCACATATTCATGTTGAAGCTCCACAGCCAAATCAAAGCTACGATTTAGCACTTGTTCGAAGTCGCTCTGTTTGCGAGCATCAATCATTTAGTAATATCCTTGTATGTGTGTAATTATTGTGCAAATATCAATGTTTGTCAACGACATCATGATCAAACACACCATGTGTTAATTTGCGCACGCTGTTCTGCTGTGAGACTGGTGGGCATGGACACGTTCACATGCAAATATAAATCACCCCGTTGATGACTGTTACGAATCTTCATTCCCTTCTGCACCACTCTCAATATGGTTTGATTAACACTCAACTCAGGCATTTGTACCTGTACTGAACCACCATCAATACATGCTACAGTGAGAGTGTCCCCTGTTAGGGCCTTCCAGAGTGGCACTTGAATCTCCTGATGTAAATGGGCACCCTGTCGCTGCCATGTAGCATGAGGCTCCACATGAATCAAAATGATCAAGTCACCTGGTGGCAGGTTGGGATGTGTTCTGTTACCATTTCCTGCATACTTGATACGCATGCCATCTTCCACACCAGCTGGAATTGTGACTTGTATGTTGATGGGTGTCTGTGCACTATCAGAAAAATTGACTTGCACCTGCTTACCCTTGTATGCATCTTCCAGACTGATGTTCAACTGAAACACACTGTCAGCATTTCGGGTTGCTCTTTGCTCAAATCCACCAAACCCCATGTTATTAAACATGTGTTCAAATATGTGGTTGAAATTACCTGGATGATGTGATTGATGGAATTGAGTCCTGTGATTACCACCCGACCATGATTTCATTTGATCATATTCTGATCGTTTTTGCGGATCACTCAGGGTTTCATAAGCTTGATTGATCTCTTTGAAACGTTCTTGGCTTTGTGGATCAGGATTCATATCAGGGTGATGTGTGCGTGCCAACTTCCTATATGCCTGTTTTACTTCCTCAGCACTGGCTGTTGCGGGTATACCCAATATATTATACAGATCTGTCATGGTTTCAGTGTATAACATTGCCATAAGATAATCAACCAGATTACTACTTACTGCTATATTTTAAATATAGTCAACCCATAATTGGAAGCACATCACGTGGCAGGCTCTATGTTAGAATTATTGTTGAAATATTTTAAAACTGTGAAACCCCTTCAAATGGTTTTCCATTTGTTGTTTGTTATTATTTTGATGTGTGTAATGAGTGTCACCTATATAATCACCTTTCATTTTACTCCTGTAATGGATCTATGGCAACGTAGCAGAAGCATTGAACATTTCCGTAATGAGCTCAGCATAAGCTTGGCCATTGACACACAAATCAATGAGCAATTACAACTGATCATATCACAAACACATGCTGACAGGGCATATGTGTTCAGATATCATAATGGCGTGCCCAGTGTGAATGGTATACCTTTTATATTTCACAGCAATACTCATGAAGTTATCAGACCAGGTGTGACCAGAGTGAGCAGTCTCATGCAGCGTATTCCCAGTTCCATTAATGTACACATGAATCAAGAGTTTGCGAAAGGTGCATGTATCACAATCCTGGATGTGGACAAGGATCCTACCAGTCATGACTATTGGTATTACCAGGCTAGAGGCAGCAGACACATGGTCAGATGTGCTATATACACCAGCCAGAATGATTTGTTGGGATTTGCAGGTCTGGATTATTTGAACAATTTTAGCAGTGACATGACTGAGAGCACAGAAACACAACTTCGTGCAATTGCGTCTGCTATTGGTAACATACTGCACCGTAATTGAATCCAGTTTATTGATTTTGTAGGTTAAATCATACTAGACTGAGCCGATTATATCTGGTGAGGTTCTATCATGAAAGTTGTTATACCCATGGCTGGAGCAGGCAGCCGATTTGCAAAACAGGGTGAAATCACACCCAAACCCCTGATTCAAGTACAAGGAGTCACGCTAATTGAACATGCTATCCGATCATTTGATGTGCATGCTCAATTCATATTTGTGACCAGAAAGTTTCCAGATCCTGCTTACAACACACAACTGAGTGAACTGCTTTATAAACTGAGACCAGAACATGTGGAAATTCAACTTTCACAACTGAGTCAGGGCGCTAGTGACAGTGTGTTGGCAGCAGAACATCTGATCAACAATCAGGACCCGCTCATTGTGTACAACTGTGATCAAATCATGCAGTGGGATCCACAAGAGTTCCTACAATTTGTCACAGCCAACCCATGTGATGGCGCAGTGGTACTTTACAAAAGTAAAGATCCCAAAAACAGCTTTGCACAATTGGATAACCACATGGTGACTGCCATTGTGGAAAAACAGCCAGTGAGCGATCATGCACTGGTGGGATTTCATTACTGGCAACATGGATCACAATTTGTAAAAAGTGCCCATGCACTCAAACAGGAATTTAGAGCATCAGGTAGACCTGAGTGTTATGTTAGTGAAACTTATAACTTCTTGATTGCAGAGGGTGCTAGAATTTTGCCATATCATGTGGCTCCTCATGTGTATGTGCCGTTGGGTACACCAGAAGATGTAGCAGTGTATGTGGGCACACAAAAGGAATTTTACTCTCAAAAACCCAAGACCATATTCTGTGATATTGACGGTACCATACTCAAGCATTTGCACCAGATTAGCACAGTCATGCAAGATGCTGGGCAGATTCTGCCTGGTGTGAGAGAAAAGTTTGATGAATGGGATAGTGCAGGGCATCACATTGTGCTCACCACAGCCCGAAAGGAGAGTGTGCGTGCTCACACTGAACAACAATTGAGACACATGGGCATTGTGTGGGATCAACTCATCATGGGACTCACAAGTGGTCACAGAGTGCTCATAAATGACAAACAATTGGAATCTGATCCCAATCGTGCACAAGCAGTTAATGTGATCACAAATCAAGGATGGGCTAACCAGACATGGCAGGATGTGGGTCTATGAAGCTGGACAGAATAGAGCACATGGTGAGAGGTTGGTTTGTGGGTGCATTTGAACCCACCATGCATGGCACTCCACATGTGGAAGTGGGCTACAGGGTGCATGAACCAGGTATTCGAGATTGGCATTATCACACACATGTGAAAGAGATCAATTTGTTAGTGAGCGGTAGCATGATCATTCAAGGTAAACAGTTACACGCAGGAGACATCTTTGTACTGGAGCCGTATGAAGTAACTGATCCTGAATTTCTGGAACCCTGTGGAATTGTGTGTGTTAAGTTTCCAAGTCAAAATGACAAACAGAGTATACCCACTCCTCATTCATGAAAGTTGCTGTATGCTTTAGCGGGCTTCCCCGTTTTATTCAACAATGTGCGCCTTATTGGCGCAAAAGTTTGTTGGAACCTTATGACTGTGATGTGTTTGTGCACACTTGGTGCCGCGATGCTGCGCAAGATGCAGTTACCCAACAAATAGTATCACACATGTACCAGCCTGTGAGATTTCAAATGCAGCCCATGCCTGTGTTTGATGTGAGCATGTACACAGATAGAATTTGGCCTCATCGTATCACTCCCCAAGCACAACTTAGCCAGTTTGCAGGCATAAAACGTGCACAACTGCTCAGGCAGACACAAGAGCGAGCACAAGGGTTCCTGTATGATGTAGTGATCAGAGCAAGATTCGATTGGTTCTTAGCACAGGTGGTATTGGAGATCAATCCTTGTGTGAATGTGGCTCGCACGCCCACACTGGATGGTCACACATTTACCCATGATGAAATCCCCTTGGTGGGTATCAATGATCAGTTCGCATATGGTACAAGTGCTATCATGGATGTGTATTCCACAGTGGTGGACAACATACCCCATTTGTATGCAAATCATGGAGTGGATTTTTGTGGTGAATTATTTTTGAGAGCTCATTTGCATGAACATCATGTGTGTATTAAACTGCACAGATGGCATAATGGAATAGTGCGTGCCTGGGGTATTGTGCCTTGAATATTGCATGTGACACATAAGTCAAATACAATTGGCAAACATGTTGATTATCGCACACAGAGGGCTCACACACGGTCCTGATCACACACAGGAGAATCATCCTGGTCTGATACAATCTTTATTGAATGAAAACTGGCATGTGGAAGCAGATGTGAGGTTTCATCATGAGGAATGGTATCTGGGTCATGATGATAATCAATACAAAGTTACTGCTGAATATTTGTGTCAGCCCAGATTATGGTTGCATGTAAAAGACACAGCAAGTGCCTCAGCTATTCAATTACTGTGGGCATCAAACACACACATCAACTTCTTTTGGCATGAATCAGATGCTCGTGTGTTGACCAGTCAAGGTTATTGGTGGACGCAACCAGGACATGAACTCACACATCGCAGTGTGGCAGTCATGCCTGAAACACATGTGGATGACTGGCGCACATGGAGTTCATTTCCCTGTGTGGGAATTTGTACAGATTGGGGAACACGTTTAACATGACCCTGGCAGTCTGTATAATTGATACCAGAAACCATGCACAAGCTGCTGAAGCCATGCAGCACACACTCAATGTGTTATCTGCATGTTCTCCCGCACACAAGGTGTACTGGATAAGTGATGTGCCATCGCCCATGCAATTCTCAGTGCCTCAAGATGAGATTTTGATCAGTCCCATTCAACAATTTCCCCTGGATTACAACAGAGTGTGCCTACAACTATTACCACAACTGATCCAAGAAGATCACTGTTTGATCATCCAGACAGATGGGTTCGCAGTTAATTCACAATCATGGACACCTGAATTCTTGATGTGTGATTATGTGGGTGCATGTTGGCCCATGTCATGGAACTTGTCCCACACAGTGGGTAACGGTGGTTTCAGTTTGAGAAGCCGTAAACTACTCACAGCACTAAGATCCATGAATGTGCAACCCACTCATCATCATGAAGATTACATGATTTGTTTGGATTTACGAGCACATTTGGAACAATTGTATGCATGTGTGTGGGCATCAGATCTTTTAGCTGATCAGTTTAGTATTGAAAACAACATACAAAGTGCTTGGGTGGGAAGAAGCTTTGGTTTCCATGGCAAGCATTTGAAATCCTTATATATGGGAACACCTTAATGACTAAAATTGCAGTTTATACCATATCACTTAATGAACAAAAACATGTGCACACTTGGTTTAACAGTGTGAAGGAAGCCGATTATTGGTTGGTGGCAGACACAGGCAGCACAGATCAAACTGTATATGAACTGAGAGAGCTGGGTGTAAAATGTGAGGTCATCCATGTGAGACCTTGGAGATTTGATTTGGCCAGAAACATAGCACTCAGTTTGATTCCTGCTGATGTGGACATATGCATCAGCATGGACATGGATGAGCACATGGTGCCTGGTTGGAGACCTCAACTGGAACAAGCTTGGCAGGGTGAAACAACTCGCATCAACTATGCTTATCATACCTATTATAACTCATCAAGTGAGCCTGGCCTTAAATTTATGGCCAACAAGATTCATGCCAGACACAACTACACCTGGCGCCGTCCTGTACATGAAACTGTGTATCCACTTGCAAGCGAATGTATCACACAAGTGCCTCACATGATCATGAATCATGTGCCTGATGCTCAAAAACACAGAAGCCAATACCTACCCTTACTGTTGCAAAGTCACACAGAAAACCCTGAATGTGCTCAAACACTGTTTTGGTTAGCTAGAGAGTATGCCCATGAAAATCAGCATGAACCAGCTGTGCAATATTTCCACAAGCTGTTGCAAATGCCACATGTGTGGCACTTGGAAAAGAGTGAGGCAGAGCGATGGTTAGCCAAACTGTTGCCCCATGAACAATTGCAATGGTTGAGAAGGTGCGTGGCCACAGCACCTGAACGCAGAGAAGGCTGGAGAGATTTGGCTTTATATTTGTATTCACATGCCAATTGGGCCAGTTGTTATTCAGCATGTACAGAAGCATTAAACATAACACATGGTACAAATTCATATCTGGACATGACAGATGTATGGGGGCCGCAATTGCATGACTTGGCTGCTAT
>Ga0136644_10003735_pt1 | contig 11362 bp, 12 predicted proteins | sample C_130820_EF_Meta_FD_94780 | JGI IMG/M metagenome (GOLD analysis project Ga0136644, IMG submission 94780) | Freshwater microbial communities from Lake Croche, Canada to study carbon cycling - C_130820_EF_MetaG (v2) (version 2) | ecosystem: Environmental > Aquatic > Freshwater > Lake | place...
ACTTACCCGACTTGCGCGGGCGGCGGGTCGGCGTGATCGTCTCCGGGGGCAATGTCGATTTGGAGAGTTTTGCCCGCCTACTGGCTTAGGGGCCTGAAAACGTTGAGGGGTCTGACAACTTCAAAGGGTCTAACGACTTCAAGGGGCCGACGACCGCCAAGCGTTAACGGGCCTCGCGTTAACCGGGCTCGCGTCAAGCGGAGGACGTGCGCACGTCTGCGAGGACCGTCGATCCAAAATCCGCGCGGTCCAGGTAGGCGAGGACTTTGGCTCCTGCCGCCTCTGGCGAATCCAGCATGCCTTTGGACTTCAGACCGACAAAACGCTCTCGATCCGGAAACTGACGCGGATCTGCGCCGCGCAGTTTCACTTGCATGTCGGTATCAATGACGCCGGGTGCGAGTGCAACGATTTTCGCGCCATGCGGCCGCGTGGCCTCCTCGAGCGCGAGGGCGCGACTGAAATGATCCATGCCAGCCTTGGCGGCACAGTAAACGGTGCTGCCCGCCATCGCATGGCGGCCTAAACCCGATGAGATATTGAGAATCTTTCGCGGCACCCTTAAATCCTGACTCGCGCGCAGAAACGCCGCGCACAGTAGCAGCGGCGCCTCGAGGCTGGCGCGGGTGGCAAGGCTGATCTGTTCGACCGGCGTGTGCCACAAGGGGCTGGGTGCCAGCAGGTGCGCCGCATTGTTGATCAAGCTCAAACTCGCAATGGTTTCGCGCGGTAGTCGGGTAATCCAGTCTTGCAGGCGGTTCGCGACGGCTTGGGGCGCGCTCAGATCGACCGACCACTGTTCCAGCAGGACCGGATTGGGCGCTTCATCGTTGGCATGCGCAGTACCAAGGGTGTGATCGGGCGAGCGCTGCAGGGTCAGCACACAGTGGCCTTCTTGCAGGCGTTGACGCGCCATGGCGCGGCCAAGACCACGGGACGCACCCGTGATGATGGTGATCGGAATGGCCTTGAAATCGTTTGGCATGACTCAGACGGATGGAATGTTCAGACGGATTGTGGTTCCAGAAAAGCGTCGAATGCGGCCGGCAGCGGACTCTCGAAGCGGTGACGGGTACCGCTCGCGGGGTGCTCAAATACAAGCGTTTGTGCGTGCAACATTAAACGCGCCGCGGCGCTTGCCGTCGCCTCCGAAGCATAAAGTGGATCGCCCAGGATCGGGTGTCCGATCGCCGCCAGGTGCACGCGCAGTTGATGCGAGCGGCCAGTGATCGGTTGAACTTCGAGTGCGCTCGAGCTGGTGCCCCGGCGTTCGAGGGTCCAGTGGGTGAGTGCGGGTTTGCCGCGCTGCCAATTCACGTGCTGGCGCGGGCGATTCGGCCAGTCGAGACAGAGCGGCAACGCGATCGATCCACCGTCGCTGCTCACGTGGCCGGCCACAATCGCCCGATAGGTTTTGCTGACCTGGCGCTGCGCAAAAGCCCAGTTGAGGCGCTGTTGGGCAGCGAGCCCGCGCGCCATCACCATCACCCCCGAGGTGGCCATGTCAAGCCGGTGGACCACCCGTGCATCCGGGTATCGACGCTGCATCTGGGTGCTGGCGGCCTCCTTTAACTCGAGCGGCTTGCCTGGAACGGCGGGTAAGCCGGCGGGTTTTTCCAGTACCAGCAGGTGATCGTCCACGTAGATCAAGGTCGCTTCGAGTCCAGGGGCGGGTAGGGGCGCCGGTCCGAGCGTCGCTGTGTGCCCCGTGGCGGGCCCGTTAGTGGGTAGGCGCATGTCGAATCAATCGGTCGCGCTGCGCGAGCTCGGGGAAGCGCCGCCACCAGAGGGCGGCCACCACAATCGACCCCAATCCGCCCAGCACAACCGAGCCAACCGGGCCGATTGCGGCGGCTAGGGCACCCGATTCGAACTCGCCGAGCTGGTTCGAGGCTCCGATAAAGACCGAGTTGACTGCGCCGACGCGCCCGCGCATGGCGTCGGGGGTTTCAAGTTGAGTGAGGGTACTGCGCACGACAATGCTCACCATGTCGGCCGCTCCCGAGACTGCAAGCGCAATCAAGGACAGCCAGAAAAAAGTCGATAGGCCAAAAACCAGGGTGGCCAAGCCATAGACCCCAATCGCCCCAAAGAGTTTGGCGCCCGCCCCCGACTCAATGGGGAAACGCGTCAACAGCAGCGACATCAGTAGCGCCCCGCAGGCAGGCGCAGCCCTTAACAAGCCAAGCCCCCAAGGGCCTACTTGCAAGAGGTCGCGCGCAAAGATCGGCAACAGCGCACTGGCTCCGCCGAGCAGTACAGCGAATAAGTCGAGGGAAATCGCGCCCAACAGAACGCGCTGTTGGCCAACGTAGCGTACCCCCGCGAACAGGCTTTGCAGGCTAACGGGTTCAGCCGGGGGTGGCTTCGAGTGGTGGATCAGGAGACTCAGCCCAGTGGCAACCACAAATAGCGCTGCGCACGTGCTGTAGACCGCAGCAGGCCCAGCGACAAAGAGTAGGCCACCGATTGCCGGGCCGAGAATGATGGCGGCTTGCAGACCGGCGGAACTGAAGGCAAGTGCTTTGGGTAACAAGGCGATGGGGACCAGCAGCGGCACCAGCGCCGACTGTGTCGGCATCTGAAAAGCGCGGATACTGCCCAGCACAATGGAAACGAGGAACAGTGCCCATCGTGCGTCAGGGCCGCTGAGCGGGAAAGCGGCCAAGGCGAGCGCGACCAGACCCTGCAGCGCCAGGCAGGTCGCGAGGATGCGGGCACGATGGTGGCGGTCGACCACGTGGCCCGCGATCAGCATGAGGCCGACGGCGGGCAAAAACTGTAACAAGCCGACCAAACCGAGGTCCCAGGCAGAACCGGTGAGCTCGTACATTTGCCAGCCGATCGCGACCAACATCATCTGGCTGGCGCTCACCCCAGCGAGGCGGGCAATCCAGAGCCGCCCATAAGACGGGTACTGCAGCAGTGAATCGCTGCCGGTCGGCGGCATGCCGAGGCTGTGCTTTATCGTTCTAGAGCTGATTAGAACTGATAGCGGCGTAGCCCGCCGTCGACGGGGATGAGTGTGCCCGTCATGTATTGCGCGAGCGGGGACGCCAGGAAGACGACCAAGGCTGCGAGCTCTTCGGCGTTGCCGTAGCGGCCCATCGGAATTTCGTGCTCCGACTGCCAGGCGCGATACTCGGGCGTGTAGTTACGCAGAATTTGGTCGCTGAGAATTCGTCCTGGTGCGATGCAGTTGACGGTAACGCCGTTGCGGCCCACCTCGCGCGAGAGACCCTTCGACCAGGAGTGCATCGCCGCCTTGGCGCAAAAAGCCCCGTTGATACCGTCCGGCTCGGATTTGCCGGTGATATTGATGACGCGGCCCCAAGCGTTGCTCATCATCCCATCAATCAGGCGCTCGGTCAGTTGGCGATGGCGAGTGAAGTTCAGCGTCAGGGCCTCTTCCCAAACGGATTCCTCGGTGTGCAGCTTGAAGGGTCTTGAACCCCCTGCGTTGTTGACCAGGATGTCGACCTGTCCGAGGCCTGCAAGCGCGGCTTGCGCGGTGCGATCCGCAGCGTCGCTCGCCAACGCGTCTTGCACGATGATGGTTGGGCTCGGTGCACCCTGGGCATGCAGTTGATCGGCGAGCGACTGCAGCGCATCCGCGCGCCGCCCGACGATCGCCAACCGTACCCCCTCAGCGGCGAGGGCGAGCGCCGTGGCGCGCCCAATACCGGCACTCGCACCCGTGACGAGCGCAGTCTTACCGTTTAGCTTCAAGTCCATCGTCGGGCCCCCTCAAGCATCAATCCAGTTTGAGATTCGATTTTTTAACGACCAACTCCCAGCGCCCTTGTTCTTCTCGAATGAACTTACCGAAGTCTTCCGGGCTGCCGGGACCAAAAATGGCGTTGTCCTGTGAGAATCGCTCACCGACTTGCCGGCTTCGCAACGCCTGGTTAGCCGCCATATTGAGCTTTTCGATCACGGCGCGGGGCACCGCCGCAGGCGCCATGATGCCGTACCACTGCGAGGTTTCGAAGCCCTCGTAACCCTGCTCTGCAACGGTCGGGACGTCGGGCAGTGCCGCGATCCGTTTCGGCATGCCGATGGCGATGGCGCGTACCTTGCCTTCACGGATGTAGTGCAGCAGCGCGGGTGCGCCAGCGGACGCGGTTTCGGTACGTCCGGCGATCAGATCAATCATTTGCGGCCCCGTTCCGCGGTAGGGCACATGCGTCAGATCAATTCCGGCGACCATCGAGAGGTATTCGTAGGCTAGGTGTCCCGCGCTCGCGTTGCCGGCTGAACCGTAGTTCAACTTGCCCGGTTTGCTCTTTGCCAAAGCGACAAACTCTTTCAGATTTTTGGCTGGAACGTCCGGGTGCACCACGAACAGGTTGGGCACCCGCGCCAGCAGGGCTACCGGCTGAAAATCCCGGTTGACGTCGTAGGGCTGTTTGGCGAGCGCATACGGATTGACCGCCAGTGTCCCGACGTGGCCGAGCACCAGCGTATGTCCGTCGGCGGGCGCTTTGAGCGTTTCGGTCATGGCAATGACGCCGGCGCCGCCGGGTTTGTTTTCGACCATGACGTTTTGACCCAGGATCGCACTCATCTCGACGGCCAGGGTGCGCGCGACAATCTCCGAGGTACCACCGGGCGCGAAAGGAACCAGTAAGCGAATCGGTTTACTCGGGAAGGGTTCGGCCTGAGCCGCGTGCGACAGCGCAGCGGCGAGCACGAAACCAAAAAGTCGCTGGGCGAGTGCGCGGCGGGCAATCGACATGGTTTTCGGTCTCCTGGAGTGCGGCCCCGATGGGTGCGGAGGGGGTCTATCCGTGCGGGTTGAAGGATTGGATCGCACGCTCGCTGAACTCCCAAAGGCGGGCAGCCAGGGCGCGATCCTGTGCCAGTGCGCTGGGCTCCCGAGGCTTGCAGGCGTCATAGTAGAGCCCGCTCTGGCCCTGGACCTCGGGGGAACTCGCGCAGAAGAGACTGGTCTCGGCTCCTTGCTCTGCATCCATCATGCTGCGTTTGCGCAAGGCAACCAGAAACTTGGGCGCGTGCCGCCAGATTTCGGTCGCCACGACACCAGGGTGCAGCGAGTAGGTCTGGATCCCGGTCCCGCCCAGCCGCCTTGAGAGCTCGTGGCTGAACAGAATGTTGGCGAGCTTCGACACCGCGTACTCTTGCACCGTTAGCCAGGAGTGCGTGCGTCGCTGAAGATCCGCGAATGGAATCCCGCGCGCCATATGGTGGGCACGGCTGGCTACGGTAACGATGCGTGCAGGGGCGCTGGCACGCAAGCGGGGCAGCAACCACTGCGTCAGCGCAAAATGGCCGATGTGGTTGATGCCAAATGCGATTTCGTACCCCGAGACGCTCAGCCCTCGAGCACCCGCAATCCCCGCGTTGTTGATGAGAACGTGAAGGGGTAAGTCGCGCGCCAGGACCGTTTGCGCGCAGCGCGCGACCGAGTTGAGATCGCCCAGGTCGAGCTCAAGCGGTTCGACGCGCCGATTTCCGCTCGCGTCACAAATCCGTTCGCAAGCCGTCTGCGCACGCCTCGCATCGCGGCAAGCCAGTAGCACGTGAGCCCCTTGGCGTGCGAGACCGAGCGCGGTGAAAAAACCGATGCCGGTATTGCCGCCGGTAATGAGAACAACCTGATCACGAGCGCTTGAGCCTGGATTCACGATCCCACTATGGAGAGTTCGATGGAAGCCCGAGCCTATCACCGGCGCGCGATCGAGCTGAGCCTTGGACGGTGAGGCAGGAATTTTTTCGTTTTGAGAATTCCTTCACCTTTCCTCGAAATTGTCGCTGGAACTCGTATCGATGCCAGCGGTAGCATCAATTTTCGCGGTGCAACATTTTCCCGCGGGTCACTTACTTTTATGAAGGAGCCTAGGATGAATCGAACCCAGCCGGAGTCGGATTCCAATCGCGAGCTGCTCGAGATTAGAGCGGAACGGGAGCGGCTTGAACAGCGCGAAAAACAGCTGCTACGCAGTGTGCAATCGAGGGGTTTGAATGAGATCGTCCGTATCGCAGGACTTTATGACCTCGATGCCGAACGGATTACCGCGGCGCTTTCGCGGCGCACAGAACGCGCCAGCGGGGTTGCCTCGAGTTTGACCGGGCGCAAGGTCGACCCCAAATTTCGCGACCCGGCTGACCCGCACAAAACGTGGTCCGGGCGCGGTAAAAAACCCCATTGGGTGCAGAACCTGGAACGGAACGGGCGCCTTGAGGCTGCCCGCATTGCGCGTCCCTCAGTGTTCTGAATGACTCGGGCGCAGGGTTTGCAAGAACCCTGCAACGTCTGGCCAGCGCAGTTTGGTTCGTAATTCCGGCCCGAATCGGCGTCCTTTAATCCGTCGGGATTCTTCCAAGAACGACATCATCATCGGCGAGAGCAGACCAGCTAAGGCCTCGCGCGGCACGCGCGGTGCCCGCTCGAGGCCGGTTGCGTCGGCAACCAGGTCCAACCAGGCGCCTGTCGTCAGCGCACTCTCATCGACGGTGTTCAAAATCCGATTGGTCCGGCCACGCAGCAGCGCTAATCGCGTCAGCGCGGCGAGATCGTCGGCGTGAATGTGATTGGTAAAACCGTCGCCGTCGCCCTCGGCGACCGGCAGGCGTTTGGTCAGGCGCTCGATTGGGAGTCGGTCGGCGGCATAAATTCCCGGTACTCGGAGAATACTGGCGCGCCAGCCTCGACGGCCGAGGCGGGCGGCGCGCCGAACCACAGCACGGATTTGTTGTTCCGCATTGGCGCGTCGCTGGGCGCGCGGCGTTCGCGGGGCAACCGGCGTGGTCTCGTCGACCCATGCGCCCGCCCGGTCGCCATACACGCCCGTGGTGCTCAGATAAACCAATCGACGCGGCGGCGTGTTGTCAAACACCCGTGAATAAGGCGCCGCGGGAGAACGACGCGGCTGATGGTGAGGTTGATGGCGTGTGCGCCGAGGGTGCGCGCGCTGCGGGTGCGCGCTGGCTGTCAACCAGCGATGCAAACGCGGGTCCTCGCTGCCCTGGGTGGGAGGCGGGGCGAGATAAAGAACCCAGTGGGCGAGGCGTGCCACACGACGCAGGGTTTTGGGTTGATCGAGGTCGGCGGCAATCGGTAGCACGCCGAGACTTCGGAGTTCGGTGGCCGCGGTTTCGCTCCGTGCGGTCGCTAAAACCCGCCAGCGGTGGTTGAGTGCGCGCGCAATTCGTTTGCCGACATCGCCACAGCCAACAATCATGAGGCGCGGGCGGCGTAATCTGCGGGGTAAAACAGGCATGGGCAGCAGACGGCTTGGGCGGGTTTTGGGCAGAATCGCGCTTTCTGGGGTATGCACCCCTAGCGACAGTTTATCGGGTGTCGATTGATGGGCCATCAGGTAACCGTCCTTCCGGGCGGTCAGCAGTTTCAGGTTTCGAGCGATGAAACCATTCTCGAGGCGGCGTTGCGGGCGCATGTGGTGTTGCCCTACGGTTGCCGCACGGGCGCCTGCGGATCTTGCCAGGCGCGACTCGTTTCGGGCACGGTGGAGCAGGACGCGTTTCAGAGCGGCGCTTTGACCGCGACCCAGCGCGCTCAGGGTTTTGCGCTTTTGTGTTGCGCGCGCGCGCAGACCGACGTGGTCGTTGAAGCCCGGGTTTTGAACGCGGTCGCTGAGTTTTCGGTCCGCAAGATGCCCTGCCGAATAGCGGCGATCGAGCGGCCCACGCCAGACGTCGCGATTCTTCGATTACAACTACCCGCAGGCGAGCGTTTTCAGTTTGCGGCGGGTCAATACATCGACATTCTGCTGAAAGACGGCGCCCGTCGTAGTTACAGCATCGCCGTGCCGCCCCATCGAACCGACGACGGTCTGGAGTTGCACGTTCGTCATCTGCCGGGCGGCCGCTTTACAGATCCCCTCTTTGGCGCGGCAGAGCCGGCCACCAAAGTGCGCGATATCTTGCGATTCGAAGGTCCGCTGGGGACGTTTTTTCTGCGCGAGGAGAGTCAGGCCCCGATGATATTGCTGGCGAGTGGCACTGGTTTTGCACCGATCCAGGCCATCGTCGAGCACGCCCGCGCGCGGCATCTGGAGCGTCCGATTGCGCTGTATTGGGGCGCACGGCGGCCAATCGATTTATACCGGGATGAGATGGCGCGCCGCTGGGCCCGCGAATACGCCGATTTTTCGTACGTGCCCGTGGTTTCCGATGCCTTGCCTGAGGATGCCTGGAACGGGCGCACCGGTTTGGTCCACAAAGCCGTGTTGGCGGATTTTCCGGATCTCAGCGTCCATCAGGTCTATGCTTGCGGCGCGCCAGCGATGGTCGCAGCGGCGCGCGCCGATTTCACCGCGCACGCTCAACTGCCGCCGGATGCCTTCTTCGCCGATGCGTTTACTTCCGCAGCCGATCAGTAATTCTTAAACGGAGATCGAAATGTTGAATATTCTTCGGCCGCTGGTGCGGTCGGCGCTGCGATGCGTAGGAGCCTTGAGCCTTACCGTTTTGAGTCTGGCGAGTGCGCAGGACATTCGGATCGCGCACGTGTACGACAAGACTGGCCCCCTCGAGGCCTACGCCAAGCAGACCCAGATCGGCTTGATGATGGGGCTCGAATACGCGACCAACGCGACGATGACGGTTGCGGGGCACAAAATTACCGTCATCGAGCGCGATACACAGGGCAAGCCCGATGTGGCCAAGGCCCAGCTTGCCGCCGCTTATGCCGATGACAAGGCCGATCTCGCGGTCGGGCCGACTTCGTCGGGGGTCGCGCTCGCGATGCTTCCGGTCGCTGAGGAATACCGCAAGCTATTGCTCGTCGAGCCCGCGGTGGCCGATGCAATTACTGGGGATAAGTGGAATCGTTATATTTTCAGGACTGGACGGAATTCGAGTCAGGATGCAATTTCGAACGCGGTCGCGCTCGACAAGGATGGGGTTTCGATCGCTACCCTGGCGCAGGACTACGCCTTTGGTCGCGACGGTGTGAAGGCGTTTCGGGAAGCGCTGACGAAAGCCAAAATCGTCCACGAGGAGTATCTGCCGACGGCGACGACGGACTTTACCGCCGGCGCGCAGCGACTCTTTGATGCCCTGAAAGATAAGCCGGGCCGGAAGATCATCTTCATTCTGTGGGCTGGTGCGGGCAACCCATTCAAGATTGCGGATCTGAATCCCCAGCGCTTCGGCATCGAGATCGCGAGCGGCGGCAACATCCTGCCCGCGATGGCGTCCTACAAGAACTTTCCTGGGATGGAGGGCGCAACCTACTACTATTATGGAATTCCGAAGAATCCTGTGAATCAGTGGTTGGTTGCCGAACACGAGAAGCGCTTCAAGAGCCCACCGGACTTTTTCACGGCTGGCGGCATGGCTGCAGGCATCGCGGTTGTGGAGGCGCTGAAGAAGACGGTTGGTAATGCCGACACCGAAAAGCTCATCGCGGCGATGGAAGGCATGAGTTTTGAGAGCCCGAAGGGCCGTATGACGTTTCGCCGCGAGGACCATCAAGCCTTGCAATCCATGTTTCACTTTCGCATCAAGGTCGACCCCGCGCTCGCCTGGGGGGTCCCCGAGTTGGTGCGGGAGCTTAAGCCCGAAGAGATGGCGGTACCGATTCGGAATCGACGCTGAGCCATCGGCGCCGTCGGCTCTGGCGTGAAGGCAAACGCGGTTCTGGAGACCCGCGAGCTCAGTGTCCGCTTTGGCGGGCACGTCGCGGTGGATCGGGTCAGTTGTGCCTTCTTTCCGGGGACCTTGAGCGCCATTGTTGGCCCTAACGGAGCTGGCAAGACCACTTGGTTTAACGCCGTTTCGGGCCAAGTGCGCCCGAGTGCGGGGCAGGTCTTGCTCGGGGGTGAAGACATCACTTCGCTGGCAGCCCCGCTGCGCGCGCGCCGGGGGCTCGGGCGAGCGTTTCAACTGACGCAACTGTTTGCCCAACTGAGTGTGCACGAGAACGTTCGCCTGGCCGTGCAGGCGCAAGCCCAGCAGGGACTTGGGCTGGACGCGTTGGTGCAACTGTGGTCCGCACGCCGGGATTTGATCGAGCGAACGGACGTTTTGCTGGAGACCGTTTCCTTATCGTCGCAGCGTGACCAGGCGGCAGCAGCGCTTTCGCATGGCGATCAACGCAAACTCGAGTTGGCGATTTTGATGGCGCTGCAACCGCGGATCTTTTTGTTGGATGAACCCACCGCGGGCATGAGCCTCGACGACGTCCCCGTTGTACTCGACCTGATTCGGGCGCTCAAGCGGCGCGGTGACGCAACGATTCTGTTGGTCGAGCACAAGATGGACGTCATTCACGAGTTGGCCGATCGTATTCTGGTTTTACACGAGGGCCGCCTGGTTGCCGACGGGGAACCGGAGCAGGTGATGCGTTCCGAGACGGTTCAGCAGGCCTATCTAGGGCAAGCGGTGCAGCCATGAGCGGCGCGGTGTTGTGCTTGTCGGGGGTCCAGACACGGATCGGTGCCTACCATATCTTGCACGGCGTTGACTTGACGGTGCCCGCCGGATGCGTACTGATGCTGCTCGGGCGCAACGGGGCTGGCAAGACCACGTGTGTGCGGACGATCATGCAGCATTGGCGAGCGTGCGCCGGTTCGGTGCGCTTCGACGGACACGACCTCGGAGCACTGACGCCATCTGCAGTAGCCCACCTCGGGGTTGCCTACGTACCCGAGAATATGGGCATTTTTAGTGACCTCACGGTGCGCGACAACCTATTGCTGGCGGCGCGCTCGGCGCGAACCGTGGCTCAAATCGATCGCACGCGTTTAGCGCGGATTTTTTCCCACTTTCCTGCGCTCGAGCGATTTTGGTTGACGCCAGCCGGCAGTTTGTCGGGGGGGCAAAAACAGATGCTCGCGGTGGCGCGGGCGCTCATCGAACGCAGGCGCTTACTGCTCATTGATGAACCCAGTAAGGGCTTGGCGCCGGTGATCGTGGAGACGCTGATCACGGCGCTGGCCGAGGCGCGAGCCGAAGGGACGACGATCTTGATGGTGGAACAGAACCTCAGCGTTGCGCGTCGCCTCGGCGATCACTGCGCCGTCATGGATCAGGGACGTATCGTGCATCAAGGCGCGATGGCCGCCTTTAGCGCAGACCCTGCGCTGCAAGCGCGTCTGCTCGGCTTTACCTTGGGTTCTGGTGGTCACAGCGCGGAGGGTATGCATGGCTTTGCAGCCTGATACCTTGATGCCGTCGCATCGCGTCCCACGCGATATTGCCCCTTGGTTGTTGATTGCGGCCCTAGCGGCGGGGGCCTTCTTCGTGATGGCCTCGCCGTCGACCTGGTTGACGCTAACGATTGCGGGCCTCGCCATGGGTCTGATGCTCTTCATCATCGCTTCCGGCCTGACGCTGGTGTTCGGCTTGATGGACGTGCTCAACTTTGGGCATG